>Ga0070741_10009746_pt1 | contig 18483 bp, 13 predicted proteins | sample Coa_R1_4_FD_66440 | JGI IMG/M metagenome (GOLD analysis project Ga0070741, IMG submission 66440) | Surface soil microbial communities from Centralia Pennsylvania, which are recovering from an underground coalmine fire - Coalmine... | ecosystem: Environmental > Terrestrial > Soil > Unclassified ...
CATCATTGGCCGCTGGGTGAAGGGCGACCGGCTGGAGTGGGAGATCTCGCAGCCCATCGAAGCCGACCCGGCCCGCTCCACGCGCGGCATGATCGAGCCGACGCTGGCCGAGATGCCGGACGGGCGGCTGCTCTGCGTCATGCGGGGCAGCAACGGCGGCAGCAAAGACCCGGAGTATAAGCTTCCCGGCTATAAATGGTTCAGCGTGTCGCGCGACGGCGGCTACCACTGGACGAAGCCGGAACCCTGGACGTATGACGACGGCACGCCGTTCTACTCTCCAAGCGCCATGAGCCAGCTTTTGAAACACTCCAGCGGGCGCTATTTCTGGATCGGCAACATCTGCCCGACAAACTCGCAGGGCAACAATCCACGCTGGCCGCTCGTCATCGGCGAGGTAGACCCTACCACCCTCCGGCTGCGTAAGGCCACGCTCTGCACCATTGACACCAGGCGCCCGGAGGAATCGGGCCTGAACCTGTCGCACTGGTGGGGCTATGAAGACCGGGAGACCGGCGACATTGTCATCGCGGGAGCGCGCTTCTCACTCGACTACAATCAGACGCATCCCATTCTCTACCGCATCGGCGTCCGGTAGGGGAACGCAGAACGCGCGCCATTCCGCTTGCATAGAGGGGAGTAAAACTCAGGAATGTCTTTCCAGCGCCCGCATCCCGAACTTCAGGCCGCCTTAGCCAGCCCGATTCCCTCCCTCCGCACGCCCTTTTTGCCGGACGGCGAGATAGATTTCGACGGCCTGCGCGCCTACGTCGAACGCTGCCTTGCCAACGGCGCAAAAGCCCTGATGCTGACCTTCGGCGACAGCCTCTATTCGCTGCTGACCGATGCAGAGGTGGGGCAGGTCACGCGGGCGGTGGCGGAGCAGACGCGGAAGCGCGCGGTCGTCATCGCGGCGGATCGCTCCTGGTGGACGGGCAAGACGGTGGAGTTCGCCCGCTACTGTAAGCAGGTCGGGGCCGATGTACTCATGGTCTTGCCGCCCGATTGGGCCGCTTCCGGCACGCCCGAAACGCTGGCGCAGCACTATGCGGCAATCGCGGCGGAGATACCCGTCATGCTGGTGACGGCCTATCTGATCCCGCGCGGAACGGCCTCCGGACTGGAGATCGTGGAGCGAGTCTATCAGGACGTGCCGGGCGTCATCGCCATCAAGGACGATTTCGGCGAGGAGTTCGGCAGGCGCATGACGGCCCTGGTCGAATCGCGCTGGACGGTCATCGCGGGCGGCACGAAGCAGCTTCATGCGTACCTGGCTCCCTACGGCTGTCGCGGCCATCTCTCGACGCTGCTGGTCTATCGGCCGGAGATCGCGCACGCCTACTGGCGGGCTTTCCAGGAGGGCGATTTTGCGGAGATGGCGAAAATAGTACGCGAGATTGACATCCCGATGTTCGACGCTCTCAGCCGTTGTCCCGGCGGGTTCGATGCCGGACTGCACGCCTGGTGCGAACTGATCGGCCTCTGCGGGCGCTGGCGGCGCAGTCCGTATCGCAGCCTGACCGATGCCGAGATGGAGCCTTTCGCCGAGTCGCTGCGGCAGCTAGGATTACTGGGTTGATAAAGAGGGGCCGGGCCTATAAACCGCAGGTAGTCACCATGAAAATCATCCTGTTCTTGCTACTGTTGGGCTTTGCCGCCCGATCTGGTTCCTCGGCGGGCGCAGAGACGCTCTACGTCTCCCCGGAAGGCAACGACGCCTGGACGGGCGCGCTGCCCAGGCCGAACGCCGCGCACACCGACGGCCCGCTCGCATCGCTGGCCGGAGCCAGGGACGCCGTGCGCAGGCGCAAAGCGCGCGGCGAGCCGGTGCGCGTTCTCTTTGCGACAGGAACCTATCGGCTGACGGAACCGGTCGTTTTCGGCCCGGAGGACAGCGGCACGGCGCAGGCCCCCATCTCCTACGAGGCCGCGCCGGGCGCGAAACCCGTCTTCAGCGGCGGGCGAGAGATCGGAGGCTGGAAGCGCGGGGAACATGGCAACTGGACGACCACCGTGCCGGACGCGCAAAACGGCAAATGGGCCTTCGAGCAGCTCTGGGTGAACGGCAGGCGGGCGACTCCGGCGCGCTCGCCCAATCGCTTCTACTTCTATACGGCGGGCAAAGCCTTCTACAAAAAGGAGCCGCGCTACGGGCAGATGGCGACTCTGCCGGGCCGCGCCTTCCGCGCCGACCCGGACGACATCCGCCCGCTCCTCGCGCTGTCGCCGGAGCAGTTAAAGCGGGTCATTCTCGTGGTCTACCACTCCTGGGAGATCTCCCGGCTGCGCATCGCCGCGATAGACCGGCAGACGAATACGGTCATCACCACTGGCCCGATGCTCTGGAGTTTCATGGAGTGGGGGCCGCGCCAGCGTTACCACCTCGAGAATCTGGAAGCGGCGCTGGATCAGCCCGGCGAATGGTGCCTGTCCGCCGATGGAACGCTTACCTATAAGCCCCTGCCGGGCGAGGACATGACGCGCGCGGAGGTCGTCGCGCCCGTCGCGGAGCAGTTCGTTCGGATCGAGGGGACGCCCGAGCGCCCGGTCGAACACCTGACCTTCAAGGGCCTTGCCTTCCGGCACGGGCAGTTCCTCACGCCGCCGGAGGGTTACGGCTCCGCGCAGGCCGCGCATCGCCTGTCCGCCGTCTTCCAGGCCGACTATGCGCGCAATATCACCCTGGACGACAGCGAGATCGCCCACATCGGAGTCCACGCGGTCTGGTTCCGCAAGGGCTGCTCCGACTGCCGGGTACAGCGCTGCTATCTGCATGACCTGGGCGCGGGCGGCGTGCGCGTCGGCGAGGAGCAGATTCGCCCGGAAGGGCCGGATCGCACAGGCCATGTCGTCGTGGACAACTGCATCATCCGCACCATCGGACGGATAGATATGGGGGCCGTCGGCGTCTGGATCGGGCAGAGCGGCGAGAATCGGGTCACGCACAACGACATCAGCGACACCTACTATACCGGCATCTCCGTCGGCTGGACGTGGGGCTACACGCAAAGCCTGGCGAAGCACAATACGATAGACTTCAACCGCATCCACCATATCGGGCAGGGCGTCCTGAGCGATATGGGCGGCGTCTACACCCTCGGTCCGTCGGAGGGAACGACCGTCAGCAATAACGTCATCCACGACGTCTACTCCTACGACCTCTACGGGCGCGGCGGCTGGGGCCTCTACAACGACGAAGGCTCGACCGGCATCGTGCTGGAGAACAACCTGGTCTACAACGTCAAGACCGGGATGTATCACCAGCACTACGGCAAGGAGAACCTCCTCCGCAACAACATCTTCGCCTTCAGCATGGACGGGCAGTTGCAGCGGTCGCGCGTGGAGCCGCATCTGTCGTTCACGCTGGAACACAACATCATCTACTGGAAGCAGGGGCCGCTCTTCTCCGGCTCCTGGAAAGATGCGAACGTGCGGCTGGAGGACAATCTCTACTGGAATGCGGGCGGGCAGCCGGTCACCTTCGAGGGGCTATCGCTGGCCGCCTGGCAGAAGACGGGGAAGGACGCCGGTTCGCGGGTGGCCGATCCGCTCTTCGTCGCGCCGGAGAAGGGCGATTTTCATCTGCGGCCCGGCTCGCCTGCGCTGGAGATGGGGTTCAAGCCGTTCGACTACACGCAGGCGGGCGTCTACGGCGACCCGGCCTGGCAGAAGCTGGCCGAGGATTTCCGCTACGCCCCGCTGGAGTTCGCGCCCTCGCCCCCGCCTCTGCTCGCCATGGCCGTTGACGCGGACTTCGAGGCGCTGACCGTCGGCGAGACCTTCCCGGAAGCCCAGACCGTAACGGAAGGCAAGGGCGACTCCATCGTGGTCACAGACGAGACTGCCGCCACCGGAAAGCACAGCCTCAAGATCACCGACGCGCCCGGCCTGAAAGCGGTCTACGATCCGCAACTGGTCTTCTCGCCCTCGCACCGGAGCGGGGTGACGACATTCCGCTTCGCGCTGCGCGCGGAGGAGGGAGCCATCGTAGACCATGAGTGGCGCGACTGGCGCACCCCCGCCTATAAAGTCGGGCCGAGCTTTCGGCTGGCAGAAGGCCGATTGCTCGTCAATGGCAAGCCGCTGCTCTCCATTCCGACGGGGGAGTGGGTGCGCTTCGAGATCAGCGCGGGCCTCGGAGCGCAGGCGAACGGAACGTGGGATCTCACGGTCACGCTGCCCGGCCAATCGCCGCGCCGCTTCGCGGGACTGTCGGGGAGTCCCGGCTTCCAGGAGTTGACCTGGATGGGATTTCTCAGCATGGCGAACGCCAAGACGGTCTACTATCTCGACGACCTCTCCCTGCATAACGCGGCGCGATAGGCCCCCCCGCCCGTCACTGCCGCCTCCGAAGTCTCGGCGCTGTCGCGGTTCCAGACGGTAAGCCGCGCTACCGATTCCGACTGCCGCGTGGGGCGGAGAAAGCTGAGCGGATAGCCGACGAGTACCGTTCCCAGGCAGCCGACCGGCCCATACCAGAGCCAGGAGATCGAAGTCTGCGCGGCATAGGCCGCGCACGCCGTCCCGACCGCCGCGCCGATCAGCACGCCGAAGCTGTTCGCGCGCCGCGACAGGATGCCGAGCAGGAACATGCCGAGCAGCGGCCCGCTCAGGAACCCCAGCGCCTTCATCGAACCCTCCACGATCTGCCCCAGCCGTCCCATGAACATCGCAGAGAAGGTGATGAGCAGCCCCCAGCCCAGCGTGAAACAGCGCGCCGTGCCGACCTCCTCTTTTTCGCTCCCGTCGTGGCGCGGCACGAAGCGCCGGTAGAAGTCCACCATCGTCACCGTACAGAGCGAGTTCAGGCCGGAGGAGAGCGTGGACATCGTGGCCGCCAGAATCCCGGCGATCACCAGGCCCGGCAGAGGCGAGGGCAGGACGTGCGTGACGAAGTGGGGGAGAATCTGATCCGGGTTGGCAAGGCTGGCGCGCAGTTCCGGGTGAGTCTTATAGTAGGCGACAAAACCGAGGCCGATAATATCCAGCAGGAGGATGAGCGGCACGGTCAGGAAGCCGTTGAGCATCACAGCCTTCGTCATCGCCTTCTTGGAACCCGCCGTAAAGTAACGCTGCACGATCACCTGGTCGCTGCCGTAGGCGCTCAGGTTCCCCACCAGGTTGCCGATGAACAGCGCCCAGATCGTCACCGTCGTCGTGAAGTCCAGGTTGAACGAGACCAGCCGCGTATGGCCGCCCTCGGAAGCGATATGCCAGACCTCTCCGAAACTGCCCCCGAAGGGAAGCAGCGCCGCGACCAGGATGACGAACATGCCGCCGACCAGGACGAAGAACTGCATCACGTCCGTCCACAGCACCGCCTCGATGCCGCCGAACACCGTGTAGAGCGTCGTGGCCGCGCCGGAGATCCAGATACAGGTGAGGATAGGCAGGCCCAATACCAGCGAGAGCGCCAGCGACTGCGCATAGATGGCGAAGGCCAGATGCCCGCCGCGCACAAGGATGAACAGCAGCGAGGCCGACAGCCGCGCTGCGATGCCGAAGCGCATCTCCAGGTATTCGTAGATGGTATAGAGCCGCAGGCGGGCCAGGAACGGAACGAAGAGGGTGACCACCAGGAGCATCTGCAAGGGAAAGAAGACGATGCCGAAATCCAGTTGCAGGTCGTGCTGGTAGGCCCAGGCCGGCGAACCCAGATAGGAGATAGCCGAGAAGTTGGCAGCGATGACGGAGATGCCCGCCGCCCACCAGGGCGCAGAGCGGTCGGCCACGAAGTAGTCATCGAGCGACTTCTGCTTCTTTGTGAACCGCAGGCCCAGCCAGATGGCGGTCGCCAGATAGATCGCGATAACCAGATAGTCCAGCGGGGTGAAGTTTCCCAAGAGCGGCCCCTTTCGTCCTTCCTCCGTTCGGAGAGAGCAGAAGACCTGCCGACGCATTTGTAGAATTATCGAACAATTAGCAGTTAGATTGTAAAGAAAGAAGGCGCGTCTGTCAAGTGGGCCGGGGCGGTATTTTTGTCGTGCGGCGGAACCGTGCCTCCCGATCCGCCTTTTACGCCCTGCCGCGCAGGACTATGCCCGCGCGCCGTTGAAACCCTGTAGCAGTTTTTAGCCCCCCTCCCTGGCCCACTGCAAGGGCCGTCTGTTCCGAAACGATTCGGGACGGCTCTTGCGACCTCATCTCCGGCGGGCAGGTGGTGTGGGAGAGCGCGTCTGTTCCGACACGAGTCGGGACGGCTCTTGCGACCCCCAAGAACAGGGGGAGGGAACAGTGCGCAGCAAGCAGCGCCCCTATCGTCTCCCCTCTCCCGCAGTGTGGGAGAGGGGACGGGGGTGAGGGCCATAACGAGGAGCCGATGAGCAGAACCGTTCTTGCGTTCGGAGAGATACTGTGGGACTTGCTGCCGACCGGAGCCAAACTGGGCGGCGCGCCCTTCAACTTCGCCTACCGCGTCAACACGCTCGGAGATCGGGGGCTGATGGTGAGCCGCCTGGGGCGCGATGACCTCGGCCAACGGGCCTGGGAGCAGGTCGTCGCGCTCGGCATGGAGACGGAATACCTCCAGTGGGACGAGACGCTGCCGACCGGCACGGTGCGGATTCTGTTCGACGCCGACAGGAACCCCGACATCACCATCCTGCCCGGTGTCGCCTACGATGAGATCGAGGTTTCAGAGCCGCTGCTTGCGCTGGCAGGCCAGGCGGACTGCGTCTGCTTCGGAACGCTGGTGCAGCGCGCCCCAAAATCGCGCCAGACGCTTCATCGCCTGCTCGACGCCTCGCCGCAAAGCCTGAAACTGCTGGACATCAACCTGCGCCGGGACTGCTACTCGCTGGAGACCATCACGCACTCTTTAGAGCGGGCGCATCTGCTCAAACTGAATGAGGAGGAGGCGCGCTATCTGGCGCAGCTTTTCGGCCTGGCGTGGCGTTCCGTGCCGGATTTCGTTACGGAGTTCCTGGCCCGCTGGCCGCTCTCCTGCTGCGTGGTCACGCTGGGCGAACGCGGGGCGTTCGCCGCCTCTGCCGATGGCCCGCAGGTCTATGCCCCCGGTTATCGGGGGGAGTTGGCAGACCCTCTGGGGGCCGGAGACGCTTTCACCGCCGGGTTCCTGCATCACTATCTGCGCGGCCAATCGCTGGCGGAGTGCTGCCGGTTCGGCAACGTTCTTGGGGCGATCGTCAGCACGCAGGAGGGCGCGACGGCTCCCATCGCCCAGGACACGATCTCGCGCTTTCTTGAAACGCACGCCTCCCGGATTTCCGACGAGAGCCTGATTGCTTTTTCCAGGCCGTGAACGGCCTGGCTGAGGGGCGGCTGCGCCGCCAACCGGTCTGCGACCGGACAAACGGATACCGCATACGATGTCTCCATCCCAACGCTCGCCCAAATACAGAGTGGTCGAGAGCGCGCTGCGCGCCCGGATCGCCGCCGGAACGCTGCCGCAGGGCGCGAAACTGCCCTCCGAACATGCGCTGGCGGAGGAGTTCGGCGTCGCGTATGGCACGATGCGGCAGGCGGTCAGCGGGCTGGTGCGCGAGGGTCTGCTGCTGCGGGTGCAGGGAAGCGGCACGTTCGTCCGCCCGGACGGAACGGCGCAGACCACGCGCACGATGGCGCTGATCGTTCCCTCGCTGCCGGGGCTGTGGAACGTGGCCGGTTTCTACTACCTGCCGCCCATCGTGCAGGGATTCTGCCTGGAAGCCACGCGCCTGGGCTACGAGCCGACGGTTCTCGGCGGCATCGCGGACGTCTCTCGCCTGACGCGCAACAGCCCGGAGAGCCTCTACGGGATCGCCTGCCTGCTCACGCACAAGGAGGACAACGCCATCGCGGAGAAGCTGAGCGACCTGGGACTGCCGCTCGTCTGCATCAATGCCTATCATGGGCGGCGCGCGCTGGCCTCTGTCGCCGCCGACCAGAAGCAGGGCATGGAGGCGGTCGTGGCGCTGCTGGCGCGGCACGGCCACCGGCGCATCGCATTTCTGCCCGGCACGGCGGGCAACCTGGGGCCATTGGAGCGGCTGGCGGCGTTTCGCGCGGCGATGAAGCGGCACGGGCTGGAACCACTCTTTCCTGCCAGGCGTCTCCCGGACGAAGCGCAGACGCAGACGGCGGAGGCGTCGGTCATCGTGCAGCCCTTGCTCACGCGCTCCCAGCCGCCGACCGCCATCGTCGCCGCCGGAGACATGCTGGCGCTTGGAACGCTCCAGGCGCTTCAGCAGATGGCGCTGCGCGTGCCGGAGGATATTTCGCTCGTCGGCTTCGGCGACTACCATTTCGCACCGTTCCTTCACCCGCCCTTGACCACTGTGCGCCTGCCGCTGATGCAACTCGGCACGGAAGCTGCGATCTATCTGGATCGGCGGCTCTCCGACCACGAAAAACGCCGCCATGTCCTTCTGCCGGTCGAACTGATCGAGCGGGGGACGGTCGGCCCGGCTCCCGCACGCGCGCCTTCGGCTCCGCAGGCTCCCGCCCCGACGCCGATTCTCCCCAGCCCGCGCTTCCTCAAGCAGTCGCGTTCGTGAGGCCCCTTCCCTGTTCCTGCTCTTTCTAGCCGGGGAGAGGAAAGCGAGGGACGGCATAGACCCTCCGAAACTCGGGCGCAAGCACACTGGAGCGTCCAGACAGCTTTCGCTTCGCGTTCGGGCGGCGCTAAAAGGTTCCGTAGAGGCGGTCGCCGAAATCGCCGAGGCCGGGCAGGATATACTTGCGGTCGTTGAGGTCGCGGTCGAGGGAGGCCGTGATGACGTGCAGTTTGGGGAAGCTTTCGGCCAGGCGCGCGACGCCCTGCGGCGCAGCGACCACGCAGAGCAGCACGACATGCGCCGCGCCCGCCGAATAGAGCTGATTGGCGGCCCAGGCCGCCGAACCGCCGGTTGCGAGCATGGGATCGAGCAGGAACGCCGTCCTGTCCTGGGTGGGAGGCAGCTTGCAGTAGTAGGAGGTGGCGATGGCCGTCGCCTCGTCGCGCTCCAGCCCGACATAGCCGACGGTAGACTCCGGCAGCAGTTCCAGCGCGGCATCCAGCATTCCCAGTCCGGCGCGCAGCACGGGAACCAGTACCACTTCCGTTGCCAGCAGCACGCCCGGCGTCTCTTCCAGGGGCGTGCGGACGGTGCGCGGGCGCGTCGGCAGGGTGCGGGCCGCCTCGACGACGAGAATCTGCGTCAGGGCGCGCGTCAGAGGCCGGAACTGTTGCGGCGGCGTTCCTATGTCACGCAGGCGGGTCAGAATCTGTGCGGCAAGCGCGTGTTCCAGAATCGTCAACGGCATTCGGATGCCCTCTCTCCTCTCAAGATCGCCTTGCTCGTCACCTTCTACTCCCCTGCGCGCGGCGCGGTCGCCTGCGGCGGCTCCATCGGGCAGCCGTGCGCCGTCATCAGCGCGGCGATAGCGGCCATGATCGCTGTCGTCACCTGCTCGCGTGTTGCCTCCGGCGGAAACGTCAGCGGCTTTCCGAACACGATCTTGAGCGGCGCACGCCGGATGGATTTTCGGTTCGTCGGCCACATTTCGTAAGTCCCGAGGCACGCCACCGGCACAACCGGCACGCCGCTTTTCTGCACCAGCAGCGCAATTCCGGGCAGCGCCGGGTTCAGCTTGCCCGTGCGCGTCCGCCCGCCTTCCGGGAACATGGCGACTGCCTCGCCCTGCGCCAGCCAGTCCAGCACACGACGCAGTGTAGCCCGATCCGGCGAATTGCGGCGGACGGGAAATCCCTTCACGCGGTCGTTGATGTAGCCGAGAAGCCGGTTCTGCCACATCTCGCTCTTGCCCATCAGCCAGGGCGGGCGATAGCCATAGAGCGCGGCCCCGATCAGCATCGGGTCGAGATAGCTGGCGTGGTTGGAGGCCAGCAGGACGCCGCCGGAAGGCGGCACGTTCTCCAGCCCGATGACCTGCCAGCGCGTATAGAACCGGAACACCAGGCGCAGCAGCCTGCCGATGAGATGGTAGATCAGATTGCGGCCCGCGCGGGGATGCGGCTGCCAGTCCCGCAGCGCCGGGCCGGAGGTCTTCTCCTCCGCCGTTGTCGCCGCCTTCGCAGACGTGACCGGCGGCGGGGCAACTTTCTCGCTCATGGCTGTGTCCGTTCGTGAATGAGCGTCAGGATGCGCGCTACCACGTCCTCAACCGTCAGGCCATCCGTATCGAGAACGACGGCATCGGGCGCGGCGACCAGCGGCGAGTCGGCGCGCTGGCTGTCGCGGGCATCGCGCTCCTGCTGCTCTGCAAGCACCTGCGCAAAGTCTACTTTGTGTCCGCGCCCCCGCAGTTCCTTCATCCGGCGGCGGGCGCGCACTTCCGGGCTGGCGGTCAGAAACACCTTCACCTGCGCCTGCGGAAAGACGACCGTGCCGATGTCGCGCCCTTCCAGGACGACGCCCCGCACGTCACTCTCTCCCATCCGGCGCTGCTGCTCGACGACGACGCGGCGCACGGCAGGCAGCGCGGAGATCGCCGAGGTCAACTGCGAGACTTCCGGCGTGCGGATGGCGGCGGATACGTCCTCGCCATCTGCCGTCACGGTCTGCTTGCCATCGGGCGTCAGGGGCGAGAGCGTCAGATTCATCTTCCGCGCCAGCGCCGCCAGCGCCGCCGCGTCTGTCGGCACAATGCCTTCCTGAAGGGCTTTCCAGGCGACCGCACGGTACATCGCGCCCGTGTCTATATACGTGAAGCCGAGGGCGGCAGCGACACGCCGCGCGACCGTGCTTTTGCCCGCCCCGGCAGGCCCATCTATGGCGACGATGACCGGCATTCGCGCCTCCCCTCCTGTTCCGCCCGGTCAGTTCGCCGGGCCTATGCCCAATTCCTGCGTGACCTGCCCCCTCTCCAAGCTCAGGTCTCCAAAGATAGAACTAAAATTTCACTAAAGCAGGCAGGAGTCGGCGGAATTGCGGGTAAAATAGGAACCTGTTAGCTTGACGAGGTTGGCACGTTCGCACGCTGATCCGTCTGTCCGCATGTCATTACCATGAAATCGGCAAGGAGTACAATCACCATGCGGCACATCCTTAGTCCTTCGCAGCGGGTCGCCAGTTCGCTGCGCCGCGTCGAGAAGGCGCTGCGCGATTGGCAGGACGATCCCGACAGCCCCCGCGCCGATGTGAATAAGATGCTTGCTACCGTGGGCGACCTTCGACTCTGGGTGCAGGGCCATGTCCTGGCCGACATCGAGCGGGTCGAGCGCCAGATTCGTGAACGCGGAACGAATTCCGCGCCGCCTCCCCAACCTCCTGCGACAGATCGCCTGATCCGGGAATAGCGTTCTTCTCTGTCCCCTCGATCGCCTCCGGCGAGAGAGGGGACTTGTCCCTGTTCGGCTTCTCTCAACCCCTGATACCTAACGCCCATGCCCGCCGACGTCTTCTCACAAACGGGTTTCCGCTGCAAGCTGGAGTGGGGCTGGCGCGGCGCGCGGGAGGCCGCCGCGCGCGGCGATATTCTGGTCGTGGTAGATACGCTGCGGTTCTCCTCGGCGGTCGTCACGGCGGTGCAGCAGGGCGGCCTCATCTATCCTTGCGCCTCTTCGGAAGACCATGCGGCGCTGGCCCGGAGCCTCGGCGCAGAGGCGGCAGCGACGGCGACGGTGGCAGGGCGCTTCTCCCTCTCGCCGCTGACCTATCTCGATATGGGGCCGGGAACGCGCGTCGTGCTGCCTTCGCCCAACGGCGCGACGTGCAGTCGCTACGCCGCAGCCACTCCCCATCTCTTCGTCGGCGCGCTGCTAAATGCCGGGGCGGTCGCGGCGGCGGTCGCCGCAGTCCTGGACGCGACCGACCTCGCCGTGACCGTGCTGGCCTGCGGCGAACGCTGGCAGACGCCCTCGGAGGACGGCGAACTGCGCTTCGCGCTCGAAGACTACCTCGGCGCGGGCGCGATCCTCTCCGAACTGCCCCATGAGAAGTCGCCGGAAGCCCTCGCCTGCGCGGGCGCGTTCCGCCAGCGCCGGAGCGATCTGGCCGCGATCCTGTGGGAGTGCGGGAGCGGGCGGGAACTGCAAGCCAAAGGGCATGGCGAGGATGTACGCCATGCCGCCCGGTGGAATCTGTACGAGGCGGTTCCGGTGATGCGGGAGGGCTGGCTTAGGCAGCGAGGCGCGTCCGCCGCCAACTGAGCAGCACCCACGCGGCGACGCCCGCCAGAATGAACGGCCCGCCGAGGAGCGTCGCCTTCGGAACCGCCTCGCCGACGACCAGGTAGGTCCAGATCGGATTCAAGATCGTCTCCAACAGGACGATCAGGGATGCCTGATGCGCCTCCACCGACTGCAAGGCCCGCGCAAACAGCACGTAGGGCAGCGCGAACTGCACCAGGCTCAGGAGGATGAGCAGTCCCGCCTGCGCGCCGGTCACGCGGAACGATCCCCACAGCGCCATCCCCACCGCCAGCAGCAGCCCCGATCCGAGCAGGTTCAGGCAGGTCACCAGGGTCGGGTTGACGCGGCGTAGCCCTCGCAGAACGACCATGAGGCTTCCGTAGCCCAGGCCGCTCGTCAGCGCGATGAGCAGCGCAGGGGCGTCCGCCGCGCGATGGCCGAGGAAGATGATCGCCACACCCGCCATCGCGATCAGCAGCGCCATGCCCTCCTCGCGGCGGGGCCGCTCGCCGAGCAGCGCGGGGGAGAGGAGAAAGACCCAGATCGGCGCGGTATCCTGCAAAATGATAGCGCTGGCGGCGGCGGTGCGCGTCGTCGCGCTGACGAAACTGACCGTCATCAGGGTGAAGGTCAGCACCGCGCCGACCGTCCAGATGGGGGAAGCGGCTTGCAGCGTCGTGCGCTGCCGCCAGGCGAACGGCAGGAAGACGAGGCCGCCGATCAGCGACCGATACCCGGCGATGGCGAGCGCGGAGACGCCGCTTCCCTGCTGATTGAGCAGCTTGATGAGCGGCCCGTTCAGGCTCCAGAGCGCGGAGCAGGCCACCAGCATCAGGACGCCCTGCCAGGCGGGCCGCACCGGCGCGGGAGCGACGCGCGTAGACGCCTGCCGCTTTCCGGTCTCATCCGCAGGCTCTTCCAGCACGCTCCCGGCAACGTCTCGTCTCATGCGTCTCGCGTCCCCTCCCCGCCATTCGGCCTTCGCGCCGCGTCCGCCGCCGAGAATGGCTGCCGTTCATCATAAAGGGGGACGGAGAAAAAGTCAAGGGTCAGCCCTCATCCCAGAAACCTCCCCCCGGCCCCCTCCTTCGTAAGGTATCCTCTTCGGCGGTTGAAACCGCTGCTGCAAAGGCACGAAGTCCGCCTGCGCGGACGGACCTCCCCCCAGCCCCACTGCACGGTCTGTCTGATTCCGAAACGATTCGGGACAGACCGTGCGACCCGAAAGGGAAGGGGAGGAGAGTCGGCGCAGGCGGACTTGGGGCTTTGGCAGCCGCGAATTCCTTCGCCGGGGCAAAGGTGTCCGCCCCTAAACTTCGTAAGGAGGGGAAGCCAATCGGTGGCTCTCTCCTTCGTGAGGGGAGAGCCAGACAGGAATCCCTCCCCTTACGAAGGGGAGGGCGGGGCGGGGTCGCTTCCCCCCCCCTGTTCTTGGGGGTCGCACAGGCTGTCTGATTCCGATCGGAATCAGACAGCCTGTGCAGTGGGCCAGGGAGGGGCTTTCTAGTTAGCGGGAGCAGAGGCCGAGGACGGCGCGGCAGGCGGGGGAACCGCGACCGCAGGCGCATCCGGCGTCTCCTGCACGATGACCTGCGGAGTCGTCTGCGCTTCGCCCGGCACCGGCGGCAGCTTCGAGAGGTCCAGGCGGCGCGCTCCCGCCCAGTGCCGCTTGTGATAGCCCCTGTCCAGCCGACTGACAACGACCCCGACACCGGGGCGCGCGGCATGGATGAAGAAACTGTCACCGATATAGATGCCGACGTGGGAGATGCCCCGCTTATAGGTGTTCTTGAAGAATACCAGGTCGCCGGGCTGCAAATCTTGCGGCTTTACCCGCTGGCCCATCTTGTACTGCGCGCGCGCCACGCGGGGCAGATAGAGGCCCCATTTGGCATAGACGCTCTGCACCAGGCCGGAGCAGTCGAAGCCGGAGCGGGGAGAGCGCCCGCCGAAGCGATAGGGCGCGCCGCGATAGGAGAGGGCCGTGCGCGCCAGGTACATCCCGCGCGTCGCATGGCGATCGGCAGCCGCGCTGCTGTTCGGCGCGGTCTGGCCCGCTTTCTCCTGCGAATCGGGAGCCTTATGCCGCTTTTCGGTGGAAGAAGCGGGGGACTTCTGCCGGGAGTTCAGAGCGTCTGGCTCTGAAGGGGGAACCGACCGGGCGGAGGACGGTGGCTCTGCGTTCACACGCAGTTGCGCGAACACGGAGAGGGAGAGCGCCGCAGCGCACGCGGCGGTGTGTAGTGGCGTCCACTTCCGCCACATCCTTTTGTGTTGCATCTTGCCCCTTTCTAGTATTCTCTGTTTGGTCGCCGCGTCTACTGCGTTTCAGCATCGAAACCGGATCGCCTTTGATCCACCCCTGCGGCCTAGAGAGCCTACTAGCTTTTGCCTACCGGGGCAAAAACCATCGAACTTATCGCTCAGACTCCATTATGTCACATCTTCCCCGTATTTGTACCTTTATCTGTGAAATTTCTCACATTTTTGCTGCCGGGGTCGTTAGCGCCATTACCGGAACCAGACCCCGCGCCGGAGCGTAATAGCAAGTCATTCTGCCCGGCAAGCCGGTATTGCGCTGGAGGGAGCCTCCGATCATGGGGGGAGCGAGGCGCTCTATCTGCGCGACCCGGACCGTAACGGCGTGGAACTCCACCGGGATCGCCCGCCGGAGGAGTGGCCGCGCACTCCGGAGGGAGAGCTTGCGATGTTTGCGCGCAGGCTCGATCTGGAGGATTTACTGAGGGAAGCGCACGAGGAAATGCCGGTACGCACTGCCGACTCTCCCCCGCGCGATCTGTGAGGAAGATATGCCAGCGCGTTCAAACAGCTTCTTCCTTGCTGTTTGAACGCGCTGCTCTGTTTACCAGCGTTCGGTGATGGCTTTGGCCTGGAGGAAATGGCCCAGGTAGTCGCGCCCGCCCGCCTTGCTGTCCGTGCCGGAGAGGTTGAAGCCGCCGAAGGGCTGCACATCCACCAGCGCGCCGGTGATCTTGCGATTGAGATAGAGATTGCCGACCGCGAACTCCCGGCGGGCGCGTTCCAGATGGCGGCGATTATTCGAGTAGAGGCCGCCCGTCAGCCCATAGACCGTGCCGTTGGCGATCTCTAAAGCGTGGTCAAAGTCCCTGGCGCGGAGGATGGCCAGCACCGGCCCGAATATCTCCTCTTGCGCGATGCGGGCGTCGGGCGCGACATCGGCGATAATAGTCGGATGAAGGAAATAGCCATCGCCGCCAGGGTTCTCTTTATCTTCCCCGCCGAGAACCAGCCGCCCCTCCTTGCGCCCGATGGCGATGTAGGACTGGATTTTGCGGTAGGCGTCGGCGTCAATGACCGCGCCCAGCGTGTTCGCAACGTCTGTCGGATCGCCGACCGTCAGCTTCGCGGCGCGTTCCGCCACCTTCACCAGCAGCGTATCGTAGATGGCCGTGTGCGCGATGAGTCGCGAGCAGGCCGAACACTTCTGCCCCTGGAACCCGAACGCCGACGCGACCACGCCCTCCGCCGCTGCGTCCAGATCGGCGTCCGCGTCCACGAGGATCGCGTCTTTGCCGCCCATCTCCAGGATCGCCTTCTTGAGCCATCTCTGCCCCGGATAGGGAGCCGCGATGCGCTGGTAGATATGCAGGCCCACGTCCTTGCTGCCGGTAAAGGAGACAAAGCGCACGCCCGGATGCCCGGTCAGCGCCTCCCCGACGACTTCGCCTGGGCCGGGCAGGAAGTTGACGACGCCGGGTGGCAGGCTGGCCTCTTCCAGCAGTTCAAAGAACTTGGCCGCGATGACCGGTGTCTGCTCGGCGGGCTTCATCACGACCGTGTTCCCGGTGACAACTGCCGACACGGTCATACCGCAGAGGATCGCTAGAGGGAAGTTCCAGGGCGTGATGACGGCCCCAACGCCGAGCGGGAGATAGCGCACCTCATTCTCTTCGCCGGGGTAGAAGGTCGTGGGATGCGGCTGGCCCCAGCGCAGCGCCTCGCGCGCGTAGAATTCGAGGAAATCTATCGCTTCGGCGGCATCGGCATAGGCTTCGGGCCAACTTTTGCTCGCCTCGTAGACCATCCAGGCGGAGAACTCATAGATACGGCGGCGCAGGATCGCCGCCGCCTTGACCAGGATGCGGGCGCGCTCCTCGACAGAAACCTGCGCCCAGTCGCGAAACGTCTCGGTCGCGGCGCGCACGGCGCGGTCGGCCAGTTCCGGCGTCGCATCGCATACGCTGCCGACGACCTGTGCGGGACGCGCCGGGTTGCGGCTGATGGCTTTCTGCGCCGTCGTGATGCGCTCCCCACCGATGACGAGGGGGTATGTCTGTCCCAACTGGCTGCCGACTGTCGTCAGCGCCGCCTGCATCCGGCGGCGCGGCGCTTCTTCGGCAAAATTGACGTAAGGTTCGTTCTGAAACGGTGTCAACATGGGCGTACTTCCTTGTGTTGCCTCTCTTACCTTGATTATACCGGATTATACCGCACCGTCGTTTTCCGTGCAGGTCAGCCTGTCTCGCTTGCCATGCTCACGCTCTTCCTCCTTATATCGGGATTGACCGCTTCTACCCTCACCCCCAACCCCTCTCCCTGCAAGGGAGAGGGGAGAGCGTGACCGGAGTCTTTGCGCTCTTGGCAAGGGCGGGACGTAGAGGCGCTGCTTGCTGCGCCCTGATTGGGGATGGCGCAAGCGTGGATGTCTGGCTCCCTTCTCCCTAGCGAGGACAGGCTTTATCGTCCGAGCGACCAGGGAGAAGGGCCGGGGATGAGGGTAGAAGCGGGCTGTTTCGCTCTCCTCCCCTTGTTCATGGGGAGGGCTAAGAAGAGGGCTTAAGCAGGGAACCCGGCGGTGGGCAGCGAATAGCACGGCACTATGCCGCAAAGGATGCCGGAATGACGACGCAAGGCCACGCGGAAACCGCCCCAACCCACGCCGAGAGAGCGCGCCTGGAACAGTTCGTTCTCGACGCCGAGGCCGGAATCTACGTTCATCCGGGCTATCGAGGGTTTGCCTATAGCGACGGCGCGGAGGTCGAGGAGCGCATCTACCGGACGCTGCGGGAGGTGGAGGATAAGAGCCTGTTTTCGGAGGCGCTGCAGGCGCGCATCACCGACTGGCCGACCGAATACCACTTCTCCGAACTCCGGCATAACCTGCTGCGCCACCTGCCGTTTCAGCCCTCTGACCACATTCTGGAACTGGGCGCGGGCTGCGGGGCCATCACGCGGCAGTTGGGAGAGAGCGGCGCGGAGGTCGTCGCGGTCGAGGGCAGTCGGCTGCGGGCAAGCTGCGCGGCCCTGCGGTGTCAGGGCTTTGCCAATGTCCGGGTCTATTGCAGCGACTTTCAGCAGATAGAGTTCGCGCCGCAGTTCGACTACGTGACGCTTATCGGCGTGCTGGAGTATAGCCCGGTCTTCTTCGGCGGCGGCGATCCGTTCGGCGCGTGCCTGGAACTCGTGTGCCGCGCGCTCAAGCCCGGCGGCAGAGTAGTCATCGCCATCGAAAACCGTCTCGGCCTCAAATACTTTCTCGGCTACAACGAAGACCATGTCGGCAAGCCCTACGTCGGCATTCAAGACCTCTACACGCCGCAGACCGCCAGGACGCTGGGACAGGAGGAACTGCGCGCCCTGCTGCATCGCGCCGGGTTTCCCTCCGTCGAGTTTCACTACCCGTTCCCCGACTACAAGCTGCCGGGCGTCCTCCTGACCGACCTGGCGTTCCAGACGGACGGGTTCAACGCGGGTGAGATCATCGGGCAGACGCGCTCTCGCGCCAACGGAGATAGCGCGCCGCCCGCGCTGTGCGAGCCGCTGATCTGGCATCGCCTCGCCGACAACGGCCTGTGCCGCGCGCTCTCCAACTCGTTCCTGGTTATCGCCAGCCGGTCGCCGGAGGCGGAGCCGGTCACTCCCTCGCTGCTTGGGGTCGTCTATACCCGACTGCGCAGTCCGGCCTATAAGACAAAGACCGAATTTCGCCTCGGCGGGCCGCAGCGTATCGAGGTCGTCAAGTCGCGCCTGCTGCCGGAGGTTCCGCCGCCCTCCGGCCCGGTCCGGCATCGCGTCGGCGTCTTCCCTTATGCGCCGGGAACGCTGCTGCGCACCCATCTGCTTCGCCACTACCTGGACGGCGACACGGCCGGGTTTTGCGCCCTCTGCCAGCAGTGGATCGCCTATGTCCGGGCGCACGGCCTGGAAGACCCGGCAGACGCCTCGCTTCAGGCGGCGGTCAAGCCGGAGTATCTGGACTGTATCCCCGGCAATCTCATCCTGACGGAGACGGGCCTGGAGTTCATTGACCCGGAATGGCAGATGGCGTCGCCTCTGGACGTTCTGATCGTGCGTGGCCTCTACGACTTCTTCTTCACCTTTCGGGACTGCCTCGCCTACCCGGAGCCGACGATGGAGGATGCCATGCG
>Ga0070741_10009747_pt1 | contig 18483 bp, 17 predicted proteins | sample Coa_R1_4_FD_66440 | JGI IMG/M metagenome (GOLD analysis project Ga0070741, IMG submission 66440) | Surface soil microbial communities from Centralia Pennsylvania, which are recovering from an underground coalmine fire - Coalmine... | ecosystem: Environmental > Terrestrial > Soil > Unclassified ...
ACGCAGCGCCTCGATACAGGCGCTCGACAGCAACAGCAGAACGAAGCCCGAGCTCGCGATCCAGAACGGCCGCCGATCGCCGTCTCCCGCGGTCTGGATGTGCCGGTAGCCCCACCAAGTCGCGAAGGCCAGGAACAGCGCGGTCCAATAGGCCGACACGCCGAACAGGTAGAGCAGCAGATCGGCCAGCCAGGCGCCAAAACGTCCGCCGGCGTTGTGCACCGGATCCACGCTTACAGCACTATGCGACCAACCCGGATCGGCCTTGTCGTAAGTGGCCAGAACGAGAATGAGATAGAAGGCGACGGCAACCAGCAGAAGCCAGCGCGATTCGCGCAACAGTCGGGCGAGTCTCGGGGGAAGCGGCGCGCGTTCCTTGATGCGCCGGGAACGGCCCTTAAAGAAGATCATGCACGCAGTGGCTCAAAAGCATGCCGCATTATAGCCGCGGGGCTAGCAGGCAATTCCCCTCACAGGGGTGCGGGGCAAGCCCGGTACAATGGCCTTTGAACGAATTGCACGGTGCACTTTCGCCCTTACCTTGACCACCATGCCCGATACGACACGACACGCCCGCCTCCTCATCCTCGGCTCCGGCCCTGCCGGTTACTCCGCCGCGGTATACGCCGCACGCGCGAACTTGAAACCGGTGTTGATCACTGGCATCGCCCAAGGCGGTCAGCTGATGACCACCACGGATGTCGACAACTGGCCGGCCGACTGGGAAGGCGTACAAGGCCCCGAGCTGATGGAACGTTTCCAAAAGCACGCGGAGCGCTTCGGGACCGAGATCATCTTCGATCACATCCATACGGCGCGGCTCAACGAACGTCCGTTCGCATTGATCGGCGATCAGGCTACCTACACCTGCGATGCGCTGATCATCGCCACCGGCGCCTCCGCCAAGTACCTCGGGCTGCCCTCCGAAGAGAAGTTCATGGGTAGAGGGGTTTCGGCTTGTGCGACCTGCGATGGATTCTTCTACAAGAATGAGGACGTGGCGGTGATCGGCGGCGGCAACACCGCAGTGGAGGAAGCGCTTTACCTCGCCAACATCGCGCGCAATGTCACCATAGTTCATCGCCGCGATCGGTTTCGCGCCGAAAAGATCATGATCGATCGGCTGATGGAGAAAGCCCAGCGCGGCAACGTACGGATCGAGTGGAACCACACGCTGGACGAGGTGCTGGGCGACAAGACCGGCGTCACGGGCGTGCGCATCAAGTCGACCCAGGGCGGCGCCAGCAAGGAACTTCCCGTGAAGGGGTTGTTCATTGCTATTGGACACGTTCCAAATACCCAGATCTTCGAGGGGCAGGTCGAGATGGAAAACGGCTACATCGTCACCCACGGCGGGCGGGTGGGCAACGCTACGGCGACGAGCGTGCCGGGCGTGTTCGCCGCCGGCGACGTGCAGGACCATGTCTATCGGCAGGCCGTCACCAGCGCGGGCAGCGGCTGCATGGCGGCGTTGGATGCCGAGCGCTACCTCGACGGGCTTGGCGACGCGACGCTGTAACACGCCTCTTGAAGCTTCGATCCATGCGCCGCCATGCCCAAGAGCAAGCCTGCCCTCGACGACGACGCCGACCTGTTCCGTGAAGCGGTGAAGGACGTCGCGCCCTTGCGCGACTCCGGAAAGGTCACCCATCCGACCGTGCGGCCGGCTCCGCTGCCGTTTCAGCGCATGCAGGATGACCGGCAAGTTCTCGAAGATAGCCTGAGCGACCGAGTCGATCTGGAAGCCGACATCGAGTCGGGAGATGCGCTTTCCTTTCTCCGCGAAGGCATGTCGCCGCAGATCTTGCGCCGGCTGCGCGCCGGGTTCTGGGCAGTTCAGCAGGAAGTCGATCTGCACGGCTTGCGGCTCGAGGAAGCGCGGCCCCTTCTGGTGGATTTCCTCAACAGCGCCGTTCGTCGCGGGGTGCGCTGCGTGCGGGTCATCCACGGCAAAGGCCGGCGCTCGAAGAACGGGGAACCCGTGCTCAAGCCGCGCGTGGCCTCTTGGCTAATTCAGCGGCGCGACGTGCTGGCGTTTTGCGAAGCGCGGCCGGTTGAAGGCGGCAGCGGTGCGATGCTCGTGCTATTACGAGCCCGCAAAACCGGCGAGCAGGTGGAGCCGAGTGACGAGGATGACCTGGATTGAGTTGAAACCGGAGTCCACCCGCTGTGTAATGCGATTTGTACCCCATACCCCCCGGGCTTCGCCAGGACGTGTACCCGGAGGGTGCAACGCCTATTGTGAGGCGGAGAAGGGCAAGCGCGACGGCGCCGTTTTTCCCCTCCTCGTCCGAGGAGGGGTGGCCCGAAGGGCCGGGGTGGTACTACCAAGCGCGATGGCGCCGTAGTTTTTCCCCTCCTCATCGGAGGAGGGGTGGCCCGAAGGGCCGGGGTGGTTACTACCAAGCGCGATGGCGCCGGAGTTTTTCCCCTCCCCGTCCGAGGAGGGGTGGCCCGAAGGGCCGGGGTGGTACTACCGCGACCGCTACGTCCTCTGCATGCCACGCACTTACATCAGGGCGGCTTCGCCGCATCCTTACGCGGCGGAGGGGGACCGTGTCATTAGAGACGGGGCAGCTACACCGCCGCTTCGTCGGTCTCGCCAGTGCGTATGCGGATGACCTGCTCGACGCTGGTCACGAAGATCTTGCCGTCGCCGATCTTGCCCGTCCGCGCGGCTTTGACGATGGCCTCGATCGCCCGTTCTACGAGCTTGTCTGCGACGACGACCTCGACCTTCACCTTGGGTAGGAAATCGACGACATACTCGGCGCCGCGGTAAAGTTCGGTGTGCCCCTTCTGCCGCCCAAAGCCTTTGACGTCGGTTACGGTGAGTCCGGTGACGCCGATCTCGGACAGCGCCTCTCGCACTTCATCGAGCTTGAAGGGCTTTACGATGGCTTCTATCTTTTTCATGTGTATCCCGTCCGTAGAGGCTGAGGACCGCAGGCCGAGTGCTTTGCCTTCACCCGGTCTTCATCCAGAGCCGACAGTATAGTCACTCCCGCCCCAGGAATGAATCCGTCCGTCGTGTTGTACACGCACCGTGGCTGAACCGCGCATCCGAATTCTCGATTCCATCGCACAAGCGCCCGCCGCACAGTGGAATGCGCTGGCGGGCGACAACCCGTTCCTCCAGCACGCCTTCCTGCTCGCACTGGAGGAGACCGGGTGCGTGAGCACTCACACCGGCTGGACGCCCTGTCATGTCACCTATTGGGAGCGCGACGCGCTGAGCGGTGCGATGCCGCTGTACTTGAAGACTCATTCCTACGGCGAGTACGTGTTCGATTGGAGTTGGGCGGATGCGTACGAGCGCCACGGGCTGCGCTATTACCCGAAGCTGCTGTGCGCGATTCCGTTCACCCCGGCCACCGGCCCGCGCCTCCTCGGCGCGACCTCGGGCATTCGCCGTGCACTGCTCGATGGCGCATTCGACTTGGCAGGGCGACGGCGTGTCTCGTCACTGCATGTCCTGCTGCCGCCCGCGGCACAAGCGACCGAGCTCGAAGCACGGGGAATGATGATTCGATCGAGCGTGCAGTTTCATTGGGAAAACCCCGGCCTGCGCGACTTCGACGAGTTTCTCGCCCGAATGAATGCCGAGAAGCGCAAGAAGATCAAGCAGGAACGCCGGCGCGTGCACGACGCCGGCATCACGTTCGAGCGATTGAGCGGACGCGAGGCGAGCGAAGCGGACTGGGACTTCTTCACGCGCTGCTACAACCGAACCTATCGATTGCATCACTCCACGCCCTACCTCAACCGGGCATTTTTTGGGCGACTGGCCGAGGTCATGCCCGACAACCTGCTGCTCGTAATCGCTCGGCGCGACGGGCGGCGGGTCGCGAGCGCGCTCAACATGATGGGGGGCGGCGTGCTCTACGGCCGCTATTGGGGCGCGACCGAATTCCACTCGGGCCTGCACTTCGAAGCCTGCTACTACCAGGGGCTCGAGTTCTGCATCGAGCACGCTCTGCGCGCCTTCGAGGGCGGCGCGCAAGGCGAGCACAAGCTCGCCCGCGGACTGCTGCCCGTGCGCACACTCTCCGCGCACTGGCTCGCTCATCCGCAGTTCGCACGCGCCATCGAGCACTACCTCGAGCGCGAGACGCAGGGCATCGGCGAGTACTTGAACGAACTCGACGAGCACAGCCCGTTCAAGCAACAGAAGTAGCCGAACTTCGTTCTTGGCGGCGAGAGATCGGCGCGAACAGCGCAAGCCTCTTCATTTTCGCTCTCGATAAAGACTGCAAGAAGCGTGGCGAACAGCGTGCGCGCGAGCCTTCATCTGACCGTCGCCACGCAGCGCGGATACAATCCATTGCACAATGTCCCGGATAGACTTCGTTCATAATCCGATCCCTTCGCACCACTTCAACTCGTTTTCATGTCTCGTCGGATCATTACCCGCCTGTTCGCCGCCGTGATCGCGCTATGCACCGTTCAGATCGTGTGCGCGCAGAACATTTCGGCCGATGCGCCGACTCAACTGGAAGTGATCGATCGCGTGATCGGCACGGGCAAAACGATCGCGCGCGGCGCCTTCGTCGTCTTGCAGTACAGCGGCTACCTGTTCGACCCGGCCGCGCCCGACCACAAGGGCTATCGCTTCGTCAGCTCGCGCGAGCGCGGCGAATCGCTCTCCTACAAATACGGCTTGAAGCGGGCGATCCCCGGCTTCGAGAAAGGTCTGCAAGGAATGAAAGTCGGCGGCAGCCGAACGATCGTGGTGCCGGCGCAATTGGGATATGACGACCTGAAATATCCGCGGCCGCAAGACGTGCCGCCGAAATCGGCCTTGGTGTTCGATGTCGAGCTGATCGATGTCGTGCCGGAAAGTGCGCCGCCGGACAATTGACTCGGAACTACCCTCGACCGCGTTTGATTGCCAGCGATCCTCGGCCTGCACGGCTGCAGCTGCCCTGCGGAGCGATCGGGCGAGACGAGCCTCGCCGTGAATCAGGTTGATTTGGACCCTAAACCACTGGAGTGATGACCATGATCGGAGAACCCATTGCCCTGACCATCCGGCGCACCATTTCGCGTCCGGCCGCAGCCGTGCTCGACAAGTTTCAAGGCGCGCCCACCGGCTTCGTGACCGACGCCTTCAACGGCAAGGGCTGTCTCGACTACGCAATCAAGCCGCTCACAGCCGAGATGTATCTGTGCGGGCCGGCCGTCACGGCGTTTTGCCCGCCCGGTGACATTCTCGCGGTGATGGCAACGCTCGATGTCGCCAAAAAGGGCGATGTCATCGTGATCGCGGGCGGTGGAGAGACCTCGGCCGCCAAGCTCGGTGATCTGTGGCTGCATTGGGCCGGGAAGATCGGCGTGGTCGGGGTCGTCGTCGACGGCCTCGTGCGCGACGTGAACGGCTTGCTTTCAACCGGTGTGCCGGTGTTCTCGCGCGGCGCATGTCCCAATGGGGGCTTCAAGAACGGCCCGGGCGAGGTCAACATGCCGGTTAGTTGCGGCGGGATTGCGATCAATCCCGGCGACATCATCGTGGGCGATCGCGACGGCGTGGTGGCGGTACCACTTACGCGTGCCGAGGAAGTGGTATCGCAGCTCGAGTTGGTTCGGCAGAAAGAAGCCGAAGCCGAGCGCAAGGTCAAGAGCGGGCAGAAGCTCGAATTCTGGAAGGAGGCCGCACTACAAGCACGCAATGCGGTGCGCTATATCGACTAAGGGGTGCTGCTGTAGACAGTTGGACGCGACGCTGCAGCAGCATTCGGAACGGCCTGCTGCCGCGGCTCGAGCGATCGCAGAAAACTCAGGCTGAGGGCGAGCGCGCGATGATCCGCAGATCGCGCGCCATCCACACCGCGGACTCCACCCCGCCGTAGTAGCGCGGCAGGATGGACATTTCTTGGAAGCCCCAGCTGCGATAAAAACGACGTGCACCTAAATTGTTCACGCGCACTTCGAGGTGCATCGCGGTGATACCCGCGACGCGTGCCGACTCTTCCAGCCAGCGCAACATCACGCGACCGATTCCCCGGCGCTGGTAAGCAGGTCGGACGGCGAGCAGATTGAGATGCGCGTGCACGTCGCCGAAATGAGCGAGCGCGAAGGAAACGACGTCCTTGCCGTTACACGCGACGATGGCATTGGTGTCCAGGTCTTTGATCGAGCGCACGACGCGACCGCGCGTCCAACTCCAGCCCAGCCCATGCTCGATGAGGTCGCGCGACATCATGGCGATTTCGCCGGCGTCGGCGACTGTTGCAAGACGCAAGGTTACAGAACGCGTTTTCATCGAGCACTCCTCACGGGGGCTATCCAACGGCCCGTCGCAAGTTCGAGTCTGAACGAGTTCATCGATCGCATCAAGCAGAAATCGCGGCGTCGTCACATTTACAATTCACGCCGGCGAGAGCCAAGAAACGCCGCATTCCCACCACGCTCAGCCATGGCGGCTATCCTCCCCTTCAAGGGGAGAGCACGATGGAGATCCGGCGCCACACGCCCAAAGCGCTGCCTTCATCCTCCTTAGTTCTTCGTCTTCGGCGTCGGGTTCTCGGTGGTCTTGCCCAGCTGCGCGGGACAGAAGGCTTCGAGCGTTTCGTCGTAGCACCAATGCGTGCCGAAGCCGTCGTTCTTCTTCACGCACTCGTACAAGTACTTGCCCATCTCGTCGGTGAAATGACAACCTTTGTAGCGTTGCATCGCGCGCTCACGCTCGATGGTCGGCGCCGGGTCACCTTCAGCGCGGACGAGCGAGACGCCGAATATCGCTCCGAGCAATAGAAGGGCGCAACTACGCTTGATCATGATCTGCATGAACGTCCTTTGATGGAGATGGTCGATCGACAGGCGCCGCATCGCCTGCGAAGCAAAGCTAAGAGCTGTTCGCTTCACCATGCCGGTTTGCTGTGCGGCAGGTCGAGTCGAACTATTCTACGCGAACCCGTTACACCGCTCAGAGAACGATGTACTGCTGAAGGCCCAAACGACTATGGAGATCGTGATTTGCATTCTCGCCGTATCGCTCGTGCTGATCGGCCTGGCCGGAACCATCTTGCCGATGCTGCCCGGCGTCCCGCTCGTGTTCGCGGGATTGCTCCTCGCTGCGTGGAGCAATCGGTTCGAGTCGGTCGGCTGGCCGGTGCTTGCCGTGCTAGCGCTTCTTGCGCTGTTGTCCGTTCTCGTCGACTTCACTGCCTCGAGTTTGGGAGCGAAGCGCGTGGGCGCCTCGCGCGCCGCTATCTTAGGCGCCGGACTGGGCGCAGGCTTCGGCATGTTCCTCGGGTTGCCTGGCTTGCTGCTGGGCCCCTTCGTCGGCGCAGCGCTCGGTCAATTCCTCGCGCGCAGAGAGCTACGCGATGCCGCACGCGCGGGCTTCGGTGCATGGCTCGGCTTCCTCGTCGGCAGCCTCGCCAAGCTCGCGCTGGGGCTCGTGATGATTTTGGTATTCGCCGTCGCGTGGTTCGTCTAAACGCCCTGGATCAACGAACTCATCGTATCGGCGGACACGTAATTCGTATGCCAAGCTGGACCAACGACTGCGGCCGTTGCTTTTTCCGCGGTACGCCTGCCGCATCGCCAAGCCTCAAGGCTTCGATATTGTCGCCGCCTTGTCAGCTGCCTCGGTTACACGATGACGACGGGAACGCCGAACAAGCGGTCGTGCAACATGTAGAGCACGACATACAGGACCAAGCCGACCAGCGGTCGCAACCAGCCGATGCCGGCCCAATCGAGGCGCGTGCGCCCGGCGGCCGCGGCAGCGAAGGGGAAGCGCGAGGTCTTCGCGACAAAAGCATCCCAAGTCTTACCCAATCGCAGCGCGCGCTTGTGATCGATGCCGGCCATGCCGACTACCGCGAGTACCGCCATGCCGCCGAACAACATGATCGAGGCGGCATCGCCGTTGGCGATCAAATGTGCGATCGCCCAGATGGTGACACCGACCAAGAAGGGGTGACGCGTCACCGTCAGAATTCCCGCCGGTTGCAAACCGGCCTGGAGCGCGCGCTCACCGCCCACGGTCGTGGGGTTGCGCGAGGCCAGGCCCAGCACAACCAGAATGAGCGCAAACGGCATGGCGACAATCGGCACCAGGTTCACCCAGCGCCCGAGGTCGTAGATCACCAGCGGCGGTGCGACGCGGTACGCGGCGATGACCCATACAAGCAGCACGACCATAAGTGCCGAGTAGGCGATGCTGAACAGCGCCTCACCCATCACACCAACCAGGCGGCTGCGTACGGGCGGCCACGACAGCAGCAAATGGCCGCCGACGAATGCGAGCATCGACACGAATACGGTGGTCAGTGTTCCGGTGAGCTGCATGTGCGCGCGATCTGTCTCTACTCGGCGTCCGGCTGGTTCTGCGGCGCGGCTTTCTGAAAGGCGTCGAGCTTCAAGCATTCGTCATGAATGCGCAGGATGGTCGGAAACTCCGTAATCCCCACTTTGAAGCGATTGGCGTTGGCGACCTGCGGCACCAGCGCGCAGTCGGCCAGTGTGGGCGTGTCGCCGTGACAGAAGCGCCCAGTGTACGGCTCGCCCGCTAGGCGCTTTTCCAAGGCGCCAAAGCCGGTCTTGATCCAATGCGCGTACCAGTCGAGCTTTTGCGCCTCGCTCGCGCCGAGTCGACCGGTGAGATAGTGCAGCACGCGCGGATTGTTGAGCGGATGGATTTCGCACGCGATCATGAGCGCGAGCGAGCGCACGCGGTTGCGTTCCGCGGGATCCTTGGGCAGGAGCGCAGGCTGGGGATGGGTCTCCTCGAGATACTCGATGATCGCGAGCGACTGGTACAGCAGATGAGTTTCGTCGTCGAGCACCGGCACGACATTCTGAGGATTGATCGCACTGAACTCCGAGCCGTATTGCTCGCCCTTGGCCAGGTGAATGCTGACCGATTCGTAGCTCAGGTCCTTCAAAGCGAGCGCAATGCGCACGCGGTACGCGGCCGAACTCCGGAAATACCCATACAGCTTCACTGCGGCTCCTCGAGTTTCACTGCTCGCTGCGATTCTACTGCAACGCTCCAGTGGCGACGGATCACGAATCGTCGCGACGACGCGCGAGCAAGCCCGCCGCGGCAGCCATGTCCTCGACGTTGTCGAACATCGGCACGCCCGCCGACTCCATCCGGCGGATCCAAGCGTCTTTCTGCTCGAGCGTGCCCATCATCGCGTGCAGCAAGGGCAGCGGCGCGCTGGCTGCCAGCTCGGCAAGACGGTCGACTACCGGATCGGCATCGACCATGAACGGCACGACGTGGATCATGAGCACGGCATCGAAATGCGCGCGGCCGTCTTCGACGACTGCGCGCAATGTGTCGCCGAAGCGCTCCTCGCGCGCATCGGCAAGCAGGTCGAGCGGATTGGCGACGACTGCTTCGTCTGGATAGAGCGCGCGCAAGCTCTTCGCCAATCTTTCCGGCAGCGGCGGCAATTGCAGCCCTTCGTCCATGCAGCGGTCAGTGCACAGCACGCCAGGTCCACCCGAATTGGACAGCAGCAACACACGACGACCAATGCCGCCGGGATGGAAGGCCAGTGCTTTCGCCGCCAGCAGCAGTTCGCGCAGGCTGGTGACGCGCACGATGCCGGCGTCGCGACAGAAGCTCGCTGCCTCCGCATCGCTCGGCGCCCGCGAACCGGTGTGGCGAAACGCCGCGGCGCGACCCGCATCGCTGCGCCCGCCGATCAAGGCCACGACGGGCTTGCGCGCAGCGACCCGCTTGGCCACGCGCGCGAAGGAACCGTTGTCGCCGAGCGCTTCGGCGTAGAGCATGATCACCTTGCACGCCTCGTCGCTGCCCAAGTGTTCGAGATATTCCGCCGCACCGAACTGCATCGCGTTGCCTACCGAGATCACGTTGCCGAGCGGGATGCCGAGCCGATGGCTGGCGGCGATCGCTTCTTCGGCGATCGCGCCGGACTGCGAGATCAGCGCGGCGCCGCCGCCGCGCGGTAAGTCGCGCAAGAAAGTCGCCGCGAACGGATGGTCAGGATCGAGCAGATCGATCAGGCCGGCGCAATTCGGCCCCGCCACATTGAGCCCATGTTGGGTACACAAGCTCCGCAGCGCCGCATCGCGCGCCTTGCCGTCCTCGCCCGCCTCGGCGAAGCCGCCGGGCAGGATCAGCAGATTGCGATGGCCGGTCTCGGCCGCCTCCTGCACGACATCGAGAATGCTATCCGGGCGCACGACGATGACCACGAGATCGCAAGGCGGCGAGACCTCAGCCAGCGAGCGCGCGACCGGCATGCCGAGCAGCTGCCCGCCTTTGGGGTTGACCGGCACCACTCGCCCCTTGAACTTCGCCTTCAACAGATTGCGCAGCACTGCGCCGCCTGAGCTGGTCGGGCGATCGCCGGCACCGACAATGGCGATGCTGCTTGGGCGGAGGAAAGCATGAAGGCTCGAGGCCGTTGAAGCGTTCGACATGATGGAGGCGCGGGACAGGCAGCCGGCATTGTAACGGGCGCGAGGCGATCGTCACTCCTCACTCCTCCCCGGATTCCGCTGCGCTTCATCCGGGCTACGACGCTACGGCGTTACGACGCTACGCTCGGCTATGAGGCTACTACGGCGCTACGATGCTACGCTTGGCTGCGTGGCGCTGCGGCGTTCGCAACGTAGCCCGGATGAGGGCCGCAGGCCGCAATCCGGGGAAACACGGTGTACCTCGCGATGCTTGCTCTGGCCCCGGATTCCGCTGCGCTTCATCCGGGCTACGATGCTACGCTCCGCTGCGTGGCGCTGAGGCGTTCGGAGCGTAGCCCGGATGAAGGCCGTAGGCCGCAATCCGGGGAAACACGGTCCACCTCGCGATGCTTGCTCTGGACCCGGATTCCGCTGCGCTTCATCCGGGCTACGACGCTGCTACGGCGCTACGACGCTACGCGGCTGCGTGGCGCTGCGGCGTTCGGAACGTAGCCCGGATGAAGGCCGTAGGCCGCAATCCGGGGAAACACCGCCCGCTCGCTAAAGTACACGCTTGGATCACTGGTGGATGAAGGCCGTAGGCCGCAATCCGGGGAAACACGGTCCACCTCGCGATGCTTGCTCTGGCCCCGGATTCCGCTGCGCTTCATTCGGGCTACGACGCTACGGCGCTACGCTTCGCTTTGTGGTGTTCAACCTACCGATTCGCGGTGCGGATCGCGACCGTGCGTGCCAACCCATCTTCGACCTCCAGCACCTTGCGGCGCAGGTCCTCATCGAGCGGCGCCGTTTGAAGGAATGCGCGAACAATGTGCAACGCCTCTGCGCTGCGCTGACCGCCAGCGAAGGCGGCAAGCCAGTTGTTGACGAAGAAAATGCGCCGCTCGCGCTTCAAGCGTGGCAGTCCATGCAGCGCCGCCTCGAGGTAAGGCAACGTCAAGCGCTCCTGCTCGACGGTGTTGAACCCCGCGAGCGCATCTTCGATCCAGCGCTCGGGCAGTGCGGCGGCGTCGAGGAATGCGGCGAAATAGCGCCGCTTGGTCGCTGCGTCCGGGCGTGCGGCTTCGGTCGCGTATGCGTGCCGGCGCCCCTCATCGCTTGGATCCGCGCTGCGCTGGGCGCTCAGCAGTTGCTCGGCCTGGGCGTCGTCGAGCGCCAGCAAGCTGCGGATGATGCGGAAGCGATCGATCGAGCGTAGCGATAGGCCAGGTATCTCGAGTCGGCCGTCGAGCAGGCCTGTTAGCGTCTCACGCGCCGAGCGGCTGCGCGCCATCGACACGAAAGCCCGGAAGTACGCAATCCGCAGACTCAACGTCGGCGCATCCAGCATGCGTTCGCGCAACATCGTCTCGACGTCGCTTTGCACGGCGTCGCGCGCGCCCTCGTTCAGATACCAGCGCAGCGCCGTCTGCAGGTTGTTGAGCAATCCGCTCACCGTGATGTCGTCGTCCTCCATCGGCAGGCGGCGCAGCGCGAGATCGATCCAGCGACGCGCAGCCAGCTGCCCTTCGCGCACCGCTTCCCACAACGCATCCCACAATTGCGCGCGCAGCACGCTGTTGTCGATCGTCCCCAGCTGCTCGATCACCGCCTCGCGGCTGATTGCATCGAGCACGAAGATTCCATAGCCGCGATCGCCGGCATTGGCAAACACGAACTGGGGCGCCGGCAAGCCGACTGCATCGCCCACCTCGGTCTGCGTGCCGCGCATTTGCACCTCAAGTGTCTTGCGCGAACCATCGGGGTAGACGAGCAGGAGATCGACGCGCTGCGGCCAAAACTCCGGCACATCGGGTAGGCCAGAGGGCAGCGCCGACTGTCGCAAAACGAAGCGCACGATGCGACCGTTGTCGATCTGCCAGATCGGTTCCACGCGAGGCAGCCCGGGGCGTCGTACCCAGATTCGCGCCCATTCCTGCAAGCTCTCGCCGCTCGACGCTTCGAGCTCCGCGATCAGATCTTCCCAGCTCGCGTTGCCGAAGGCATGACGCGCGAGTACGGTACGCACGCCGGTGATGAAGGCCGGCTCACCGATGTAATGCGCGAGCTGATCGAGTACTGCCGGCGCCTTGCTGTAGACGATGCTGCCGTAAGCCGACTTCGCCGCGCTCAAGTTGGGCAAGGCCTGCCAGATCGGTGTGGTGCCGGCGGTGACGTCGGTGCGATAAGCGGACAGCTTGAGCGCACGAAACGCGTTACGGGCGTCAAGCTGCGGCAGCAGCGCCTGCGCGGCACGCATCGCCATTAGATTGGCGAAGCCTTCCTTGAGCCACAAGTCGTCGAACCAGCGCATCGTCACCAAATCGCCAAACCACTGGTGGGACGCCTCGTGAAAGATCAACTGCGCGCGGCGCAGCAGATCGGTGGCGGCGGGCTCGAAGGGAAACAGCACGGCGTCTTCGCGCAGGAAGGTAGCGCCAGCGTGCTCCATGCCGCCGTAGGCGAATTCCGGCAGCAGCACCAGGTCGTATTTGGCGAACGGAAACGGCTGCGCGAACAAGCGCTCGAAGTAATGCACTGCTTCGCGATTGAGCCACATCACTTCTTCGACCTCGGCGCGCGCACGCGCCTGCTGCGAGCGTCGCACGAACAAGCGATGCCCGCTGCGCGCATCGGTGAGCTGCACGAACGGTCCAACAGCAAACGCGAAGAGATAGGTGCTGATCGGCGGGGTCGCGGCGAAGCGGAAGATCGTCTTGCCATCCGTCTCGATTCGCTCTCGCAAGGGTGCGTTGGCCACCACTTCGTTGCCTAACGGGACGCCAATCTCCAAATCGAAGCGCGCTTTCAGATCGGGCTGATCGATGCAGGGAAATACGCTGCTCGCATCGGCAGGCACGAGCAGCGAGTAGAGATACGTCGAAGCGTCCGTGCCATCGATGTAGCGCGTGATCGCCGTGCGCGCGGTCGCGATCGGGGAGTCGAACTCGACCTCGAGGACGTTATCGCCGCGTCGCAGCGATGCGGCCGGAATGCGCAGATGCTCATCGGCGATGAGCGCTTCGACGGGCTGACCATTGACGCGCAGATTTGCCAAGTGTGCCGGTCCTTCCGCGAGTCCCGCGGGCGGTAGCCAGTCGAGCACCAGATCGACTTGCTGCGCCATCTGCCACTGCATATGCAGCGCTCCGCGCAGCCGATCGTAGGTCGGCGGAATCTCGATCCGCAGCGCATAGCGCAGCCCGCTGTAGTGCGAAGCCCGCCAGTGGGCGAGCGCCTGCGAGACGCCGGCGCCGGGCTCGCCGGGCGGCAACGAAAGAGACTGCGCAGGGCTCAGCATCGACAACGACATCAGCAAAAGGACGACAAGGATGCGCGGCATGATGACGATCGGAACAAGCAGCCGGCGGGGCGCACGAGGATGGATCCGGAGGTTCGAGATGATCGCCTATCGCGGTCGGGCGTTTGGAACTTCGACTTGGCAGGTCGGCGTGCACCGCCGGCGGACACCGTGATCAACTCCATATCGAGCCGATTCGCGACATCACGGTACCACCTCGAAATACCGCTCGATTAGCCGCGCCTCGTCGAAGTGCCTGCGCCCCATGAACGCAGTGGCCTGGCGCCCCCATGCCCGCATGGCGCCAGGAGCGCGCACCCCCATCGGCCAGAACAGGTAACGTTCCGCGCGCTCGCTGCCGGCAACGATGCCATCGCTGCGAAAGGCGCTGCGACGATCGTCGCCGGGTACCGGCAGCGAACGCAGCTGCGCATCGCTCACCATGAGGTAGGTTCGGGCGTTCGGATCCAGTGGTGGATCGATCAACACGCGTTCGATGTAATGCGTGCCCGATGCAATTCGCAGTCCGATGCGATTCGCGGAAGTGAGCTTAGGCAACGACTGCGGCACGAAGGCGCCTTCCTCTAGCCGCGCCGACCGCGGGCGCAAACGCGCACGCGGCGTCGGGAAGAATTGGGCATAGCAGCCGCAACTGTGGATGCTGTCGAAGATCAACGGCGTGCCATCGGACGACAGCGTCACGCGCCAGACCACACTGTCCAACTGACCGCCGAGGAGGTCGAAACGCGAGGTCTTCGGACGCGAAGCAAACCATGTGCTGTAAACCAGCTGTATGAGCACCTTGTCGCCGATCCGCGTGTAGGCCAAGCGCCGATACGCGACAGGCGTTTGCGTGTCGACGCGCACACCGCCGCGTGCGTCGAGCACGACGCGACCGATGCGATCGTTGTTGTCCGCTGTGTCAACGATCCAGATCGGCGCGTAGGTCGCCCATAGCGTGTCCCGCTGCGCCTCGGTGGGCTGCGGGATGCCGAGCGCATCGACGACGATGTCTTCGTTCATCGGCCCGTTGGCGCGCTCGCGCGGCATGTACTCCTCCAAGCGGCCGAGCACGGGAAGCTCGGCGAGCGGCTCATCGAAGGTCTCCTGCACGCTGCGCTGATAACGCTGCACGCCGGCGGAGAAGGGCAACCGAGCGAGCCAATAGACGCCCAGGACGCGCTTCCAGGTGTCGTAGTCGTCGGGAACATGGGCGGCCTTGCGCAAGCGGTCGCGCTGCGTGCTCGATGCGCCGTCCGCTTTCATCAACGTCTCGGCGCATCGATCGACCGCTTCGTCGAGTGCTGCCGGCGCAGGGTGCGCCGACCATAGCGCAGCCAATCGGTCGCGTTGCTCGATGTCGAGGTTGCTGAATTCGAACATGCGCGCCTCGTGATCGAATTTGCGCATCCGATCGCGCCACGCATCGAAGCGCGCGGCCTGCGACACCTCGTTGGAAAAGCTCGCCAAGAAGCGATCGACACGCAGATAAGGAAAACCTTCGACGCGCGCGCCTTCGGCATCGCGCACTCGGGCGCGGTCGATCAGCCGATCGGTTTGCTCGAGACGGGCCCGGCAGGCCTGCTCGGCAGAAAGCGGCATCTCGGCAGGCCGGCGCGGAGAGATCTGCGCGCACGCCGAGACGAGCAACAGCGCCAAGCAGGCAGCAAGGGCTTTCATCGCTCGCTCGCTAACGCCACGCGGCGTTTGATCTCGCGCACCAAGGCGGCGAACTGGCGCTCGGTCGCGCTGCGCACGGCCGGCAGCCCGACCACCGGCGGCAAGGAGAAGGCGGGCACCAGCCGGCCGCGATACACCAGGTGCACCAGATCGCCCTCCGGCCTCAATTCGTACAAACCATCCATGCGCTTGAAGTTACCGCTGATGGCATGCGATGTCACGCGCTCCGGCGGCTGCTCGACAACTTCGAGCTGAACCTCGATCGGATAGTGGAAGAAGATGAAGCCGGCCTGTCCTCGCTGCTCGAGCGTGATGGTCTTGCCGTTGCGGGCGATCACGCGACTCTCGGTGAGATCCGGCACGAATTGAGGATAGCGCTCGTAATCCGTCAGCACACTCCAAACTTGTTGCACGCTGGCGTGAAGCCAGGCGGAAGCCTCGAGCACCACGCCCTCGCCGTCGCGGTGCGCCTCGACGTCGATGGCATCGCCGAAGCCGCTTGCTGGCGTGCCCAGCAGCACACTCAGCACGAGGAACGCGACGCATCGTCTCATCGGGATCGAAGGAATGCCGCGGCGGCGGTCAGAACGTCATCGAACTTAGCTTTCGAACCATTGCGCCACACGCCCAGCGTTACGCTGCATCCACTCACGCGCTGCATCGCGTGGCGAGAGCTTGTCGACGTTGACGCGATAGTCCATTTGAGCAACCGCGTCGAGACCGAGCGTGATACGGCGCAGCACGCGCAAGGTCCTCTCCGGTGCCCGCTCCGCCCACGCGCGACTCGCGACCAGCACGCCGTTGCTGGGCGGGCCGAGCAGCCCCTTCGGCTCGATCAGCGGACGCATGTTGCCGATCCGATCGACGTAATGCGGCCACCACAACGGCATGACGAACCACTGCTTGTTGGCGATACCTTGGGCGTACGCGCGATGGAACTCAGCGATGGTACCCGCTTGCAGTCTGTAGCCCGCAGCCTCCAGATCGTAGGCCTTCATCACTTCGGCCGAGAGCATCATGTTGCCTGAGTCCCGCCCCGTGCCCTGAATGACCGGGTTCATGCGCGCGATCACTTCCGGTTTGCGCAAGTCCTCTACGCTGCGTACGGTTGCTTCCGGAACATAGGTGGGCACCATCCAGGCGAAGCGAGCCCCTTCGTACAAGGTCGCGAGCTGGGCCGCTCGATCGCCGTATTGCTTCCAGTACACAGCGTGGCCGTGCGGCAACCAAGCAGCGACGAGCAGATCGACCTCGCCCTGCGCGAGCTTCGGGAAGATCTGTGCGTGGCTGCCCTCGGTGACCTCCACCGTATGGCCCAGTCGCTCGAGCACTTCCTGCACGACCCCCGCGGTTACCGCGTAAAAGCTCAAGCCGATCTGGCCCAGCCGCACCGGTTCAGCAGCGCGCAGCGCGCTCGGCATAAGCACCGCCAGCAGTGCGAGCACGCACACCTTTGCGACGCCGCCGATCTCCCTCATCTCGCTCTCCTCGCGTGAGTCCGTTCCTGTGCCCAAAGCGTTCAACGAACCGGGGACGCTTCGCCCAGGTCCGCCCACTACGTCTTCTCCGGTCAGGCGTTTCTCACCGAAGCGGTGGCCGCCAAACCGGGCGTTTACTCAGCTTGCGCCCCCACCACTCGGCGTACGACGTATCCTTCAGCTGCACAATCAGATCGCGATACTCGGCAAAAAGATCCTGCTCCCGCGCGAAAAGCCAAGCGCTAGCGCCTGTCCGTGCAGCGACGGCAGCCAGTCGTGCCGAGGCTGCGTGTGAGCCGCCGATACCCGCCCGCCAGACCCATACTGCTCGAGGAGCGGTTCGAGGCTCAGCACCGAGGCATAATTTGGAGCTCCGTTTGCGCACGCCGCCGTACTGCGAATAACGAGTTTGACCATGCGAAAAGATCCCCGCTTCCCCAACCTGATCATCCTCGATCATCCGCTCATCCAGCACAAGCTTACGCATATGCGCGACAAGACGACGTCGACGCGCACGTTCCGTGAGCTGTTGCGCGAGATCACGTTGTTGATGGGATACGAAGTGAGCCGCGGTCTCGCGTTGACCACGCGCACCATCGAAACACCGCTCGTGCAGATGGAGGCCCCCGTCATTGCCGGTAAAAAGCTCGCCATCGTGCCCGTTCTGCGCGCCGGTATCGTCATGGCCGAGGGCTTGCTGCAGCTGGTTCCCTCCGCCCGCGTAGGCCACATCGGTTTGTATCGAGACGAGCGTCACCGGCCGGTCGAGTACGTCGTCCGGCTGCCGGAGATCGAAGGGCGGCTCTTCATTCTGTGCGACCCGATGGTCGGGACCGGCTATTCGGCTTCCCACGCTGTCCAAGTGCTGAAGGATCGCGGCGTTGCCGCCAAGGACATCTTTTTTCTCGCACTCGTCGCGGCGCCTGAAGGCGTGCAGGTCTACCAGGCGCACCATCCCGATGTGCTGATGTACGTGGCTGCCCTCGATGATCATTTAAACGAGCAGGCCTACATCGTTCCGGGACTGGGCGATGCCGGCGACCGCTTGTTCGGAACGAAGAACTAACCGACCGCTCACACAGCGTTCATTTGCCGAACAGACCAAGCGTCTCGGGCGGGGCCGGTAAGCTCGCCATTGTGCTGCTCGATTCGGGCCGCGTCAGCGCAGCCACGCGCACGCCAAGCAGCCGCAGCCTTCGATCCAGCGGCACGCGCTTGAGGCACTCACGCGCCGCGCCCAAGATCGCCCTCGGGTCGGAGGTGGCGATGGCAATCGTCGAATCGCGCGTGGCAATCTGAAAATCCGCGTAGCGCAGCTTCACGCCGATCGTCTTACCGACATAGCCCTTGCGTTGCAGATCGCCGCTCACGCGCTCGCACAGGTGCAGCAAGATGCGCGTCAGCTCGGCCCGATCGCGCACGGCGTCGAGGTCGTGCTCGAAGGTCGTCTCCCGGCTCAGGGACTTCGGCTCGCGACTGGTGACGACTGATCGGTCGTCGCGCCCGTTCGCCGCGTCGATCAGCCAGCGCGCATGACGCGGGCCGAAGTGATCGAGCAAGGTCTCCAGCGGCGTTTGCGCCAATTGACCGATGGTGACGATGCCGAGGGCTTCGAGCTTGGTTCCGGCGCGCGGA
>Ga0070741_10009748_pt1 | contig 18481 bp, 20 predicted proteins | sample Coa_R1_4_FD_66440 | JGI IMG/M metagenome (GOLD analysis project Ga0070741, IMG submission 66440) | Surface soil microbial communities from Centralia Pennsylvania, which are recovering from an underground coalmine fire - Coalmine... | ecosystem: Environmental > Terrestrial > Soil > Unclassified ...
CAGTGCGACGGGCGGTCGCTGCTGCCGTGGCTGCACGGCGGCACGCCGTCACGATGGCGCGACGCGGTGTTCTGGTCGTTCGACTTCCGCGATCCGGTCGGTGCCGCGCGCGGCGAGTCGATCGGGCTCGATCTCGACGAGTCGTGTCTGACGGTGATCCGCGACCGGCGCGCCAAGTACGTCCACTTCGCCGCGCTGCCGCCGCTGTTCTACGACCTGGAACGCGATCCGGACGAGCTGCACGACCGCGTCACGGATCCCGCGTACACGTCACGCGTGCTCGCGTACGCGCAACGGATGCTGTCGTGGCGGATGCGCACCGACGACCGGACGCTGACCGGGTTGTTCCTCGGCCCGGACGGTCTCGTCGACGCCCGCGCCCGCTCCCGCGCCGTTCTGTGAAGCGTCAGACACACATCGTGTGCTTGACGCTTCCGAAAACGTCGGGCTACTGCGGCGCGACGCGGACGACGGCGCGGCCGCGCACGCGGCCGTGGAGGATGTCGTCGAGCACGGACTCCACGCCGTCGAGGTCGACCTCGTGCGCGATCGCGTCGTCGAGGTGTCGAGGGCGCAGGTCGGTCGCGAGGCGCTGCCACACGCGCCGCCGGACGTCGATCGGCGTGTTGACGGAGTCGATGCCGAGCAGCGCGACGTTGCGCAGGATGAACGGGAACACCGTCGTGTGCAGCTCGCGCCCGCCCGTGTTCCCGCTCGCGGCGACCGCGGTCCCGTAGCGCAGCGTGCGCAGCACGTACGCGAGCGTCGAGCCGCCGACGCAGTCGACCGCGCCTGCCCACCGCTCGCGCTCGAGCGCCTTGCCGGTGTCGGCGCTCGTCTCGGACCGGTCGAGGATCTCCGTCGCGCCGAGCCCGCGGAGGTACGCGTGCTCCTCGGCCTTGCCCGTGCTCCCCGCGACCTCGTAGCCGCGTGCGGCGAGCATGTCGACGGCCGTCGACCCGACACCACCCGTCGCGCCCGTCACGAGCACGGGCCCGTCGCCGGGCGCGAGGCCGTGGCGCTCGAGCGCCTCGACGCTCAACGCGGCCGTGAACCCCGCGGTCCCGATGGCCATCGCGTCGTGGGTCGTCAGCCCGTCGGGGAGGGGGACGACCCAGCCCGACGGCGCGCGCGCCAGCTCGGCGAACCCGCCGTGGTGCGACACGCCGAGGTCGTACGCGTGCACGACGACGCGCGTACCGGGCGTGATGCCGGCGTCGTCGCTCGCGGTGACGACACCGGCGAGGTCGACCCCCGGGACCAGCGGCGAGACTCGCGCGACGCCGCCCTTCGGGATGGTCGCGAGCGCGTCCTTGTAGTTGACGCTCGACCACTCGACCCGCACGGTGACGTCGCCCGCGGGGAGCTGCGACTCGTCCAGAGTGCGGACGCCCCGCGCGACGGATCCGTCGTCACGCTGCTCGGCGACGAACGCACGAAAGCTCAACTCGACGACACCTCCGCTCTTGGCGCCTTCGGCGCCGGGTGATCCCCGTGGTCACGCTCGCTGCTCGCCCGGGATACCCGGCTCGCCCACGCTCGCCGCTCCCGGGGCCACGCTTCCGCTCGCCTGAAGGCTCGCTCGCTCAATCCTTCAACTCGATCAGGATCTCGTGGTACGGCGTCGTGCCCGTGTTCTTGGCGGTCTCGATGCCGCCCCGCTCGATGAACACGGTCAGCCCGGGGTGCACCTCGCCCTCGATCGGCTGGTCGAAGCGGCCACCGGTGTCGGGCTCGGGGATCCCCGCGATGCGGTCGCCGTCGATCTGGACGAGCAGGTAGTCGAGGTCGTGACGGTGCACCGCGCTCGACTCGCCCGGTGCGAGGCGCATCTCCCACACGCGCACGCGGTCGTTCTCGAACAGCAGCTTCGTCGCGACGTCACCGAGCACGCGCTCCGCCATGTCAGACCCCCCGGAACCGCACGACCGCGACCGCGGCCAGCCGCGCGTCGGCGCCCGCGTCGCGCACCTCGACGCGCGTCACCGGGCCGAGATCGACGGCCGTCGCGCGCGCGGGACCCACGCGGATCGCGGACAGGTAGCGCACGTCGAGCGCGGTTGGCACCGCGTCGTCGTGGAGCGCGCACGCCGCCTCCTCGGCGACGAGCGCGACGAGCCCACCTTGCAGCGTGTCGGCCGGGTTCAGCAGGTCGTCGCGCCGCGCGATCTCCGCGGCGCCGGAGCCGACACGACGGCAGCCGACGCGCCGGGCGAACGGCACGGTCATCGTCCCCGGAGGCGCGTGCAACGGCCCCCGTGAACGGAGCGAGAACCCGGTGTCCTGGGGGCGCGGCGACGCGATGAACGTCCCGTGCGACAGCACGGCCGGCTGGGCGTCGCCGTCGGAGCGGAACGTCGCCTCGCCGAGCGTCGTGGTGCGTCCGGACTTGAGGACGCGCGCCTCGCCGGTGAAGGGCTTGTCCGCGGCGAGCGGATGGAGCGTGCGGACGTTGAGGTCGGCCGTCATCGTGATGCGCGGCAACACCGCCTCGTTCGCGAGCGAGCCGATGAGGATGTCGGCGAGCGTCAGCATGACCGATGGGCGGACGACGTCCGACCCCGGCACGAGCAGCGCGCTCGCGGGTGCGTCGGAGTGCCCGACGATGACGTCGTCGTGGAACGAGCAGTGGAACCCCATCTCCGCGATGAAGCTGACACGCGCGCGCGGATCGGGAGTGCGATCGTCCTCGAACTCGTGTGAGACGGGCGTGGCGGCCATGAGGGCCCGAATCTAGTGGTCGGGATCCTTCCGGGGCTCCGGGTGGTCCGCGTCACGGCCCGCCTCCGCGGGTGCGTCGGGCCCGAAGCCGACGCCGACGCGCTGCTCCGGCCGTCGCTCCTCCTGGCGCGCGATGTCGTGCAGCACGCGCTTGTCCGCGTCGGTGAGCGGCGGTTGCACGATCCCGCGCGGCCACAGCCGTCGCTCGCGCACGACGTTCACCTCCGCCGCGTACAGCGTGATCTGCGCGACGAGATAGATCCAGCCGATCAGGCCGAGCACGAAGCCGAACTGGCCGTAGACGGCCTGCGCGTGCCGGAGCTGGTGCTGCACGAGCGCGGTTCCGACGGTCAGCAGGATCGTGTAGCCGACCCCGCCGAGCACCGCGCCGACGACGAGGTCCCGGAGCGCGATCTCGCGCGGCGTCAACACGCGGAACACGCCCACGTACAGCACCACGTTGATCACGAGCGCGGCGAGCAGCGCCAGCACCCGCACGACGAACCCGCGTCCCGCGATTGTCACGGTGACGCTCGCCGCCGCGCTCAGCAGCATGGCGGCAGCCATCGTGAGATAGAGCAGCATGGAACGTCCCAGCCGCGGGATGAAGCCGGGTCGCAAGACGCCGGGCACGTTCCAGATCTGCGACATCGCGTGCTGACCGGACTGCGCGATCCCGAGTGATCCGTACAGCAGGCCGAGGAGCCCGAAGACGAGCCCGAACACGTTGCCGGTCAGCGGATGCGCCGCGTCGCGACCGATCTGCTCGCCGTACACGGGGAACTGGCGCAGCGTCTGGCCGATGATGCTGTTCTCGATCGTCCGGTTGCCGACGTAGCCGAGGATCGTCGTCGCGAGGAGCAGCATGGGGAACAGCGCCATGAACCCGTAGTACGTCAGCAACGCGGACAGCATCGTCCCGCGGTCGTCACCGAACTTCTTCACGACGCCGACGACGAACGCGACCGGTTCGCTGCGCTGCTGGAGCCCGTCGATCGCCCGGACGACCCGCTCGGCCGCGTTCATGTGGGGCTGATACCCAGGCTGCGCCCCGTGTCGTCGGCCGATCGGCTGTCAGCGGTCGGATGCGGCGAGGTCGGCGTCGGTGTCGCCCACACCCAGGTCTCGCGCGATTTCGCGGTAGCGCTCGGCCTTCGCCTGCAGCTCCGTCATGAAGCCGTCGAGCTGGGCGAGCTTGCTGCGCACCTGCTCCTGCATGCGCGCGTTGATCGCGATCGCCTCGCGGATGATCTGCTGGTGGCGCTTGCGCGAGATGCCGCGCTGCACCTCGTCGCGCAGCTCGGCCAGGCGGTCCTCGGCCCGGAGGATGTCGCCGATCCGCTCGAGATCGAACCCCATGACGTTGCGGAGCTCGAGGATCCGCAGCAGGCGCGCGACGTCCGCCTCGGAGTAGCGGCGGTTGCCGCCCGGGCTGGCGCCGGACGGGGTGAGCAGACCCAGCTCCTGGTAGTAGCGCAGCGTGCGCGTCGAGACGCCGGCTCGCTGCGCGGCTTCCCCGATGGCGTAGCGCGCCTCGTCGGTCATCGCCCGGTCCGTCGTCGCCCGGTCCGTCGCGGCCCGGTCCGTCGCCGCCCGGTCCGTTGTGGCCCGCCTCTGGCCCGGATCTTCACGTCCACGTCAGGATCGACGATACCAGCACGCTGACGAGGCCGGACGCGACGACGGTCCGTCACCGGAGACCGTGGGGGCTCACGTACCGGAGACGGACCGCCGTGCATTGGGGTCGGCCCGAACATCGCGCCGTGCCCATGAACCCACGATGAGAGGGTCCGGGCCTACGACGCGCGCTCGCGCGCCGCGGCGATGTGCGCGGAGTAGACGTACGCGAGGAACCGACCGATCGCGTTGACCGTCGCGTCGGCGCGCACCGAGTGGAACGTGTCGAACGCGTGCTGCGCGCCCGGGATCTCCGCGTACACGACGGGGTTGCGCGACACCGCGCGCAGCTCCGCGACGAGCTCGTGCGCGTCGTCGATGAACACGAGCGAGTCGTACGTCCCGTGGATCACGAACATCGGCGGCGCGTCGGGCGTGATGCGCGAGACGGGCGACGCCCGGTCCCACATCTCGCGGTCCTCGTCGGGCGACCGCTTCATCAGCACCTTGGTCAGGAACCACTCCATCCCGCGCTTGACACGGCTGTCGTGACGGTCGAGCACGTCGTACACGCCGTACAGCGGCACGCACGCGTCGACCGTGGTGTCGACGTCCTCGAACCCGGGCTGGAACGCGGGGTCGTTCGGTGACAGCGCGGCGAGGCTCGCGAGGTGGCCGCCCGCGGACCCGCCCGTCAGCACGACGAAGTTCGGGTCGCCGCCGTACTCGGCGACGTGCTCGCGCACCCACTTGATCGCGCGCTTGACGTCGACGACGGGGTCGGGCCACGTCGCGCGCGGGCCGAGCCGGTAGTTGATCGACACGCAGAGCCAGCCGCGCGCGGCGAGGTGGTACAGGAGCGGGAGCGCCTGCTGCTGCTTGTTGCCGTAGACCCAACCGCCGCCGTGGATCTGGACGAGGACGGGCATCGGCTGCTCCGGCCGTTGCTCGAGCCGGTAGACGTCGAGGAGGTTGCGCTTGCCGGCGTCGCCGTACGCGATGTCCGTGATGCGCTCGACCGTCCGGTCGCGCATGTGGAACGGGCGCGCCAGCGCGCCGAAGCGGAGACCGGTCGCGAGCTTCGACGCGAGATCCTGGTCGATCCCGTTCCGGTAGTCGTCGCCCAGCCCGGCCCGCAGCGCGCGCTCGAGCGCTCCGGGGGCACGCATCGCCTGCCGCTGGTCGTACGCGAGCCCGACCCAGGAGCACACCGCCAGCGCGAGCCCCAGCCATCCGGGCCAGTGGCCGAGCGCGCCGAGCTCGACGAACACGATCGTCGCGATCGCCTGCCACGCGACGTGGAACAGCGCGAGCTCGCCGGTGACCCACGCGCCCATGAAGTACGGGAACAGCAGGAACGCCGGCCGGCGCAGGCGCACCAGGCTCGAGATCGTGAAGAGCAGGCCCCAGGCGCTGACGCCCAGGTAGATCCAGGAGATCACGTCCCCGACGTTAGCCAGGGGTCGTCGCCGGCTCCGCCGGCGCGCGCCGCCGCGCCGCCTCCTCCAGCTCGTCGAGCGCGAGCGCGATCCCCTCGGCGACGAGCGTGGGCTCCGGGAGCATCTCGGGGCAGCACAGGAACCCGAAGTCGATCGAGCCGTTGTAGCTGACGACGGTGATGTTGAGCCCCGTCCCGAGCAGCAACGGGCCCATCGGGTACATCGACTCCAGGCGCGCGCCCGCCATGTACAGCGGGAACGGCGGGCCGGGCACGTTCGAGATCACGACGTTGATCGGCGGCGGGACCCGGCTCTCGAGGCCCATCGACGTGTACATCCGCGCCGCGAGGCCGATGAGACCCGGCGGCGTCGTCTCGGTCAGCCCGAGGATCTTGTCCGCGGAGAGCGCCTGGCCGATCTCCTTGGCGTCGCGTGTGCTCTCGTGGATCGCGAGTAGGCGCGCCTCGGGATCGGCGACGTCGGTCGCGAGCTTGACGAACATCGACCCGACCTTGCTGCCGATCTCGTCGTCACCACCGCCGCGCAGCGACACCGGGCACTGCGCGAGCAACGGCTGGTCGGGCAGGTCGCCGATCTTCGCGAGATAGCGACGGAGCGCGCCCGCGCACAGCGCGAGGACGACATCGTTCAGCTTGACGTCGTACGCGTGCTTGACGGCCTTCACGCGCTCGAGCGGCACGGTCGTGTACGCGAGCTTCCGGTGCGGGGTGAACTGTCCGTTCAACGACGTGCGCGGGGCCTGGAACGGCATCGCGACGGGACGCCGGCGCAGGAAGCCGGCGGCGGTCACGCCCTGGACGACGCTCTGCACGCCGAAGCGCGCGATCCGGTACGGCACGCGGGTCACCGCGTTGAGCATCCCGAGCGCGAGCCGCTCGACGACGTTGGGCGCGTGCACGTCGCCGGTCAGCTTCTCCGACTGCTCGAACGCGGCCGGTGGCGTGGCCGGCTCGGGCTCGAGGTCGAAGCTCACCTCCGCGAGCCCCATGCCGGACACACCGTCGACGAGCGCGTGGTGCACCTTGTAGAGCAGCGCGACGCGCCCACCCTCGACGCCCTCGATGACCCACAGCTCCCACAGGGGCTTCCGCCGGTCGATCTTGTACGACGTGAGCCGGCCCGCGAGGTCGCCGAGCTCGCGGGGACCGCCCGGCGCGGGGACCGCGATCCGGCGCACGTGGTGGTCGATGTCGAAGTCGGCGGCCTCGACCCAGCCGGGACGGTCGAGGCCGAACGGCACGTCCACGAGCTGCAGCCGGAACTGGGGAACGAGCGAGAGGCGCTCAGCTGTGTGCAGGCGGAGCTTCTCGAAGTCCCAGCCGCCGGGTGTCGTCGACGGGTCGAGGATCATCAGAGCCGAGACGTGCATGTGCCACGACGGCGTCTCGCCGTAGAGGAACGCCGCGTCCTGTCCACCCATGCGCCGCATCGGGTCCCCCTTCCCGCGCGTCCCGCGTCGTCGCCAGGTGTACCCCGGGAGTCGCCGCGTGTCACGCGCGCGCTGCGATGCTGCGCGCGAGATCACGTCGTGATGTCGCGGCCCGCTTCAGTGTCGTCCCTCCGTAGCGGATCCCGCCGTGGCGCAGGCGACTGGCGACCGCGAGCCACGACGTGACCGCGCGCTCGGCGACCCATGCGGGCGCGAGGACCGTGGCGCGCGCGCGAAAGTGCTGCGCGCCGCCCGCTCGCCGGCGGCCGATCTCGGCCAGGGCGATCGCCGTCGCCCCGACGACGAGCGCGACACGCCGTCCGCCGAGCACGACGGCGGGGAGGAGCGCGAGTTGCACGGCGAGGCGTCCCGGTCGCGCGAGCTCGTCGTACGCCTGGCGGACGCGCTGGTTCACGAACTGCGCGGTCGACGGCGGCAGGCGCGCGACGTAGACGTCGTCGGCACGCACGTGCCGCCCTCCCGCGGCCTCGATCGTGCGCACGAGCTCCAGGTTCTCGAACATGACGTCGCCCGCGTACCCGCCCGCGTGCAGGACGAGATCACGGTCGACGCCGAGCGTCCCGGGCCAGTCGCCGCCGAAGGCCCGCGCGATCAGGGAGCGGCCGGCGTCCCACAGGGCGTGCCACGGCCAGGATGCGAAGACGTTCTGCGGGCGCACGACGGCGGCATCGCGCAGGAGGTCCTCCATGCGCGCCAACGTCTCGCGGTCGTAGCGGACGTCGTCGTCGGCGACGATCACGTGGCGGTGACGAGCGAGTCGCAGTCCGGTGAGCACCCCGCCGACCTTGCCCATCGGCGACGCGACGTCGGCATCGACACCGACGTGCCGCACCGACGCGTGCCACGCGTGGTGGTGCGCGGCGAAGACGGCGGCGTCGGACCCGTCGACGACGACGACGTCGTCCACCTCGCGCGCCAGCCACGCGAGGTACGGCGTGAGCTCGTCGACGGGTCGCGTCGCGCGAACGGGGATGACGTAGCTGAGCGCCGGCACGCCGCGATGCTTCCCGCACGCGACGCGCGTCACGCCGGTTCGGGGTGCGGGCGGGTTGGGTAACGCAGGTCCGTGGCGGACGAGCGAGCGGACAGCGACCGCGGCCGACGAGGGTCGCGCGATGTCCCGCTCCCGTCGCCCCGTGGTCCCGTCAGCGAGGCCGTGCTCGACGCGTTCCGGCGCCCGCTCGGTCCGGTCCTCGTCCCGGCACTCGACGTCGACGACGTCCTCGCCGACGACGATGTGCAACTCGCGCTGACCTGCAGCTACGAGCTGCACTACCGGTCGTTCGCGGGCGTGGATCCGGAGTGGGAGTGGGCGCCCGCGCTCCTCGACCTTCGCCGTCGCCTCGAGCAGGCCGTGATGCAGGCCCTGGTCGACCTCGTCGGTCCGCCGCCGCGGCTGCATCCGCGCGATGTCGTCCCCGTGCTCGAAGGACTCGCCGCGACGGACACCGGGCCGTCGCTGTCTGCATGGCTGCTCGCGTCGGGGACTCGCGAGCACATGCGGGAGCTGTGCGTGCATCGCAGCGCGTACCAGTTGAAGGAGGCGGACCCGCACACGTGGACGATCCCGCGGCTGCGAGGTCGCGCCAAGACGGCGATGGTCGAGATCCAGCGCGACGAGTACGGCTCGGGCGACGCCGACGCGATGCACGCCGAGCTGTTCGCGACGACGATGCGCGCGCTCGCCCTCGACAGCTCGTACGGCGCGTACCTGGACGTCATCCCGGGCCCGACGCTCGCGACCGTCAACCTGGTGACGATGCTGGGCCTGCACCGGCGCTGGCGCGGCGCGGCCGTCGGCCACCTCACGCTGTTCGAGATGACGTCGGTCGTCCCGATGGGCCGTTACTCGGCGTTCCTCGCGCGGCTCGGGGTGGACGACGCGGCCCGCCGCTTCTACGACGCGCACGTCGAGGTCGACGCGCGGCACGAGCAGATCGCGCTGCACGCGATGGCGGACGGGTTCGCGCGTGACGAGCCGGAGCACGCGGGCGACGTCGTGTTCGGCGCCCGCGCGCTCGTCGCCGTCGAGCACCGCTTCACCGACGCGGTGCTAGGCGCGTGGACCGCGGGGTCGTCCTCGCTGCTGCGGCCGCTCCCGTCCGAGTGGGACGCGAGGGCCGTCAGCAGCGAGTGACCGCCGCGAACGCGGGCGCCTACAGGATGTCGCCCCGCTCCTCGTAGACGCGCCGGCCGCCGGCGCGGTCCTCGTACACGGTCGTGCGCCGCCGCAGCGGCGTGCCGCCCGACCAGAACAGCAGCGACAGCACCACCCCGAGACCACCCACGATCATGAGGATCACGCCGACGGTCTGCAGGTCGATCCCGTTCACCGTCTTCTCGACGGCGAACGTGAGGATCGCGCCCGCTGCGAACAGGAACAGCCCCACACCGACACCCATGCCGAAGGCTCCTTTCGTGCTCCGTTGCCCGGGGTTACCCGCACCCGTGCGCGCGCGAAACGTGGCGGGACGCCGCATGGCGCGCGAGGCAGCGGTCCCGCAGCGGGCGCCGGCGCCGCTACGGTTCGGCGCCGGCGGAGCAGGCGGCCAGAGGGAGCCGTGACCTTGCGTCGCAGGACGGTCGTGGTCGGCGTGGTCGTGCTCGCGGTCGTCGCGGCCGGCGCGGTGTCGGCGGTCGTCGCGACACGCGGGTCCGGCCGCACGCGCTCCGCGGCGTCCGCGTCCACCACGTCGGCGCCGTCGGGTGCCTCGACGACGACCAGCGTCCCCCACCTGTCGGAGCACGGGACGGTCCAGATCCTCCACGTCCCGGTGCCCGGTGACGCGGGCCGGAAGAACGACGTCTACGTGTACCGGCCTCCGGTCCCGGACTCGCCCCGCCTGCCCGTCCTGTACTTCCTGCACGGCGTCCCGGGCCACGCGTCCGACGTGTTCGACGCCGGGCTCCCGGGCCTCATGGACACGTTCTTCGCGCAGGGCAACCCGCCGTTCGTGCTCGTCGCGCCGGACGGCAACGGCGCGCACCACGACGACACGGAGTGGGCGAACGCCCGCGACGGTACCGACCAGATCGAGACCTTCGTGACGAGCAACGTCATCAGCGCGGTGGAGGGTGCGAACCGTCGCGACCGGACACGCCGAGCGATCGCGGGCTTCTCGATGGGCGGCTACGGCGCCGCGAACCTCGCGCTCCGCCACCCCGACCTGTACGACGACACGATCCCCATGGCCGCGTACTTCCATGTCGACGACCCGGCCGGCATGTTCGGCGGCGACCTCGTGACGATCGCCGCGAACTCGCCCGAGCTCCATCTCGACGCCGCGCACGGGCACCGCATCTTCATCGTCGACGGCGACGAGGACGACGAGCGCGTCGTGAAGGGCGAGTCGCTCGCGGCCGCGTCGACGCTGATGGAGGACGGCGTGCCGGTGTGGTTCCAGAGCATCCCGGGATCGCACAGCTGGCAGTTCGTCGCGGCCGCGTTCCCGAGCGTGGAGCGGTTCCTCGACGGCGAGTGGATCCGCCTGCACCCGCCGCCGCCCGAGATCCCGGTGTCGCTGTTGCCGCCGTCGGTCACCGGGCACTGGACGGGGACGGTCGACGGCGCGCAGCTCGACGTCACGCTGCCCGCGCCCGCCGACGACGCGACGGTTCGCGCGCTCGACCGGCTGCGCCGCCACGCGCGCTGGCCCGCGGTGTCGTACGTGCGCGTCGTCATCGCGAACCCGAGGTCCGGGTCACGCGCGTACTCGCTCGCGAAGGTGTCGTTCGTCGACGCGAACGGCGTGACCATCGACGCCAACGCGCCCGCGTTCGTCGCGCTCGAATGGGCGGACCGGTCGAACCGCACGAGCGTCAAGAACGAGGCGCAGGCGCTCGTGCCGTCGCTCGTCGGCTCGACGGTCGTCCCGCCCGGCACGACGCGCGAGGCGATCCTCGTCACGCTCGGGCCGGTGCCCAGCGTGAGCAGCGTGTTCGCGGGTGACAGCTTCGGGTCCGGGACGTTGGCCGCGGCATCGTGATTCGCGCTCGACGGGCGGTGGGTATCCCGACCGGCGACCAGGGAGGATGCACATGTCCGCGAGCGACAAGATCAAGAACGAGGTCCAGGACCTGAAGGGCAAGGCGAAGGAGGCCGCCGGCAAGGCCACCGACGACGAGGACCTCGAGGCGAAGGGCCAGGCCGACCAGATGAAGGGCTCGCTGAAGCAGGCCGGCGAGAAGGTCAAGGACGCGTTCAAGTAACCGCTGCCCGCGGGGCGAGCGGAGGAGCCCGAAGGGTCCGTAGCGAGCTCGTAGGAGCCGCGGCCGGGTCCGCGGCGGCGAGCGGAGGAGCCCGAAGGGTCCGTAGCGAGCTCGTAGGAGCCGCGGCTGGGTCCGCGGCGGCGAGCGGAGGAGCCCGAAGGGTCCGTAGCGAGCTCGCAGGAGCCGCGGCTGGGTCCGCGGCGGCGAGCGGAGGAGCCCGAAGGGTCCGTAGCGAGCTCGCAGGAGCGGCGAGCCTGCGAGCGCGACCAAGAGACACGGCCGGGTCGTACCGCACGGCCCGGCCGTCTCGCGTCCGCGTACGATCACGTCATGGCGACCACCCCGGGTCCGGCCCTTCGCGCGCCCAGCGCCGGGTACGAGGCTCGTGACGCGCGTCCCGCGATCCATGTCCGGGACCTGCGCAAGCGCTTCGGCGACTTCGAGGCGGTGCGGGGCGTGAGCTTCGACGTCGCGCCCGGCGAGACGTTCGGGTTCCTCGGCCCGAACGGCGCCGGGAAGTCGACGACGATCTCGATGCTGTGCACGCTGCTGCACCCGTCGTCGGGCGTCGCCGAGGTCGACGGGTTCGACGTCGTCGAGCAGCAGACCGAGGTGCGGCGACGCATCGGTCTGGTGTTCCAGGACATGACGCTCGACGAGTACCTGACCGCCGACGAGAACCTCCGCTTCCATGCCGAGCTGTACGGCGTGCCGCGCGCGGCCGTCGCGCCGCGCCTCGAACAGGTCATGCACATGGTCGGGCTGTGGGAGCGGCGCAAGAGCCTCGTGCGCACGTTCTCGGGCGGGATGAAGCGCAGGCTGGAGATCGCGCGCGGTCTGCTGCACTCACCGCGCGTGCTGTTCCTCGACGAGCCGACGGTCGGCCTCGACCCCCAGACGCGCGCGCACATCTGGAGCTACATCGACGAGCTCCGCCGTCGTGAGGCGATCACGATGTTCCTCACGACGCACTACATGGACGAGGCCGAGCACTGCGACCGCATCGCCATCATCGACAACGGCGAGATCGTGGTGATCGACTCGCCCGAGAACCTGAAGGCGAGCGTCGGGCGCGACCGCGTGCGACTGCAGACCGACGACGACGCCCGCGCGATCACCGAGATCCGTGAGCGGTTCGGCGAAGAGGCGACGATGAGCGAGGGCGAGGTGACGGTGCACGTCGCGCAGGGTGAGCAGTTCGTCCCGCGCCTCTTCGCCGAGCTCGACGTGTCGATCCGCTCCGTCAGCGTCGCCCGCCCGACGCTCGACGACGTGTTCATGACGTACACCGGTCGAACGATCCGCGACGCCGAGGCGACCAGTGGCGAGCGCCTCCGCAACAGCGTCTTCATGCGCGCGAGCAGGTCGCGGTGAGCACGACCACGACGCCGACCGCGACACCGTCCGCGCCGCCGTCACGCGACGACGTCGTCTCCGTACGCGTCGCGGGTGGGACGTGGCGCGACGACCTGCGCGCCGTGAAGATGGTCTGGAAGCGCGAGCTGATCCGCTTCTCGCGCAGCCGGGCCCGCATCGTCACGTCACTCGCGCAGCCGATCATCTACCTCTTCGTGCTCGGGAGCGGGATCGGCTCGCTCGCTGCGACCGGCGCGACGAAGGGCTTCGACTTCCGGACGTTCATGTTCCCGGGCGTCATCGCGATGACGGTGCTGTTCACGTCGATCTTCTCCGCCGTGTCGATCGTCTGGGACCGGGAGTTCGGGTTCCTCCGCGAGATGCTCGTCGCGCCGATCCGCCGGGGCGCGCTCGTCACCGGCAAGTGCATCGGCGGTGCGTCGGTCGCGACCGTGCAGGGCGCGCTGATGCTCGTCCTCGCGCCCGCCGTCGGGGTGCCGTGGTCACCGCTGCTCGTCGTCTGGCTGCTGCTCGTCATGGCGTTGACCGCGTTCGTGTTGACCGCGCTCGGGATCGTGATCGCGAGCCGGATGCAGCAGGTCGAGTCGTTCCAGTTCGTGATGCAGCTCCTCGTCCTGCCGATGTTCTTCCTATCGGGCGCGGTGTTCCCGCTCAGCCGTCTGCCGAGGTGGCTGAACGTCGCGACGAGGCTCGATCCCCTCACGTACCTCGTCGACCCGATGCGTCACATCGTCTTCGCGCACGTGCACGCCTCGCCGCGGGTCCGGGCCGAGCTGCTGCCGCCCGTGACGTGGGGCGGCTGGCACGTCCCCGTCGCGCTCGAGATCGCGATGTGCGCCGCGTTCGGGCTCGCGCTGCTCACCGTCGCGGTGCGCCTGTTCTCGAAGACGGACTGACCGCGGGTCCACCGCGCGCGGCGCGCGGCGTCCGACAATGGGCGCGTGGAGCGCGATCGCGAGGACGAGGCGGCGTGGGGGTTCGTGTCGACCGGCGAGTCGCGCGTGCCCGCGGCGCTCGCGATCGTCGCCGCGCTCGCGCTGTACCTGCTCCTGCCGAACCGGCTGACGATCGGGCCCGGCTGGATCATCCCGGTGCTCGAGCTCGCGATCCTCGTCCCGCTCGTCGTCACGAACCCGTCGCACACCTCGCGAGACTCGTCCGGCCTGCGCGCGCTGTCGGTCGCGCTGATCGGGCTGTTGAGCGTCGCGAACTTCACGTCGCTCGGCCTGCTCGTCCACCGGCTGCTGCACGGCGGCAAGGCCGGCGGCCGTCAGTTGATCTACTCCGCCATCGCGATCTGGGTGACGAACGTCATCGTCTTCGGCCTCTGGTACTGGGAGCTCGACCGCGGCGGCCCGCTCGCCCGGACGCGCCCCGACCACCGTCGCCCGGACTTCCTGTTCCCGCAGATGACGACGCCGGCCGCGGCCGACGGTCGCTGGGTGCCGAGCTTCCTCGACTACCTGTACGTCGCGTTCACCAACGCGACGGCGTTCAGCCCGACCGACGCCATGCCGCTCACACCGGCCGCGAAGGCGCTGATGGTTGCCCAGTCCGCGGCGTCGGTGCTCGTGATCGTCGTCGTCGGCGCGCGCGCCGTGAACATCCTGAGCTGAGCCAACGGCCTCAGGCGACGTGCGCGGCGAAGCGCAACCGCACGTAGTCCGCGGTCCACCGTCCCGTCTCGTCGCGCAGGAACGGCGCGAGCAGATCGGCGACCTCGTCGCGGACCTGCGAACGCTCGCCGTCGCTCAAACCGACGAGGAACGCGGTCGCGAACGTGTCGAGCCAGTCACGCACGTCGCCGGGCAGCAACGTCGGACGGGGGACGAGCGCGATGGAGTCGACGACGAACCCGGCGGCTCGAGGCGCCCGTGGTAGTCGTCGACGGTCGGGAAGTACCACGGGAACCGCTCCACCCCGTCGATCCCGTGACGAGCGAGGACCGACACGAGCGCGACGCACACGGCCGCGACGCATCCGTGACCGCCCATCTCCGCCACGAACCGCCCACCCGGTCGCAACGCGCGCGCAACACCGGCGAGGACCGCGTCGGCGTCGCGCATCCAGTGCAGCGCGGCGTTCGAGAACACGGCGTCGAACTCGCGGTCGAAGCCGAGAGCCGTTCCCTCGACGACGCGCGCGTCCAGGCCGCGGGCGCGGGCGGCGTCCACCATCGCGGGCGACGCGTCGACGCCGACGACGTCGCCGCCGAGCGCGACGAGCTGCTCGGTCAGCGCACCGTCGCCGCAGCCGAGGTCGAGCACTCGCTCGCCGGGCGCCAGTGCGAGGAGCTCGACGACAGGCCCGCCGAGCGCGGGGACGAACCCGGCGTGCGTCGCGTACCGGTCGGGGTCCCACGGGTCGGCCACGTCGTCGTTCCTCCTCGTTGTCTCATATGTCGAGACGAGACGTCTTGCGATGAGAGATCTTATCGCCCGCCGCCGCACACCGTCCGGCGGGTACGCTCGCCCCGATGGCGGACCAGGCGCAGTTCGCGGACCTCGCGATGCCGTACATGTCGGCGCTCTACTCCGCCGCGCTCCGGATGACGCGCAACACGGCGGACGCCGAGGACCTCGTCCAGGAGACCTACCTCCGCGCCTACCGCGGGTTCGGCGGGTTCAAGGAGGGCACGAACCTCAAGGCTTGGCTGTACAAGATCCTGACGAACACCTTCATCAACAGCTACCGCTCGAAGAAGCGCCGGCCCGAGCAGGTCGATCTCGACGACGTCGAGGACTTCTACCTGTTCCGGCGCCTGGGCGGGCTCGAGGCGGCGGAGGCCGCGCGCAGCCCCGAGGCGGAGGTGCTCGATGCGATGCCCGACCAGGTCGTGAAGCAGGCGCTCGAGGACCTGCCCGAGCAGTTCCGCATGGCCGTCCTGCTCGCCGACATCGAGGGCTTCTCCTACAAGGAGATCGCGGAGATCATGGACGTGCCGATCGGGACCGTCATGAGCCGGCTCCACCGCGGAAGAAAGCAGCTCCAGAAGCGGTTGTGGGATCTGGCCGAGGAACGAGGACTGGTCCCGCGGGCGTCGACCGCCGCGGGGGGATGACGGTATGGACTGCGAGCACGCCATCCAGCGCATCTACGAGTACCTCGACGGCGAGCTCACGCCGTTCAAGCGGGCGGCGATCGCCCGCCACCTCGACGAGTGCCCGCCATGCGCGCAGGGCTTCGACTTCGAGATCGAGCTCCGCCAGGTGATCGCCTTCAAGTGCCGGGACGAGGTGCCTCCCGACCTGCGGCGCCGGATCGCCGCCGCGCTCGGCCACGAGCTCCCGCCCGACGACCTCGTCGTCTAGCGCGGCACCGGAGCCGGGCGCGCGATTCCGCCGCGCCGGAACGACTGGCGCAAATCGTCCGTACAATGCCGCCGCGCGCGGCCGCGCGCCCGCGCTTGGCAGCGCCGCACGGCGGCCCGCCACCACGAGACCGTCCGCACACCAGGCCGAGGGCCGGAGGGCATGACCGGCGTCGAGAAGCTCCCCGCGGAGCACGCTCCGCGCTCCGATCGGGGCCCGCGCGTCGACGTGTCCGCTCCCCCTGGCCGCCCTGTCGCGCCTCCGCCCGGTTTGGTGTATGTGCCGGGGTTGGATGGGGTGCGTGGGGTGGCTGTGTTGGGGGTGATGGCGTTTCATGGGTCGGTGTGGTGGGGGCGGGGCGGGTTTTTGGGTGTTGATTCGTTTTTCGTGTTGTCGGGGTTTTTGATCACGGCGTTGTTGGTGGGGGAGTGGGGCCGGTCGGGTTCGGTGGGGTTCCGCCGGTTCTATGTGCGTCGTGCGCGGCGGTTGTTGCCGGCGTTGTTGGGGTTGTTGGCCGGTGTGGCGGTGTTGGTGGGGGTGTTGGGGTATCGGGTGGATGGCCCGTTGTTGCGGGGGGATTCGTTCGCGTCGTTGTTCTATGTCGCGAACTGGCGGTTCTGGTTGACGGGGCAGGGCTATTTCGGGGCGTTCGCGGCGCCGTCACCGTTGCGGCATCTGTGGAGTCTGGGGATCGAGGAGCAGTTCTATCTGGTGTGGCCGGTGCTGCTGGTCGGGTTGTTGTCCCGACCGGTGCTGCGCCGCTGGTTGTTGGGGATCACGCTCGCCGCCGCGGCCGGGTCGGCGGTGTTGATGGCGGTCCTGTATCACGGTCCCGCCGATGTGTCGCGGGTGTATTACGGGACCGACACCCGGGCCCAGGCGTTGCTGATCGGCGCGGCGTTGGCGGTGCTGTTGGCCCCCCGGATGCGCGACGGGGCGATGCGCCCGGTCGCCCGCCCGGGGCGGGTCGCGGTCCAGACCCTCGGTGTGACCGGCGCGGTCTGGACGTTGTGGGTGTGGTCCTCGACCACCTCGACGAGCCGCTGGCTGTACCGGGGCGGCTTCGCGCTCGTCGCGCTGGCCACCGCGGCGGTGATCGCGGCGGTCGTCGTGCCGGGCTGGTCGCTGCTGCGACGCGGGTTGGCGTGGGGCCCGCTGCAATGGATCGGGCGACGCTCCTACGGCATCTACCTGTGGCACTGGCCCGTCGACCTGTACCTCACCAAGACCCGCACCGGCCTCGACCTGCTCCCCCTGCTCGCGCTCCGCTCGATCGTCGCCATCGCGATCGCAGCCGCCTCCTACCGCTACCTCGAACAACCCGTCCGCACCGGCCGCCTCACCGGCTGGCGCACCTGGGCCTGGGCCCCCGCCGGCGGCACCCTCACCCTCACCGCCATCATCGTCGCCACGCTCGCCGTGCCGGTGCCGAGCGCGGCCCGGACGAAAGCCGCGGGTTCCGACGCTCCGGCGAGCAGCGAGGCGCGCAGGCAGGCGTACCTCGCCCGCTTGCGGAGCTCCCGGCTCCCGCACGTCTTCGTGGCGGGCGACTCCGTCGGGTTCAGTCTCGGCTTCGGGCTCGATGCCGCGACCCGCGGCAAGTACGCGGTGCTCAACGAGAGCGAGCTCGGGTGCCCGCTCGTCATCGACGCGCAGGCATCACGGCAGGCGGGTGTCGTGCACGAGGAGTCCCCCCGCGCGATCTGCGACTGGCCCAAGAACTGGCCGCCGCTCATCGACTACTTCCGCCCGTCGGTCGCCGTGATCATGTTCGGCGCATGGGACGTCTACGACGTGCGCGTCGGCGGGCAGTGGCTCGACGTCGGCAGCGCGGCCTGGCGCGCCCACGTCGACACGCTGCTGAGCCAAGCCGTCGCCATCCTCACGGCGGACGGCGCGCGCGTCGTGCTCGTCACCAACCCGTACTTCCAGCAGGCGCAGCTTCCCGGCGATCCGCCGAACGAGCGTGACGATCACGCGCGGGTGGACGCCGTGAACGACGTCATGCGGTCGTTCGCCGCCGCGCACGCGCCCCGTGTGCAGCTGTTCGACCTCAACCGGACGCTGCAGCCGGGCAACCGGCTCGCGGGGACGCCCGTGATCGCCGACGACGGCATCCACTTCTCGCTCGACGGCGCCAAGCTCGTCGCCACCCGCCTGGAGTCCGTCATCGACTCGCTCCGGCGCCGTGACTGACACGGCCACCGCCCGTCCTGTCCACACCACCGCGCGCCCGGCCGCGGGTTTGGTGTATGTGCCGGGGTTGGATGGGGTGCGTGGGGTGGCTGTGTTGGGGGTGATGGCGTTTCATGGGTCGGTGTGGTGGGGGCGGGGCG
>Ga0070741_10009750_pt1 | contig 18481 bp, 19 predicted proteins | sample Coa_R1_4_FD_66440 | JGI IMG/M metagenome (GOLD analysis project Ga0070741, IMG submission 66440) | Surface soil microbial communities from Centralia Pennsylvania, which are recovering from an underground coalmine fire - Coalmine... | ecosystem: Environmental > Terrestrial > Soil > Unclassified ...
CGACGACGCGAACTCGTAGTGCAGCACCACCGCGTCGGGATCGTAGATCACGCGCCGCCCGGCCTTCCACGCGCGCACGCAATAGTCCGCGTCCTCGTAGTACGCCGGCGCGAACGCCTCGTCGAGCCCGCCGAGCGACTCGAACAGCGCCCGCGGCGTCAGCAGGAACGCCGCCGAGCAGTAGTCGACGTCGCGCTCGAACGCGTACATCGGCTGAAACGGCGAATCCCCGCGTCCATACCCCGCGCACGTCCCGTCGCGCCACACGATGCTGCCCGCCTCCTGCAACCGCCCGTCCGGCAGGATCAGCCGGCCGCCCACCGCGCCGGCCTCGCCCGCGCCTTCCAGCGTGCGCACCGCCGACTCCAGGCTCCCCGGCAAAAGCTCCGCGTCGTTATTGAGCAGCAATAAATGGATCCCGCGCGCCGTCTTTGCCGCCTGATTGACCGCCTTGGTAAACCCGACATTGTCGCGATTGCGCAATATCCGCGCGCCGTCCAATCGCTCGAGCAGCGCGCCGGTCTCGTCCTCCGACGCGTTGTCGACGAGGATCAGCTCGATCGGCACCTCGAGCGCGCGCAGCGAGCGCAGACAGCGCAGCGTCAATTCCGCGCGATTGTGCAAAACCAATATCACCGACACGCGTGGCTCATTGCAATGCGGCCACGATAACCGGGCGCCCGAATCGAGCAGCGCGCGCAGCGCCACGCGGCACTCGGCGGTCAGCAGCTCCTTGGCGTTCCCCGCCGGAACGATCGCCGGCGGCGGCGCGCTCCGCCGCTCGAGCAGCATCTCGCGATAGTGCAGCGCCAGGTTGCGCAGCCAATGGCGCGGCGACGCCGGCAAGCGCCCCTCGCGATACGCGCGCACCGCCTTCTGCGCCGCCGTGCGCAGGAAGTCGCGCGCCTCGCCGAGATCGAACGCGCGCGCGCCGCCCTCGCGCATCACCCGCCGCGCGAACGCCAGCACCCGCTCGCCGCCGTCGAGCAGCGCCCACAACTCCACGTCGAGCGGCCCGCGCCCCGACGGCAGCAGCACCCGCTCGTCGAACCCCGACTGCGCCGCCAGCGGATCGCGCGGGAACAGCTTCGACACGTCGGCGCGCGGCAGCCCGACCGGAATGCGCCGCTCGGCGATCCCCGGCGCGTGCAGGATCAGCTCCTTGACCGGCGCGCCGCGGCTGAACACCCAGCCGCGCACCTGCAAGATGCCGTTCGCCACCGCCTCGTCCGGCCGCGGCGAATTGAGAAATCCCTCGAGAGCGCCGGTGGGCCTGGCTTGATCCGGACGGCCGCGCTGCATTGAGCCGCCCAACTATAGCGCTTGCGCATCTCGACGGGTGAAGGAAAATGGTCGCGCATGCCGACGGGAGAACCGTTTCGCGTCACCGCCATCATCGCCGCGTACAACGAGGCCGACGTGATCGCGCAGGTGGTCGGCGACTTCATCCATCAAGGCGTGCAGGTCTACTTGATCGATCACGGCTCGACCGACGGCACCGCCGAATCGGTCTCGCACTTTCTCGGCCGCGGGCTCCTGCGCGTCGAGCGGTTTCCCGAGGAGAGCGGCTTTCCCGTCGAGGACGCGGGGCGCTTCGCGTGGGAGTCGATCCTGCACCGCAAGGAGCTGTTGGCGCGCGAATTGGAATCGGAGTGGTTCATTCACTCCGACGCCGACGAGTTTCGCGAGAGCCCGTGGCCCGGCCGCAGCTTGCACGACGCGATCCGCGCGGTCGATCACCTCGGCTTCAACGCGGTCGATTTCGCGCTGCTCAACTTCCGCCCGACGCACGACGACTTCCGCGCCGGCGACGACGTGCGCGCGGCGTTCCCCTATTACGAGCCCGGCGCCGAATTCGAGAAGCTGCAGATCAAAGCGTGGAAGAACACCGGCGCCCCCGTCGATCTCGTCTCCGAAGGCGGCCACGACGTCCAGTTCCCCGACCGCCGCGTCTTCCCCATCCGCTTTCTGCTGCGCCATTACCCGATCCGCAGCCAGGCGCACGGCGAGCGCAAGATCCTCCGCGACCGCCGCCCGCGCGTGATCCCATTCGAGCGCACGCACTACGAATGGCACGTGCAATACGACCATTATCATCCCGGCCAATCGCTGCTCCACGATCCGGCGACGCTGATCAAATTCGATCCCGAGGCCGCGCGTCTCGAGCTGCTCCTCCGTCACCGCGAGCTGGAATCGCTCCAGGCCACCGCCCACCAGCTCACGCTCGACCTCCAATCCGCGCAATCGGCCCTGGCCGAGATCCAATCGTCGCCGCTATTGCGCCTCTCCGAAGCCGCGAGAAACGCGCTCCGCAAATTGAAGTAACGGCGCTCCTCGTGTCATATTGCCGTCGATGATTCAGCGTTCCGCGCGCCCGGCTCCGTTGCGCGACTTCGTCTGGACGTTGATCCGCACCGACTTCAAAGCCCGCTACCACGGCGCCGCCAGCGGCTTCGTCTGGGCGCTCTTCAAACCGGTCGCGATGTTCGTCGTCCTCTTGAGCGTCTTCTCGTTCCTGTTTCGCGACCAGACCTACCTGTTCAATCTGATGATCGGCCTGTTCCTCTGGGACTTCTTCTCCGAGGGCACGCGCGTCGGCCTCGAGTCGCTGTTTCAAAAAGGCTTCCTGATCACCGCCGCGCCGTTCCCGCGCGCCGTCCTGGTCGTCACGTCGATCGCCAACGCGCTGCTGACGATGACCGTGTTCGTGGTCGCGATCCTGATCGTCCTCTCGGTCACGCGCGGCGTTCCCTCGCCGGTCGCGATCGCGCTGTTCCTGCTCTACCTCGTGCTCTACGTCGTGATCGTGATCGGCTTCTCCCTCGGCGCGAGCGTGCTGTTCCTGAAATATCGCGACCTCAATCAAGTCTGGGAGGTGATCCTCCAGGCCGGCTTCTTCGTCGCGCCGATCATCTATCCGCTCAGCATCCTCCCCGAGCACCTGCACAAATATCTCTACCTGTGGCCGGTCACGCCGGTGATTCAATTCAGCCGCCAGGTGCTGGTCGAAGGAAAGCTGCCCACGTTCAAAGCGCACTGTCTCTTGTTCGCCGTCACCGCGGTGACGTTCCTCGCCGGCTACACGCTTTATCGCCGTTACGCGCCGCGCGCGGTGGAGCGGCTCTGATGGCGATCATCGAGGTCAAGAACCTCTGCAAGAGCTTTCGCATCCCGAGCGTCAAGCGCGAGACCATCCGCGAGCACTTCTTCAGCGCGTTCGCGCGCACCGGCTACGAGGAGCTGCGCGTGCTCGACGACATCAGCTTCGAGGTCGCGCGCGGCGAGACGGTCGGGATCGTCGGCCGCAACGGCTCGGGTAAAAGCACGCTGTTGCGCATTCTGGCGCAGATCTATCAACCCGACCGCGGCACGGTGGCGGTGCACGCGCCGATCACGCCGATCCTCGAGCTCGGCGCCGGCTGGAACGGCGAGCTGACCGCCGAGGACAACATCCTGCTCACCGGCACCGCCATGGGCCTGTCGCTCAAAGAGCTGAAGAGCGGCCTGCACGAGATCCTCGCGTTCGCCGAATTGGAGCGCTTCGCCAATCTGGAGCTCAAACACTATTCGCGCGGCATGAGCTCGCGGCTGGCGTACTCGATCGCGTTTCAATCGGTGCGCGAGATTTTGGTGCTCGACGAGATCTTCGCCGTCGGAGACGCGGCGTTCAACGCCAAGTGCCAGGCGCGCTACCGCGAGCTGACCGCCGCCGGGCGCACCGTGATCATCGTCGGCCACGACCTCAACACCATCAACGATTTCTGCGACCGCGCGCTGCTGCTCGAGGGCGGCCACATCGTGCTCAACGACGAGCCCAGGCGCGTCATCGAGGCGTACCTGGAGATGTTGGGGGCGGCGTGAAGGTCTCGATCATCACGCCCTGCTACAACGACGGGCGATTTCTCGACGAGGCGGTGCGCAGCGTCGAGGCGCAGACGTTCGCCGACTGGGAGCTGCTGATCGTCGACGACGGCTCGACCGATCCGGAGACGCAGCGCATCTTGCAAGATTGGAATCGGCCGAAGACGCGGCTCTTGCGCGTGCCGCACGGAGGCGTGACCGCGGCGCGCAACTTCGCGATCCAGGAGGCGGCGGGCGAGTACCTGACGTTCTTCGACTGCGACGATCGGCTGCATCCGCAATTCTTGGAGAAGACGGTCGGGCGATTGGAGGCGGAGCCGCGGCTGGCGTTCGTCTCGTTCTACGTGCACCTGCACGGCGACGAGGCGTGGGACTGGAAGCCGGAGCGCTGCGACCTCGTGACGCTGCTCGGCGACTGCAGCGTGGCGACGGCGGCGGTGGTGCGGCGCGCGGCGGTGCTGGAGGTGGGCGGGTTCGATCGCGCGATGGAGCTCGGCCACGAAGATTGGGATCTGTGGCTGTCGCTCGTCGAGCGCGGCCACCCGGGCGCGATCATTCCGGAGATCCTGTTTCACTATCGGCGGCGGCCGCGCTCGCGCTCGACCATCGCCGATCACGGCGCGACCTATCTCGAGCTGTTCCGCGATCGCGTGCGCAAGCACCAGGCGAGCTACCAGAAACATTTGTTCGAGCTGCTCTGGCAGAAGGAGCAGGACATCCAGAGCTACCTCGACGGGCTCGACGCCGCGCGCGCGAACTTCGAGAGCTCGCTGGCGCCGGCGGTGGTGCGGCGGCGCGAGGAGCTGAAGACGCTCCGGCGCGCGGCGCTCGACGCGATGGAGCGGCGGCTCGACGAGGCGTACCGCCAGCTCGACGACACGCGCGCGGCGCTCGACCACGAGCAGAGCACGCCGGCGCTGCGGCTGCCGGGTCCGCTGCGCGACGCGTTCGAGTGGGCGCGCCGCCGCAAGGAGGAGAAGTGAGCGCGCCGCTGTCGCTGATCGGCTTCGGCGAGACCGACGCACAATTGCGCGCCGAGCTGTGCGCGCGGGTGGCGAAGCGCGCCGGGCGCGCGGTCGAGTGGATCGCGGCGGCGCCGGGCGGCTCGCCGGGCGGCTCGCGCAACGCGGCGGTGGCGCGCGCGGGCGGCGCGTACGCGCTGTTCGTCGACGAGCGCGAGGAATTCGCCACCACCTTCGTCGAGCAGGCGTGCCGCGTGCTCGATCGGCGCGCGGAGGTGGCGTTCGTGACCGGCTGGCTCGACGGCGTTCCCTCGCGCGCGGACGATCCGCCGCGCGAGCTCGACGCGGCGATGCTGCTCGGGCGCCCGTGGTTCGCGCACGTGCCGACGGTGTTTCGCAAGTCGGCGTGGCAGGAGGCGCGCGGCTTCGACGAGAGCATGAGCTGGGCGGCCGACGTCGACCTGTGGCTGCGGCTGCTCGAGCGCGGTCGCGCCGGCGTGGGCGTCGAGGAGCCGAACGTGCGCAGCCGCCCATGGGGCGAGTCGCCGCGCCCCGACGAGGCGGGCGCGCGCCGCCTGTTCGAGCGCCACCACAAAGCGTTCGCCGCGAGCTACGAAGCCGCGATCCTCGGCAAGGAGCGCGCGTTCCGCCAACTGGTCGCCGAGGGCGAGCGCCTCGACGAGCGGCGCCGCCGGTTCGAGCGCGAGCACGACGAGCTGAACCAGGAGGCCGCGCGCCTGCAGTCGCTGCTCGCGCGTCACGGCGGGCGATGAGCGCGGCGATCCTGATGTATCACCGCGTGGCCGAGCTCTCGCCCGACACGTTCGGGCTGTGCACGCCGCCGGAGATTTTTCGCCAACACCTGGAGCACGTGGCCACGAGCTACACGCCGATGGCGCTCGACGAGCTGGGACGCAGGGCGGCGGCGGGCCGGCTGCCCCATCGCGCGGTGGCCATCACGCTCGACGACGGCTATCTCGACAACCTGGCGGCGGCCCACCTGCTGCGCGAATTCTGGCTGCCGGCGACGTTCTTCATCAATGAGCCGAGCGACCAGCCGCGCGAGTTCTGGTGGGACGTGCTGGAGCGGGCGCTGCTCGGGCCGCACGCGGTGCCGTCGGCGTTTCGCCTCGACGCGTGGCTGCCGGCGGTGACGGCGGCCGATCGGCTGGCGGCGTTTCGCGCCATTCACGCGCGCGCGCTGTCGCTCCCAGCCGCGGAGCGCGACGCGCTGGTCGAGCGCGTGCGCGCGTGGAGCGGCATTTCGCCGCAGCCGCGCGACAGCCACCGCGCGCTCACCACCGCCGAGGTGCGCGGTTTGGCGTCGCGCCCCGACTGCGCGATCGGCGCGCACACGACGCACCACCTGATGCTGCCCGCGCAGCCGCCCGCGATTCAGCGCAGCGAGATCGCCGCCAACAAGGCGGAGCTGGAGCGCGTGCTCGCGCGCCCGGTCACCACGCTCTCGTATCCGTTCGGCGCGCACGACGCGGGCGTGGTCGAGACGGCGCGCGCGCTCGGCTTCACCGCCGCGGTCACCGTCGAGGATCGGCTGGCCGTGCCCGGCGACGATCCGCTGCGCCTGCCGCGGCTCGAGGTCAAGCCCGAGCCGGGCGCGCTGTTCGCCGCCCGCCTCGACGCGCTGTTCGGCTAAAGCGTGTTAAAAAGCGGCGTGACCAAGGCGGGGATCGTCGCGCTCGCGGTGCTGGCCGTGCTGGTGCTCGGCATCGTCACGCTCAAGGTGGTGCAGTCGCGCACGCACGCGCCGTCGCTAGCGCTGCCGCTGTCGGAGCGCTTCGAGTCCGATACCAAGCTGATCGTGGCGCGCTACCCGTCCGACTTCCACGCGCGCTCGGTGAGCGGCGGCATCGTCCTCGGGCGCACGTTCCCCGACGGCAGCGACGAGGCGCTATCGCTGATCGCGATCCGCAACCCGATCGCGCGCGACGTGAAGAAGTTCTCGCAGGTGGTGCTCGACGCCAGCACCTCCAAGCTGCACGAGTACCGCGCGCTCACGCTCGCCGACGCGACGTGCAACGGCCAGCCGGGCGTCGAGGCCACCGGCACCTGGATCAACGCCGAGGACGGCAGCCAGTTCTTCCGCCGCGCGTGCGCGTTCGTGCGCCGCGGCCACGGCTACTGCTTCAGTTGGTCGGTGCAGCAGCGCTACAAAGAGGAGCATCGCGCGCTCCTGCAGTCGATCGTCGACGCGACGGAATTCAGCGACTGAGCGATGGCGCGCCTCGCCGCCGTGGTGCTCAACTTTCGCACCGCCTCGGACACCATCGCGTGCGTGCGATCGCTCGAGGCGTCGGCGCGGCCGATCGATCGGCTGATCGTAGTCGACAACGGCTCGGGCGACGGCTCCGAGGAGCGGCTGCGCGCCGAATTGCCGCGCGCGGAAGTCTTGCAGACGGGCGCCAACCTCGGCTTCTCCGGCGGCTGCAACCTCGGCGTGCGGCGCGCGCTCGACGGCGGCGCCAGCCTGGTGGTGCTGGTGAACAGCGACATCCTGCTGCCGCCCGACTGTCTCGGCGCGCTCGAGGCGGCGCTCGACGCGCACCCGCGCGCGGGCATCGCCGGGCCGGCGATCGTCGGGCGCGACGATCCGCGGCGCATCGAGACGCGCGGCATCTCGTTCTCGGGCTGGAGCGGGCGCGTGTGGAACCACGAGTTCGGGCGGCGCAACGACGCCGCGCGCGGCGGCGTGCGCGTGGTCGACGGGGTGAGCGGGGCGCTGATGCTGATCCGGCGCGAGGTGCTGGAGCGCGTCGGCGAATTGGAGAACGAATACTTCTTCTCCTTCGAGGATCTCGACTTCTGCCTGCGCGCGCGCGCGGCCGGCTTCGAGACCATCTGCGTCGACGGGGCGATCGCGCACCACGAGGGCGGCCGCTCGATCGGCGCGCGCTCGGCGCGGCGCATCTACTTCGCCACGCGCAACCACCTGCTGCTGGCGCGGCGCGCGGCTCCCGCCTTGCCACCGCCGCTCGGCCTGGTGCGCCAGGGCTGGGTCGCCGCGCTCAACCTCGCCTACGTCCTCACGCGCTCGCCCACGCCGGTCGGCGAAGGCCTGGTCGCCTTCGGGCAGGGCTTATGGCACCACTTACGCCGCCGTTACGGCGACGGTCCCTAGCTTTTCTCCGTCGGTGACGCCGCTTCCGCTTTGACGCCGCTTTTGCCGTCGACTTTGCCGTCGGTTTTGCCTTGAATCTCGCGCAGCCGCGCCGCCAAAATCGCCTGCTCTTCGAACAGCCGCGTGATCTGCGCCCGCTGCTTCGAGATCACCACCGAGAACGACAAGAGCCCGACGAACACCAGCAGCAGCACCACCAGCAGCAGCAAGCTCGGCGGATAGAAGATGCCGAGCCAGCGCGCCAGCGTGTGCAGGATGCCGCGGAACAGCGACAGCACCAGCAGGCACGCCGCGCCGATGATCCAGACGAACGAGTACTCCTCGACCAGCATGCGCCGCCGCACCAGCTCGAGCACCATGAGCAGGAGCAGGCTCGACAGCAGGACGGCGACGACCTGGACCAGGTTAGTCACCCGCCGCCTCCTCCGCGCGCAGCGGCGACACCACCATCGCCAGCAGCATGCGCGCGATCGCCACCGTCGCGCGCGGCAGCGTCAGCGTCGAGCGCCCGCCGGTGCGGTCGCGCATCTCCACCGGCACCTCGAGCACGCGCAGATTGTTGCGGTGCAGCAAAAGTCGCAGCTCCGGCTCGGCGTAGCCCGTCGGGTGGTGCTCGGCGAGCAGCCGCACCGCCGCCGGCCCGAACGCCCAGAAGCCGGACGTCGGATCGGTCACCGGCTGGCGCAGCAGCGTCGACAGGCACGCGGCCATCAGGCGCTGCACGGCGCGGCGGCCGGGCGGCGTGCGGTAGCGCGACGGCGCCGAGTAGCGCGAGCCGAGCGTGGCGTCGGCGCGCCCGTCGGCGATCGGCGCCAGGAGATCGGCCACGTGCTCGCCGAGGTGCTGCCCGTCGGCGTCCACGCGCACCACCACGTCGTGGCCGAGCTGCCGCGCCCAGCGGATCCCGGCGCGCATCGCGCTGCCGACGCCGAGGCACACCGGAAAGCGCAGCCAGCGCACGCCCAGCTCGGCGGCCAGCTCGGCGGTGCCGTCGTCCGAGCCGTCGTCGACGACCAGGATCTCCAGCGCCGGTTCGACGCGCCGCAGCTCTTCGATCACGCCGCGCAGGCTCGCGCGCTCGTTGTGAGCCGGGATCAGCGCCAACATATGCTTTCGACGTTACCCGAGCGCGCCGATTCCGACCAGCGGCTCATGCTATCGTCGGCGGGCGATGCTGCTGCTCATCCCGACGTGGGCGGCGCTGTTCGTCGGCTGCTTCGCGATCGGCGCGCTCGCGTACCGGCTCCTGTTCCGCGTGTTTCGCGGGGCGCTCGACGGGTTTCAGATCTTCTGGCTCGGGCTGGCGGCGGCGGTGGCGTACCTGGAGCTGCACTCGCTGGCGTTTCCCGTCGACGCGCGGGCGTTCGTGCCGCTCGGCGCGCTGGCGCTCGCGGGCGCGCCGTTCGGTGCGCGGCTGCTGGCGCGCGAGCTGCGCCGCGCGTTTCGCGATCGCGCGCGCTTCGTCTGCGGGCTCGCCGGCGCGCTGGTGATCGCGCTCGCGGCCGCCGACGCCGCGTCGCTGGCGATCACCTGGTGCGACTCGCGGCTGGCGCACATTCAGCAGGTGCAGTGGACGCACGCGTACGGCGCGGTGCCGGGCCTGGCCAACTTGAACCCGAAGCTCGGCTTCGACAGCGCGGCGCACGTGCTGGCCGCGCTCACCGACTACTCGACGCTGCCGGGCGGCGCGGGCCACGTGGCGCTCGGGTTCCTGACGGCGGTGGTGCTGGTCGAGTGGCTGTGCGTGGCGCTCGGCCGCGGGCCGCGCGCGCCGCGCCTCTACTGCGCGATCACCGGCGCGTTCCTCCTCGGCAAGGTCGCGACGTCGTACCAGCTCTCGTCGTTCTCGAGCGATCTGCCGATGGTGCTGGCGGCGCTGGTGACGACGCTCGAGCTCGCGCGCCTGCCGCCGCGGCGAAACGAGTTGCGCGCGGCGCTGGTGCTCACGCTCGCCGCGCTCACGCTCGCGTTCAAGCTGAGCGCGTCGGTGCTGGCGCTCACCGCCGGCGGCTTCGCGCTGCGCGTGGTATGGCGCCGCGGCCGGCGCGCGCGCCTCGCGGCGTTGATCCTGCCGTCGCTGCTCGTGCTCGGCCTGATCGCGCGCCGCGTGGTGCTGTCGGGCTGGCCGCTCTATCCCATCCCGATCGCCAACCTTCACCTGCCGTGGTCGGTGCCGGCCGAGGTCACGCGCGAGCACTATCTATTGGTGCGCTATTGGGCGCGCATGCACACCGACTATCGCGACGTGATGGCGCGGCCGTTCGGCTACTGGTTCGTGCCGTGGCTGGCGGAGTTTCGCCGCACGTGCGAGTGGTGGCTGCTGATCGCCTCGGGCGCGCTCGCGGCGCTGGGCGCGATCACGGCGGTGCGGCGCCGCTCGATGGCGGAGCGGGCGGCGCTCGTCGGCGGCGCGCTGTCGATTCCCTACTGGCTCTACGCGGCGCCCGACCTGCGCTTCGGCGACGTGTTCTTCTGGATCGTGTTCGCGCTGGTCGCCGCGCCGCTGCTGGCGCCCGCCGCCGATCGCCCGCTCGGCCGCCTCGCGCTGCTCGCCGGCTGGCTCGCGCTCGCAAACTGGACGCACGGCTTCGATCTACCGGCGCCGTCACGGGGCTCGTGGCTCGCGCTCGAGCATCCGCCGGGCGTGCCGCCGACGCGGTTGGTGACGGCGCAGAACGGCCAAGAGCCGCCGCTCGTGATCCGCGTGCCCGAGGACGAGTTCTGCGACGGCGCGCCGCCGCCGTGCAGCGATCGCGCGCGCAATCCGCGCTGGCGCGTGCCGGGCGCGCTCGGCCGCGGCTTTCTGCCCGCGCTCGACGCCGCGGCGCAGACGCTGCCGGCGCTCGATCCCAAGCCGGCGTCGAACTGCGCCATCGACGAGACATACGATCTGGCGCTCGACGAGCACGCGCCGCCGGGCGCGCTGCGCAGCGGCTGGACGCTGGTGGCGCGCGGCGAGCACGGCGAAAAATACGGCGCGCTCGACGGCGAAGCCGCGCTGCGCTTCGTGAGCTGCGGCGACGGCGACCGCGTCATCTGGGTGCGCGCGTGGACGCTCGATGCCGCGCCGACGTTGCTTCAGCTGGAGCTGAACGGCCACTCGCTGCCGCGCTTCCCGGTGCGCGCGACTCCCACGGATCGCTCGCTGATCGTCCCGCGCGCCTGGCTCGTGCGCGGCTCCAACCAGCTCCTCTTCGAAGCGGTGCCGGCCGTCGCCGCCGACGGCGCGCGCCCCTCCCGCGTCGCCGTCGAATCGATCCGCCTGCGCACCGGACTTTGATCGCGCGCGCGCGGGCGCCCTGCTAGACTTCGCCCGCTGTGAACATCCTCGGGATCTCCGCCTTCTATCACGACAGCGCGGCGTGCCTCGTCCGCGACGGGGAGATCGTCGCCGCCGCGCAGGAGGAGCGCTTCTCGCGCAAGAAGCACGATCACCGCTTCCCCGCGCAAGCCACCGAGGCGTGCCTGAAGATGGGCGGCATCGACGCGCGCGCGCTCGACCTCGTGGTCTTCTACGACAAGCCGCTGGTCAAGTTCGAGCGGCTGCTCGACACCTACTCGTCGATGGCGCCGCACGGCCTGGCGTCGTTCCTCAAGGCGATGCCGCTGTGGCTGCGGCAAAAATTGTGGATGTCGGATGTCATCAAGAAGGAGCTCGGCTTCGAGGGCAAGGTGCTGTTCGGCGAGCACCACGAGAGCCACGCCGCGAGCGCGTTCTTCCCGTCGCCGTACGACGAAGCGGCGGTGCTCACCGTCGACGGCGTGGGCGAGTGGGCCACCACCACGTACGGCGTCGGCCGCGGCCGCGAGCTCAAGCTGCTCGGCGAGATCCGCTTTCCGCACTCGCTCGGCCTGCTCTATTCCGCGTTCACCTACTTCGCCGGCTTCAAGGTCAACTCGGGCGAATACAAGTTGATGGGCCTCGCGCCCTACGGCGAGCCGCGCTTCGTCGACGTGATCCGCCGCGAGCTGATCGATCTGCGCGACGACGGCAGCTACCGGCTCAACTTGAAATACTTCGATTACATGGCCGGGCTGCGCATGACCAACCAGGCGTTCTCGTCGCTGTTCGGCGGTCCGCCGCGCGCTCCCGAGTCGCAGGTCACGCAGCGCGAGATGGATCTGGCGCGCTCGATTCAGGTCGTCACCGAGGAGGCGATGCTGCGCCTGGCGCGGCACGTTCACGCGGCGACGAAGATGAAAAATTTGTGCATGGCCGGCGGCGTGGCGCTCAACTGCGTCGCCAACGGGCGGCTCCTGCGCGAAGGCCCGTTCGAGTCGATCTGGATCCAGCCGGCGGCGGGCGACGCGGGCGGCGCGCTCGGCGCGGCGCTGGGCGCGTGGCACGGCTACCTCGGCCACGAGCGCACGCCGAGCGCACCCGGCCGCGATCGCATGCGCGCCGCGCTGCTCGGCCCGACGTGGAGCGACGCCGAGATCGAAGCGTCGCTGAAAGCGCAAGGCGCGGTGCTCGAGCGGCTCTCCGACGAGGACGTGCCGCGCGCCGCCGCGAAGCTGCTCGCCGAGGAGAACGTGGTCGGCTGGTTTCAGGGGCCGATGGAGTTCGGCCCGCGGGCGCTCGGCGCGCGCTCGATCCTCGGCGACGCGCGCTCGCCGCGCATGCAGTCGCAGATGAACCTCAAGATCAAGTTCCGCGAGAGCTTCCGCCCGTTCGCGCCCGCGGTCCTGCGCGAGGCGATGCCCGAGTGGTTCGATCTCGATGCCGACTCGCCCTACATGCTGATGGTCGCGCCCGTCGTCGGGAAGCGGCGCATTGCCATGACGCCCGAGCAGGAGTCGCTCGCCGGCATCGCCAAGCTCAACGTGCCGCGCTCCGACATCCCCGCGGTCACGCACGTCGACTACTCGGCGCGCATTCAAAGCGTCCGGCGCGAAGATCATCCGCGCTACTACGATCTGATCGCCGCGTTCCGCGATCTCACCGGCTGTCCGGTGATCGTCAACACCTCGTTCAACGTGCGCGGCGAGCCGATCGTGTGCCGCCCCGAGGAGGCGTATCGCTGCCTGATGCGCACCAACATGGACGCGCTGGTGATCGGCAACTTCGTCGCGCGGCGCGAAAAGCAGCCGGCGTTGAAAGACGACGTCGATTGGAAGAAGCAATATGAGCTCGACTGAAAAATCGCCGCGGCGGCGCGCGCTGACGTTCGGCCTCGGCTGCTTGATCGCGTTCGCGCTGGTCGGCTTCTGGCTCTATCGGCGCAAGCACCATCCGCTCGCCGGCGAGCTCGTCGCCGGCGCGGGCGGCGCGCTGCTGCTCGCCGGCATCGTCGCGCCGCCGGCGCTGCTCGCCGTGCGCGCGGTGTGGATGAAGCTCGCCGGCGCAATCGGCTGGGTCAACTCGCGCATCCTGCTTGGTGTATTCTTTTTCCTGGTGGTGACGCCGATCGCGCTGATTCGCCGGATTCGCGGGCGCGAGGCCTTGACGTTCAAACCGGGCGGCGGCGAAAGTTACTGGCGCATTCGCGACGAGCAGTACGATCCGAAGCACTACGAACACCCGTATTGAGGAGCACGATGTCCAAGCTCGCCACGCTTCGTGAGTTCGGCCGCTTCCTGAAGACGCGCAAGCGCTATTGGCTGGTGCCGCTCTTGGTGATGCTGGTGCTGTTCGCGGTGCTGCTGGTGTTCGCCGAGGGATCCGCCGCCGCGCCGTTCATCTACACGCTGTTCTAATTCGCGTACGATTCATTTCCTATCGAGCCGCTCGGCGACCACGCGGCCGATTCGTTTCGCCATCAATTGATATCCCAATTCCTGGTAATGGCAGCAATCGTCGATATAGACCGTCTCGCTGCGATCGGCGAACAGGCGCGATAGATCGTGAAACGCGACGCCGCTCGCCGCGAGCTCGACGCCCGCCTCGCGCAGGAACGGATAGCCCTTCTCGGCGGGGACGCGATACGGCGCGCGCCGGTGATAGAAGCGCTCGCGCTCTTCCGCCGTCAACGTCTTGGAGCCGAGGTCGTATTGATTGGCTTGCAGGAAATGGAAATAACGAAACCCATTCGCCTGCGCCAGAAACGAGATTTGAATCGACGCGCGTTTCCAGAACTGCGCGAGGTCGCGGTAATACGCGTCGGTATCGGCGTACGGCGCGGGCGGCGGGCCGTTGCGCAGGAACGTGCGCGGGCGCGCGCGGGTCTCGTCGGCGATCTCGCGCTCGAGCCGCGCGATCTCCTTGACGCGGATGGCGTCGCGCAACGACCACAGCGCGTTGGCGGCGATCGACCAGCGCAGCCACGAGCCGTCGATCGCTTGCGCCAGCTCGGCGCGCTGGTCGCGCGCCAGCGATAGCCTGGCCACCGTCGAGAGCGTCGGGCGATCGTCGATCTGCCCGGCGAGCACCGGCCAGCTGCGCGGATAGAACGGGAAGGTGCCGCCGTCGAGGTTCTCCGCCGTCGACAGCGCCAGCTCGTTGAAGCCGTCGAGGTTGATCACCACGTCGAACTCGCCGCCGAGCGCCAGGAACCACGTGAGCGCCATGAGCTGCTGCGGCTGCTTGAAGCCGCCGATCGCCAGCGTCACCAATTCGACGCGCTTGCCTTTGAGCGCCGCCGCCTTCGACAGCTCCTCGATCAGCTCGCGGCGCGCGATCACCGACAGCCAATAGGCCACCGAGCCGCCGGTGATGGCGACGATGACTTTATCGGGCGCGCGTTTTTGAATCGGCGACGAGCCGGTTTGAAAGCCGTTCGGATCGTTCTTCAAACCGGCGGGCACGTCGTGCAGCGCCTCCGATTGCGGATCGACCGCGTAGCCGAAGAACGGGTGCACCACCAGCGGGCGGCTCCAATCGACCGCCTGCCGCTTGAGGGTGTCGTCGGGCGGCGAGGCGAGATCGTGCTGCGCGGCGTGAAGGCGCGAATAGGAAAACCATTCACGCCGCTGAATCAAACAGGTGCACAGCCCGAGCACCTCGGCGCCGATCGCCACCAGCACGAACGCGAGCGCGCCGAAGATGAGTCGCCGCAGGCGGGGGCGGGCCAGCGTCATGTGGGCGCCCAGCGTAGGACCTTGTAGAATGCGCGGCAATGGATTTCGTCGTCGGGCATCCGCGCTCGGGAACGCAGCTCATGAGCGAGCTGCTCAACGCCGGCGGCGACGAGGTGAGCGCGCACGAGCTCTTGACCGCGCTCGCGCCCGAGGCGGTGTCGGCGTGCACCGACTACTACGAAGGGCGGCGCGGCGCGGAGTCGATCGCGCGCATCCTCGAACACTACGATCGCCGGCCGCGCGCGAGCCTGCGCGTCGACTGCAACTGGAAGCTCGCGTGGATCCTGCCGCCGCTCGTCGAGAAATATCCGGACGCGCGCATCTTGCATTTGACGCGCGAGCCGCGCGAGAACGTGCGCTCGGCGTACAGCCTCGATTACTACGGGCGGCTGTGGTCGCACCCGGAGTACCAGACCGACGAGAAGCGCAACTATTGGCTGCGCTGGATGCCGGAGATCCGCCGCGACGATTGGGACGCGCTGTCGCAGCTCGAGCGCAACTGCGTCTTCTGGACCGAGACGCACCGCTTGATCCTCGACGCGTGCGCGACGCGCGCGAATTACCTGCGGGTGCGCCTCGAGGACTTGAGCGACGACGCCACCGTCGGGCGCGTGCTGGCGTTCTTCGGCGTGGCCGCGCCGCCGCGCGACGCGCTCGAGGCCGTGCGGCGCACGCGCTTCAACACCAAGGACAACGAGAAGCGCGAGGTGAGCGCGCTGAAACCGGACGCGCCGTCCCCCGACGAGCTGCGCGCCGCCGTCACGCGCCTCTGCGGCGAAATGGCCGCCCGCCTCGGTTATTCGCTTTGAAGAGGGGATAAACGCCAAGACGCCAAGACGCCAAACAGAAAATTATTAATTTCTGAGCTGGCGTCTTGGCGTCTTGGCGTTTGTTTCATCTCGGCGAATAGCCGAAGTGGGCGAGGTAGTCGCCGGCGAGGGAGTTGAATTGGGCGTTGCGGTCGGCGGGCCAGTCGAGGGCGCGCGCGAGCGGATTGAAGTCGGCGGTCTTGGCGACGGGCGCCCAGTGCAAAGCGGGCGCGCCGCCGCGGAACGTCGACGAGCCGATCACCGGCGCGGCGGACGCGGCGGCGAAGTCGTAGCGCTCGGCGTCGAGCCCGAGGAACCCGAGCACGCGGCGCAGCTCCGCCTCCGTCGACGTCACCAGATCTTCGTAGCGCACGATCAAGTAGCGCGCGCCCGAGCCGTGGTGCGCGCGCTCGAAGTCGACGATGATCTTCGCCGCGTCGGCCCACTGCTGCATCACCGTCGGGTAATCGGCGGCGAACGAACGCACGAACGACTCGACGAGATCGCGCCCGTCGCGCACCAGCACGATCAGCCGCGCGCGCGGGAACAGCCGGAACGTCCACGGCAGGTTCCCGACGTGCGGCGTGCGCGCCACCATGCGATAGCGCGCGCCGCGGTTGCGCGGATCGAGCTGGCGCTGGCGATCGAGGAACGCGATCAGCCCGTCGCCGAGGCCTTCGAGCAGCGACGCCTTGATCGACGCGTCGAGCTGCCACTCGGGCTTCCAGCGCTCGGCCACCGCGTCGGCGTAGCGGCCGAGGTGATCGGCGGACAGCAGAAAGAAATTTTCCTGCACCGGGCCGGTGGTGCAGCAGTCGGGGTGCAGGAGCAGCAGCTCGTGCAGATAGTTGGTGCCGCTGCGCGCGAGGATGCCTTGAATGAAGATCGTGTCCTTGGCCAGCGCCATCGCGAGCGGCGAGGTTAGCACTGGCTGCACGCGGCAGGATCTCCTATCCTCGCCGCATGGCGCGCGTCGAGATCTGGCGCATCGCGCTCGACCGGCCGGCGCGCGGCGCCGAGGCGCTCTCCGACGACGAGCGAGCGCGCGCGGCGCGGTTTCACTTCGAGCGCGATCGCGTGCGCTTCATCGCGGCGCACGCGGCGATGCGCGCGATCCTCGGGCGGCGCGTGCAGCGGGCGCCGGAGGAGCTGCGTTTCTCGACGGGGCCGCGCGGCAAGCCGGCGCTGGCGTCGCCATTCGAGTCAGGCGAACGCGCGCCGCGCTTCAACCTCGCGCACTCGGGCGAGCGCGCGCTCTTGGCGATCTGCGACTCGTTCGACGTCGGCGTGGATCTGGAGATCATCCGCGACGACTTCGATCATCACGAGGTGTCGGAGCATTTTTTTTCGCCGCGCGAGCGGGCGGCGCTGGCGGCGGTCGCGCCCGAGCTGCGCGCGGCGGCGTTCTTTCGCTGCTGGGCGGGCAAGGAGGCGTTCATCAAGGCGACCGGCGACGGGCTGTATCGGCCGCTCGACAGCTTCGACGTGGCGCTCGCGCCCGGCGAGCCGGCGCAGTTGCTGGCGACGCGGCCCGACGCCGGCGAGGCGGCGCGCTTCACGCTGCGCGACCTGCAAGCCGACGCCGGTTACGCCGCCGCGCTGTGCGTCGCCGGGCCGCTCGCGCCGGACGCGGTGATATACTCGACGCTCGATTAGGAGCGCGCCGTGAGTGACGACCGCGACGACGACACCGTCTATCAAGTGGTGGTGAACCACGAGCAGCAGTACTCGATCTGGCCGGCCGCGCGCGAGCTGCCGCTCGGCTGGACGGCGGTGGGCAAGAGCGGCACCAAGGCCGAGTGCCTCGACTACATCAAACAGGTGTGGACCGACATGCGGCCGGCGAGCTTGCGCAAACAGGACGAGTCGGGCGGATGACGTATCGCGACGACCTGGAGGCGGCGCTCGAGCGCGCGGACGATCTCGAGCGCGATCTCGAGCGCGAGCGCGGCGCGCACGCGCGCGACGAGGAGAAGATCAAGGAGCTGGAGCGGCAGCTCGCCGAGGCGCGCAAGCAGGCGGCGCACGCGAAGACGAAAAAAGAACAGCCGGCCAAGGCGTCGCCGCAGGACGAAGCGGCGAAGAGCGGCAAGCGCAACATGTTGTGGATGGTGGCCGGCGCGAGCGCGCTGATCGTTTTGCTGATGTATCTCGGGTTCACGATGTACGGCGGCGCGCCGCGCAAGCCGGCGGTGCCGAGCTCGCTGCCGTTGATGCCGCGGCCGCCGTCGGCGTCGCCGAGCGATCCCGATCAGTTCGACGTGACCGCCGGTTACTTCACCGCGCTCGACCTCGCGCGCAAGGAGCTCCCCGACGCCGAGCTGACGATGCTCAAGGCCGAGTTCGTCGACGAGCGCGGCATGGCGCACCTCAACTACGACGGGCGCGCGCGCTACAACTTCCGCTCGCCGTCGCGCGCGGCCGCGCCCGAGCCGCCCGCGAACGTGCCGCTCGGCGTGCCGCACCCGAGCACGCGGCCGTTCTGCACGGTGACCTTGAGGGCGCGCAAGGGCGACCCGCTGCGTCTCCTCAAGGGCACCGACGGCGAGCAGGACTGCGGCAAGTCGATCCCGGCGCCGCGCTGCACGGTCGCCGAGGTGTGGGCCGAGGCGCGCAAGCACGGCGCTCCCGCGGGCGCGCTCGCGTCCGTCACGCTCGACGACGACGGCTGGTGGATCGGCATCTACGACAACGGC
>Ga0070741_10009751_pt1 | contig 18479 bp, 14 predicted proteins | sample Coa_R1_4_FD_66440 | JGI IMG/M metagenome (GOLD analysis project Ga0070741, IMG submission 66440) | Surface soil microbial communities from Centralia Pennsylvania, which are recovering from an underground coalmine fire - Coalmine... | ecosystem: Environmental > Terrestrial > Soil > Unclassified ...
CTCCATGAGATCTACACCAGTTTCCGGGTGGACGACGGGATGCTGGAGTTGCTGTTGAAGTTGCGGCCGGAAGTCGTGAGCTTTCACTTCGGCCTGCCCGCGGGCGAGCGTCTGCAGGCGCTGCGCAAGGCGGGTTGCCTGTTGGTTGCCTCGGTGACCAGTCTGGCTGAGGCTCGCGTGGTCGTGGCGGCTGGCGTGGATGCCGTGATTGCGCAAGGGTACGAAGCGGGCGGCCATCGCGGTCTGTTTGATCCACACCTGCCGGACGATCGGCTCGGGACATTTGCACTGACCCGGGTGTTGGTTCAGAAGTTGGGCGGGGTGCCGGTCATCGCCGCGGGTGGAATCATGGATGGCGCGGGGATTGCGGCGGCGTTGCGCCTGGGGGCTGTTGCCGCGCAGTTGGGAACGGCGTTCGTGGCGTGTCCGGAGTCTTCGGCGGACGAGGGCTATCGCAAAGCTTTGTCGAGTGATGCGGCCTTCCATACTGTGATGACGGCTGCCATTTCCGGGCGTCCGGCGCGGTGCCTGGCCAATCGATTCACCGAGCTCAGTGAGTCAGTGGCGCCGGGCGAGATTCCGGCGTATCCCATAGCGTATGACGCGGGGAAGTCCCTGCACGCCGCCGGGAAGGCGCGCGGGGAGTTTGGATATGGCGCGCAATGGGCGGGGCAGGGGGCGCCGTTGGTGCGCGTGATGCCTACTGGGGAGTTGGTGCGGACGTTAGCCGGGGAGTTGGACGCGGCCGCGTGAGCGGGTTCTGGCCCACCAGGCCAGGGTTGGCGCGATCACGTGATCGTACAGCACCACTGAGATCGGCCTGATGACCGGCAGACTGAGCATTTTCGCCAGCCGTTCGTATCCGGGCATTTTCCACCACAGCGCGACGATGGCGGGCATGCCGCTGAGAATGCGTCCTTCGCCGTCTCTTACGTAGACGCGGCGCTCGAGGTGCTCGCGCCGCAGGCCGCAACGGGCGAACTCCTGCGGGTGACGTGTCGAGTCAATGAAGTGCAGCTCCGGCCGGGTCGTGGCACAGACGTTGGCGTAGTGCTCCATTTCGGTCCGGCACACCGGACAATCGCCGTTGTAGTAAATCTCCGCCTGTTGCGTGGGTGCCCGCTGGCGTCCAAGGAGCTGTTCCAGGGCTGTGCCGAGGTTTGGATACCGGAATACAAAGCCGGACCGCAATGCCCGCATGGGTTTCACGCGTTGGCCGTCCACCAGCAATTGCGACATTTCTCCCAGCAGGGCTCGAAGGAAGAAGGCGGGAATGCGAAGCCACGCCCGGCGATGGAGAACTTTGGCCAGCAGTCGTTGCATTTGCTCGTGCGTGGCGGCGGTCGGCGAAACGGCATTCAGGGCGCCTTTGCAGCTCGGGGTGTCCAGGGCAAATTCGAACAGGCGTACCAGGTCTTCGATGTGAATCCACGCCACCCACTGTTTGCCGGTGCCTAACACGGCACCCAGGCCGAATCGCACGGGCATTGCCAGTTGGGGCAGCGAGCCGCCATTGGCAGCCAACACGATTCCCATCCGCATACGGACGACTCGTGCGCCTGCGCCTTCGGCCGCCATGGCGGCGGTCTCCCATTTCTGACAGAGCTCGGATTGAAAGATGGGCTGCGGCTCGCCGTGCTCGTCGATCGGCTCGTCGCCCCCTAAGCCGTAGTAGCCAACAGCACTGCCGGTCACGAAGACTCGTGGCGGGCGTGTCAGTCGGCCGCAAAGAGCGACCAGTGCACGGGTGGTGTTGGCCCGGCTGTCGATGAGCTGTTGGCGCCGGGAATTTGTCCACGGGAAACCGAGGATCGGTGCTCCCGCCAGGTTCACGACGGCATCGATGCGCTCGTCGGCCTGAACTTCCTCTGTCGTCGTGATGATGCGGACCTGGGGGCCGAAACGATCGAGGGCACGGTCCCTGTCACGAGTGAGGACGATGACTCGCTCGCCGCGCGCCAGCAGGCGCCGGACGAGGTGTCCGCCAATGAATCCCGTGCCTCCGCTAACCAACACGGTGCGGGCGTTGAGGCTGGGACGTGCCTCAATGGGGTCACGAACCCATTCGGGCGGCCGCCGCAGTTTCAGCGCCGCAACCGCGTTGCGAATGCCGAAGCCAGCGGCGCCAAGGGCGAACAGGGCAAAAAGGGAGGAGTAAATGCCATGTCGCACGGGCTCGAATCCGCCCGGAAGCGACCACCACTGCTCCAGTGTCGGCACAAAGGTGACCAGGAACATACCGAAGTTGATGGCCAGCACCGTATGCAGAATACGCTCGCCGGGCGCCAGGCGCCGCGTCCGATCCTCCACCACGAAGTCTGTCAGTGTTATGAGAATCTCGATTCCCAACGTCGCGGCAAACAGCGCGGCCCAGATGCCGTGCGGCTCGAGCCAGCCGAGTTGGAAGAAGATCAGGGCGTAGATGAAGTCGCGGGCGCAATGAAGTGCGATTTCGCCGGCAGCTGAGCGTTTCGACGGGAGGTGCTCCCGGAGTTCGTGATTCCACACGTGGTCGAACGCGCCGAGTAGTGCTTGGGCAGTGAGGAGGGGCAGCATGGAGCTCATGACGGGTCTCCTGATTGCGCAGACATTCGTCTGCTCATCGTCGATCCTGGGCGATGCCTCTCGGCCCTGCCCGTGCGACGCATGCGTCGCACCCTGATTGCGCAGACATTCGTCTGCTCATCGTCGATCCTGGGCGATGCCCTGTAGCCGTGGCCGCGCGGCGCGATGCCGCGCACTCTCCTGCCGCCCGAAAGCGGCCGGTTTGATAGAACAGCTCGCCGAGAAACGGGTGTGTGACGGTCATGGTGAAACGGAACCAGCCGTCGGATTCGTCGGCGTGCTCGACGTGAGTGGTGCCGGGCGACAGCCAGTGCGGCAAGGGGATTTTCAGCTTGTGCGCGCCGAATCGCAGTCCCAGATCGAAGTAGTACCCCAGGCTGACGAAGTGGAGTACGCCGTGGCGCTCGAAAACCTCCAACGGCATGCGCAGGCCCGCGGGCAGCTCTTCCACGAGAGTTCCATCGGCCCCGATCACCTTGGTCGAATGGACGCGGCAAACACGCCCGTTGGGCCACTGATACTCACGGAGCCAGCTTGCGCCCCGATCGACGGGCCCTACATGGATGATCGCGCCAACGCCCTGACCGGTGCGTGGCACGACGGGAGTGCCGATGAGAGTGCATACCCAGGCGATGGCGCGACCCAACAGGCTCGCCCTGACGATGTCGAATTCGCCGATGTAGTCAACTCGGCGAATGGGCTCGCTGAAGCGCGCTCGGACGGTTGCCGGAAGGCGGCGCCAGGCGACTTCGCCGAGCAGGCCGTGCAGGCCGGGAATGGGGTCGGGGTGGCCGGCGTGGCTGCCGGGGCGGTGTTGGTTACCGTCACGGTGGCGTGGATCGGGCGACAGCCCCCCAGGGTGTACTGGCGCCAGCGCTGTTGCTACCGCGGGTGCCAGTTCCGGCCGCCGACCCGTGACAATGTACTTTGTTATGTTGGCCATGGTGCATTCCTGCCTTGCTCACTCGCCGATCACCTTCGCGATCTTTTGTCCCAGGCGCATCATCTTCAGCAGCGTTTTGCGCGGCAGGCTCTTGATGGAGTCGTACCAGGCAGTCAGGTTCTCGAAGAATTCCATCTGCGCGACAATCCGCTCGCGGACCTCGGGAGGTGTTTCGGTGTCTTTCTGCAAGGTCGTGGCGCACTCGCGCAGGAAGGACAAGGTCGGGTCGATCTCGCGACGCTTACGCCCCTCCACGACGATCCGGATGACTTCCCACGGGTCGTGGGGCGCGAGGAAAAAGTCGCGGCGGTCGCCGAGCGTGTGAGTGACGTGCACCAGCTCCCAGGACAAGAGCTCCTTCAGTCCCATGCTGACATTCGAGCGGGCGATGCCGAGGGTTTCCGCAATCTCGTCCGCATGCAGGGGCTGGGGCGACAGATAAAGAAGCGCGTGAATCTGGGCCACGGAGCGATTGACGCCCCACCGGCTGCCCATTTCGCCCCAGTGGACGATGTATCGCTGCATGACCGGGGTGAGCCGCATATGGTAAATTCCGTAATTTCAGTAATTACTGAAATTATAGATAAGTCAGTAGGAACTGCAAGCCCCAGGGCTGATGCGGCCGTCGCGCTGGGACTTTTTCTCAGCGTTGATCTGCTTTCATGGCTTCAATGTGCTCCTCCAGTCGATCGAGGCGCTGTTCCCAGATCGCGCGCTGAGCCACCATCCAGTCTTCGGCGCCTGACAGAGGCTGCGGAATCAGCCGGTAGTGGCGTACCCGGCCGTCCTTGTGGGATTGCACGAGGCCGCATTCTTCCAACACCGAGAGATGTTGGGCAAAGGAGGGCAGGGCCATCCTGAAGGGGCGCGCCAGCTCGCTCATCGAGGCGGGACTGTGCGACAGTTGCGCGATGACCGCCCGGCGGGTCGGGTCTGCCAGCGCGCGGAACACCCGGCTGAGTTGGCGCTCAGAGGCGCCCGCTCGCCGGTTCGTGCTCAGTTGATTCGCGGCCATATCAACGCTTCGCGAGGTACTCAGCCAGCTTGTCGAGCGTCTGGTTGCCGAGCTCGACGGCTCCAAAACCGATCGTCGCATCACGCTGCGCCTTGCTCGGATGGAGCTGCCGCAGCATCAACACCGTTTTGCCGTCACTCTGCTGATGGAGCGTGATGGTTACGTGGAAGCGATTCGGATCGTCGTCCTTGTCGCAGCCATGATCGAGGACCAACTTCTCATTCGGGATGACCTCGAGAAAGGTCATGCGGTTGTCGTACCGCCGGCCGTCGGGCGCGATCATATCGAAGCGCCACACGGCGCCGACTTTTGCTTCGCCCTGTTGCCGCACTTCGCAGCGGAATCCCCTCGGCCCGAACCATTGGAACATCTGTCCGGATTCAGTCCAGGCGCGGAAAACCAGGTCCTTCGGAGCATTGATGACACGTGAAAGAACGATCTCCCGCTCGAGCTCCCCGTTCGCATAGGATTCGCCGCTACCGCCCATGGGTTTCTCCTTCGCAGTGTTACTTAGGCTGTTGCCTATGTATACGACGACTGAATACTTAGGTCAATACCTAAGTGAAAGCGCCAGGCGGAGCGCCTGCTGCCTGAGGCTAGGGGATACGGGCGCGACTCGAGCTATCGTCCAGGCGCGGGCCGCCGAGGGGTGTTTGCGGTCATCCAATCCGCGACCAGCGCGTTTTGCTGGGGAAGCTGTCATTGCGATAGCGGGAGCTGCACCGTGGATCGCTCTACCTGGAAGCGTTTTTGGCGTCTCGGAGTCTTTTGCGCCGTATTGGGGGTGACCGCGCCCACGTGGGCGAGCCCACTCTCGGCCGTCGAGGTGCTGAGGGAAGGCGGTTGCGGGGGCATCATGCCCGCCGCACAGCCCCTGCGTCACAACCCGTTCCTGGACCGTGCGGCTGCGGAGTGGGCCCTGGGACGGTCGTTGCCGGCCGCCTCCGTCGAAAACGGCTTCCCGGGCAACGTGACTGCCGGTGTGCATATCAGCGGTCCGGAATCGTCCACACTCCAGCAGTTGCGGCAGGTCGGTTGTCGCATTGTGGCTGCGCGCGAGATGCGGGACATCGGGTTGTACCGGCGCGGCTTTGATACATGGATCGTGGTGGCGTCAATTTACAGGCTGCCGCCAGGGATGACTGCATCGACGGGGACATGGGTGCCAAAAGCGCCAGGTTGGAGCCCGCCGGCTGCGCCGCGTCCCGCGGGTCCGCCGCCTGTTACAGCGCGTGTAACGCCACCGCCGTCAGCTGCCGCCCGAGTGATCCCGGCACCCACTCCTGCTTCCGCTCCAACACGGGTCGCCGCCGCGAAATCAACACCAACGCTATCATCGCTCTCCCCAACTCTCGCGAGCCATGCGCTCGAGCTCATCAACCAGGTGCGCTCACGCGGAACTCACTGCGGTGATGAGTTGTTTGGACCGGCTCCGCCGGTGACCTTGTCAGGGACGCTCGGTGAAGTGGCGTTAGGCCACGCGAACGACATGGCGCAGAAGAACTACTTCGAGCACGTGGACCCGGCGGGGCATTCACCCGCGGATCGGGTGCGCGCGACGGGCTACCAGGAGAAGCTGGTCGGAGAGAACATCGCCTACGGTCCGAAGTCGGTGGACGAAGTGGTCCAGGGTTGGCTCGACAGCCCCGGCCATTGCGAAAACATCATGGACCCGCGCTTCGCGCAGATGGGTATTGCGTTGGCGCCGGGACGTGCGAAGCACGGCCTCTACTGGGTACAGGTGTTGGCCGAGCCGAAGGCGTGAACTACCTAACTGCGCGCCCGCGCCACTTCCGCCGCGAGGTCGGCGAGCCCCGACTTGATGTGCCCTCGAGTCGTCTCATCGGTGAGCAGACCGCCGGGGAGCTTTTCGCCCACGAGCGGGATCACGATCTCCGGACGGCTCACGACGCGGGCCAGAACAGCGGACAGGGTCTGGCGAACCTGCGCCTGTGCGCGCACGCCGCCCATGGCGAACGGCGAGGTCGTGATAATGAGCGCCGGCTTTCCGGCGAGCACCGACTTGTAGGCCGGGCGGGACGCCCAATCCAGGGCATTCTTCAAAACGCCCGACATGCCGTAGTTGTATTCGGGTGAGACCACGATCAGTCCGTCGGCTGCACCGATGGCTTCCCGCAGAGCCAACACCGGGGCAGGCGCGCTACCGTGCGTCGGCTCCAGGTCCTGGTTGTAGAGCGGCACGTCGTGCAATCGAAACGCCGTGATGCGTGTTCGATCATCGCTCATGGCCACGATCTGCGACAGCAGCGCGGCACTGAATGAGCCGGTGCGCAGGCTTCCGGAGATCCCGACAAAGTGCAGCGTTTTTTCAGTCATGGCGCGTCACGGTTGGAGGTCAATCACGCTGCCATCCTAACCCGAGACTCTTCTGCAAGGCTACATAGTCCTTGATCAACTCCGCATCCCCGGCAATGCGGTTTTGCTGGGCCGAGAAACGGGTGCGCTCGGCGTCCAGCCAGTCGAGCGCGGAAGAGGTGCCGGCGCGATAACGCTGCTGCGTGAGTGTGGCCGCGTGCGAGGCCGAGGCCTCGACATTGCGCAGGCTCACGACATTGTCGCGTTGGTGTCCATAGCGGGAGAGCGCAACGTTGGCATCTTTCAGGGCGCCCAGAACGGTGCTCTCGTACCTGGCTTCGGCTTCCTCGAAACCGGCCTTCGACTGATCCACCTTGGCCCTGGTGCGGCCGAAATCCAACCCGTTCCATTGCAGCATGGGAGCCCCGATCCAGGTGAAATTGTCCGAGCGGACCAGGTGGCTCGGATTGGCCGCGGTAAAACCCAGGTCGCCGATCAATGTCAACTTCGGAAACCAGGCGGCCTCATTCTCGCCAATCTGCGCGTTGGCGGAGACCAGGCGCCACTCGGCGGCCCGGATGTCAGGGCGATGTTTTAACAGCGCGGCAGGATCACCGGTCGCGACAGTCTCCGGCAGCGCCGGTAGTGGACCTGAAGCGGTGAGTTCGGCGTCCAGCGCACCCGGCTCACGTCCGGTGAGGACAGCAAGCTCATCGAGCGACTCGGTGATCTGCGCGTCGAGTGGAATGAGTGTGCCACGTGTGTTTTCCACCTGCGTGCGAATACGTTCCACATCGAGCTCGGAGGCAACACCCTGCGCCCGCCGCTGCTCGGTGAGAGTGAGGATCTGCTCTTCGATCTCGGCCGAATTGCGTACCAGGGCAATCCGCTGCTGCCGGTCGCGCAGGTCCACGTAGGCCTGGGCCACTTCGGCCGAAAGCTGTACCTGGGCGTCGGCGAGATCGGCCTCCACAGCGGAGGCTTCAGCGGAGGCCGCCTGAATTGCGCGGCGCGTACCCCCGAACAAGTCCACCTCCCAGGTGGCGTCGAATCCCAGGTCATACAGCCCCAGTGACCCGATACCCACCGCCGAGCTCGGCAGATGAGCATGCAGATACGCCGCGGTTCCAGAGGTCTTTGGCAACTCGTTGAGTTGTTGTTGGCGCAAACCTGCGCGTGACTCGCGCAGGCGTGCCTCGGCCGCGTGCAGGTCCGGGCTGTTCGCCAGGGCCGCTTCGATGAGTTTGCTCAGCTCGGGATCGTTGAGCGGCTGCCACCATTGTGCGAGCCCGGGGGCATTGGTCGTCACAGTGCCGGTCGCGCGTTTGAAGCTCTTCGCCTGGGCGGCTTCGGGAGCGATATTTGGAGCGCCACGATAGTCAGGACCGATGGTGCAGGCCGCCACCGAGGCGGCGCCTAGCAGTGAGAGTGCGCTGTTGCGCACGTGTTTCAGGGTGAATGACATCGGGTGCTTCCTCAGTGGCCGCCGTCGTTGACTGGCGCAGCTCCGGGCCGCGGCTTCCGTAGTAACAGCGCGATCGGGACGCACAGCAGGAGGGCGATGCCGAGCACATAGAACGTCTCGGAGTAGGTGATGACGGCGGCTTGCACTCGTATCTCACCAGTCAGTTGTCCGATCGCCTGCATGTGGGCGTACGCCGGATCTGCGTGTTGAGCCAGGAATCCAGCCGAGGTGGCCCGGAGGTGCTCCTGCCCGATCAGCGAATTGGCGGTGACCGACTCGCGGATCGTCGCATCGTGCAGAGCGTTGCGCCGATCAATGAACACACCCAGCAGCGCCAGCCCTACCGAGCCGCCGAGATTACGGGCCATGTTGTAGAATCCAGCGGCGTCGCCCGCTTCCTCGCGAGAGACCGCGCTCATGGAGGCCTGGTTCAAGGGCATCATGGCCAGCATCTGGCCCACGCCTCGCAATAACTGTGACGCGTAAAAGTCGTGTCCGACACTCTGCGCGGTGAGGCTGATGTCGGACATGCAACTGGCGGCGAAACACAGCAGGCCCGCGATGACCATGGCCCGCGGGTCGAGCCGGGCCAACATACGCGGCAGAATGGGCATCATCGCAAAAGCGGGAAGACCGGACAGCAACATGATGCCGCCGGACTGTTCGGCGTTGTAGCCGGAAATGCCCGCGAGGAACTGCGGCACCAGGTAGGACACGCAGTACAAACCCGCGCCGACCACGAACACAATGAAAATGACACTGGCGTAGCTCTTGTTCGCCAGCAGCGAGAGACGGACCACCGGACGTTTCGCGGTGAACTGCGCGATGATGAGTGTGGCGATCCCGACGAACGCCAGAATGCTCAGCCAGAAGATCATGCTCGAATCGAACCAGTTGTCACGCTGACCTTCTTCGAGCACCACCGTCAGCGAGCTCAAGCCCGCTGACAGGCCCACGATTCCCAGCCAGTCCGCATTCACGAACTGGTGCCAGTCGTGCGCGCTCTTCGGCAAGCCGACATACAACAATCCCACCAGCAGGACACCCACCGGCACGTTGACAAAAAAGCACCAGCTCCAGTCGATGCGCTCGGCGAGGGTCCCGCCGATCACCGGTCCCAACAACGGGCCGGTGAGGACAATCAGCCCGAACAGGGTCATGCCGATGGGCATCTGGTGCGCCGGCAGGCGCGTTCTGACAATGGTCTGGGCGGTGGGGATCATGGCGCCGCCCGCGAAGCCCTGGCCGATGCGGCCGATGATCATTTGCGTCAGGCTGTGTGACAGGCCGCACATGATCGAGAACAAGGTGAACAGCACCGTGTTGGTCAGCAGGAAGGTACGCAGGCCAAAGACACGCGTCAGCCACGCGGTCAGCGGAATCATCACGATTTCCGACATGAGATAGCCGGTGGAAATCCAGGTGCCCTCGGTGCCGGTGGCGCCGATCTCGCCCTGGATCTGGGGCAGCGCCGAGTTGGTGATGGAAATGTCCAGGGTCGCCATCAAGGCGCCCAGGGCGCCGGCGATGACCGCAATCCAATCGCCCAGGGTGGCGTCGTGTGCGTCCCCCGCTGAAACGGCCTTGGCGGGCGATGGCGCGCGGACCGCCGCTGATCCCGCTGATTCAGCCACGGGAGCTCTCACCCCGGGACGCTTGCCGCGAGTCCCGGCCGCTGCGTGTGTCGACACGCACAGTCACGGAAAGGCCAGGAAGCAACACGGCACGCGTGGCTTCGCTGGCATCGATGCGAATCCGCACCGGAACACGTTGGACGATTTTGGTGAAGTTGCCTGTTGCGTTCTGTGCCGGCAGCAGAGCGAACTGCGAGCCGGTTCCCGGCGAGAAACTCTCCACGGTTCCGTGAATATCCGTGCCCGGGAGGGCGTCGACGCGAAGGGTGGCGGGCTGACCGGCGCGCATGAGACCGATCTGGGTCTCCTTGAAATTCGCGACCAGGTACACGTTCTGCACCGGCACGATGGTCATCAACCGTGTGCCGGGCTGAGCATATTGGCCCACGCGTACCGTCCGATCACCCACGCGGCCGGCCAGGGTGCTGCGAACGATGGTGTCCTGATCGTCGAGTTGAGCCTGGCGCGTGCTGGCTTCGGCCGCGTCCAGCTGTGCGCGTGCCTGGTCGATCTGCGCCTGGGTCGTTGCGGGTTGCCGCTGGGCAGCCTGCAGGGCCGCCGTATCGGCGGCGACCGTGGCCTTCGCCTGGTTCAGGGCATTACGCAGATCGGCGAGCTTTTCGTTGGTCTCGGCGCCGGTCGCTACCAGCGGCTCATAGCGCTTCACTTCCTCCTGCGCATGCGCCTCGGTGGAACGAGCACCCTCGAGCTGGGCCCGCGCCTGTGCGATGTTGGCCTGTTGCTGAAGCAGCTCGGCCGCGCCGCGCTCGATGTCGGCTTTGCGCGCGGCGATCGTCGCCTTCGCTTGTTCGAGGATCGCCTGGTACTGACGGTTGTCCAAGCGGACGAGCGGCTCACCTGCGCTGACCGCCTGGTTGTCGGACACGTAGACCTCGGCCACGTATCCCGACACTTTCGGGGCAATGGTGACGCTATCGGCCTGGAGGTAGGCGTCATCGGTGCTTTCCATGAAGCGTCCGACCGTCCACCAGTGGATACCCCAGATGGCACCGATGATCAGTGCGGCCGCCCCGACCGACAGAAGCACGGTACGGCGCTTCGATCCCGCCTTACCTTCGGGTGCCTCGACCTGCTGGACATTTTGACCTTTGACTACGGTATCCATGAGAATCTCAATCTATTCCAGATGGTAAAAATATCCCATCTGGAAAAATTGTGTCAACTGATATATTTTCAGGTTTTGAAATTCACCACACGCAGGATTTCGATGTCACGAGCTGCAAGGCACCGACACGCGACTGAAGGCGGATACGCTCGAGGCGAAGAGACCCGCGCACGCATCGTCATGGCGGCGGTGCGGATGTTCGGCGAGCGGGGCTTCGATGGGGCCTCCACCCGTGATATCGCCACCAGCGCCGAGGTGAACGCACCGGCGTTGCAGTATTACTTCGACAATAAAGAAGGGGTGTACATCGCCTGTGCGGAGCACATTGCCAAATGCGTGTGGGAGAGCATGTCCGATACCGTCACCCGGGCGGAGCACGCGATCGAGGAAAATTCCGACGACGAGCGGCTGATCGAAGTCTACTGCGACATTCAGGAACAACTCGCCCGGTTCATGTTCAACTCACCGGAGGCCGGCGACTGGCGCCTGTTCATTGCGCGGATGCAGGCCGGAGAAGGGCCGCCCGCGGCGTTCCAGGTCCTTTATCAGAAGGTCAATGGACGGATGTCGAGGGTGCTGTCGACGATTGTGGGTCGCATGATCGGCCGGCCGGCCGATGACGAGGAAACCCTGGTGCGCACCATGAACCTGAGCGGCCAGTTGCACGCTTTTCATGTCGCGCGCCGCAGCCTGATGACCAAATTGAACTGGGACACTGTGGACGACCGGCGTCTGAATCTCCTGGTGAGTGTCGTTCGCGAGCACACCGGGGTACTGCTGCGATCCATGACGGAAATCCGCGATGCCGCGAGCAGGTCCGTCGGCCGCTCCTTCGCGCGCACTGAGAAGTAATACCGTCCTGTGCGAGCCGCGATTCGCTAGGCTCGCCCGTCATCTCCATCATGGGTCGAGGGGCGCGGATGCCGGGCTTCACCGAGGAACAGGCCAAGAGCTACATCATCAAGCTGCTCACGGCCCTGAGTCAGGCAGGCGGGTCCGACCTGTTTGTCTCCAAGGATTTCCCGCCGGCCATGAAGCTGCAAGGGACCCTGCAACCGCTGACGAGTCAGAAGCTCACCGGGGAAGTGGCGCGCGAGCTGGCCTATGCGCTCATGAACCAGCGTCAGCGTGATGAGTTCGCGAGGGAGCTCGAATGTAACTTCGCCATCTCGGTGCCGGGCGTCTCGCGCTTTCGGGTGAATGTGTTTGTTCAGCAGCAGCATGTGGGGATGGTGGTGCGCACCATTGCCAATGAGATTCCGGACTTCGCCACGCTGGGGCTTCCGGAGACTCTCAGGGATATCGTCATGACCAAGCGCGGCCTCGTTCTGGTGGTCGGTGCCACCGGATCGGGAAAGTCGACGACACTCGCGGCCATGATCGATCACCGCAACCGCTCTTCCGCGGGGCACATCGTGACCGTGGAAGACCCGGTCGAGTTCGTGCATACCTCGCAGCAGTCCCTGATCACGCACCGCGAAGTGGGCATCGACACCCACTCCTGGCACAACGCGCTGAAAAACACTCTGCGGCAGGCCCCCGATGTCATTCTCATCGGCGAGATCCGTGATACCGAGACCATGGAGAACGCCATTGCTTTCGCCGAGACCGGTCACCTGTGCCTCGGCACACTGCATTCCAACAGTGCCAACCAGACCATCGACCGCATCATCAACTTCTTTCCGGAGGAGCGTCGCAAGCAGTTGCTCATGGACCTGTCGAGCAATCTGCGCGCCATTATCTCGCAACGGCTGATCCGCACGGCCGACGGCAAGGGGCGACGCGCGGCGATCGAGATCCTGATCAATACGCCGACCATCGCGGACAAGCTCCTGAAAGGCGAATTCCACGAGATCAAACCCATCATGGCCAAGTCGCGCGAGTTGGGCATGATGACATTCGATGCGGCGCTGTTCGATCTCTACAACGAGGGCGCCATTTCGTATGACGAGGCGATCCGTAATGCCGACTCGGCCAACGAGTTGCGCTTGAATATCAAGCTCAACGGCACGCGCAAGGGGCCGGAGCTGTCGCTGCAGAGCGCCGCGGGGTAGGAGGAGCGCCGGCTAGCGAGCTGAATGAGCTTTCGGAATACCTTGATTTCTTCAGCTGCGGCTGCCGCCCTGGGCACAGCCAGTCCGGCCGTCGTGTTTGGCCAGAGTGCCGACCAGCCCGCGCAGGGGCAATCGGCCTTTCCCGAAAAGCTCGAAGAAGTGGTGGTGACCGGCATCCGGGCCAGTGTTCAGAGCGCGCAACAGCGCAAGCAGAGCGCCGCGACCATCGAGGACTCCATTGTTGCCTCGGACATCGGTAAGTTGCCCGATGTCACCGCGACCGAGGCGCTTCAGCGTATTACCGGCGTGCAGATTGGACGCGATCTGGGTGAAGGCGGTGGTACCGTCACGATCGGCGGATCAGCCGTGAACAGTGGTATCGAGATCCGGGGTCTGCCGCAGGTCGAGACGACTTTGAACGGTCGTGAAGTGTTCTCCGCGAGCGGCAGCCGCGTGTTGAATTTCGAAGATATTCCATCATCGCTGCTCGCGGGTATCGACGTGTATAAAGACCCTACCGCCGATCTTCTCGAGGGCGGTATCGGTGGCACAGTCGACCTGCGCACGCGCAAGCCGTTTGACTTCGACAGCCTGGAGCTCGAGGCCAGCGCGGCGGAGCGCTATGGAGACCTCGTGAGCGCGGCCAGGCCGGAATTCACCGCGCTCGCCAGCGACCGATGGGAAACCGGCCTTGGCGAGGTTGGCGCACTGATCTCGTTCGGCTATTCAGAGCGCGCGTATCGGGAAGACGGCGTCACGTCGAATGCCGTGGCCACCAGCACAACCCTGGTTCCCGGACAGACGAGCACTCTCATCCCCGGCGTGTATGACACGATGTTCGAGGGCTTGCGCACGCGCACCGGTGTCGACGCGGTGTTGCAGTTCCAGCCGGCGGATACTCTGCAGACCTGCATCGAAGCCTCCAGTGAGGAGCTGAGCTCGAAGCAGAATCAATACACCTTCAACAGCACGCCGACCGCGGCTGAGGCTGTTCCCGCCAGCCAGGCGTTCTTTCCCGGCACGACCGACGTAAGTCAGATCACTTACGCGAACGCGAACGTAAACAGTATCGGAGCCTGGCGTGGCCTGGTCGATGTCAATCGTCAGCTGGCGGTGAATGCCAGGTGGACGCCAGGCCAGCTCACGCTCGTCGGCGATGTCAGCTATTCGACCGGAACCGAGAGTCTCAACAACCCCGCGGTTGTGATCAACGCGCTCGCACCGACCCTGACCCAGAGCGAGTGGGTGTCGGGCGTGACGAACTCGCAAGTGACCGGAGTCGATCTGACGAACCTCGCCAACTACGGCAAAGCGGCCGCCGGTGGCTCGAGCTACATGTACCAGACCATTCAGCATTTCACGGCAGAGGAGAAGGCCTACCGTCTCGATGGTCACTATGGTTTCGACAGCGGATTCTTCACTTCCGTCAGCGGCGGTCTGCGTTATGCCGATCGCTTGGCGCACTTCAACCAGGCGACGACGTTCGGAGGCTTGACCGCGGCGCAGATCCAGGCGAACTCCGGATGGTTCGGCATCATGCCGGGCGCTCCCTATTTCTCCAGTACCGAGTCAGTGCCGGTGCAGCCGGTCTTCACCGTCTTGAATCCCGACCAGTTGCGACACAACATGGCGGGTGTCGAGAATGCGTTTGGAGTCGCCGCCGCCACCGACAACGGCCAGCAGGATTACGTCGCTGACGACAAAAACTACTCCGCTTTCGTCCGTGCGGACTTCTCATGGGACATGGGGGTTCCAATGGACGGAAACATCGGTGTGCGTTTTGTGAGGCATGAGGATTTCCTCACAGGCGAGGCGAGTGTCAACAAGGTCTTCGTGCCGGACCGATTTTCGAGCGGCACTTCCGATCCCCTGCCGAGCCTGAACCTGCGTTTCAGGTTCCCGCATGATCTGCAGGCACGGTTCGCGGCCTCCAGGGAGGTCACCTATCCGGACTTCTCCCAGATCCGGCCCTCGATTACCCTGCTGTCTGTTCAGGGCACGGCCACCGGCGGAAATCCCAATCTGAAACCGACCATGGCCAACGCGGTGGACGGCTCGCTGGAGTGGTATTTCTCCTCGGCCTCCTCGGTGACCTGGGATCTGTTCTACAAGAAGCTGACGGACTTCATCCTGTCCGAGACCGCACAGAACGCCTTCACTCGAGACGGAGTGACTTACAACCTCACCGGTGCGATCAACGGTCCCAGCGGCACCATCCGTGGCACGGAGATCGCCTATCAGCAGTTTCTCGACTGCCTCCCGGGCTGGTGGAGTGGTATCGGCTACCAGGTCAACTATACCTACGTCGATGCGCAGGCACCGACCGCGGTGGCGGGTACCACCACGACCCTGCCCGGCCTGTCGAAGAGCAATTTCAACCTGATCGGCATTTATGAGAAGGGGCCGTTCTCCTTCCGTGCGGCGTATACCTGGCGTAGCCAGTTCTACACCACGATCTACGCCGGCTCGAGCGCCCAGCTGGCCACGAACCCGATCTTCACCAGGCAGTTCGGCTGGCTCGATGCCTCGGCCTCGTACGATGTCAGCAAGCAGTGGACGGTCTATGCGCAGGGCTCGAATATTCTGCGCGCACGGTTGTCGACCTTCTACGGCACGCAGACGCTTCCGAATGCCCGTACGATTGACGACCGGGAGGCGTTGGTCGGTGTTCGCTTCAAGCTCAACTGAAGAGAGCTACTGCAGGTTCACGAAGAGGCCGCCATCGACCAATACCGAGGCTCCGGTGACGTACCGCGCCAGGTCCGAGGCGAGGAATACCACGCAGCCGGCCACGTCGCGCGGCTCTCCCAGGCGTCCCAGCGGAATGCGGGTCTCCATGTAAGCGCGCTTCTTCGGGTCCGCCAGGTCCTCCTTGTTGATGTCCGTGGCAATGGTGCCGGGCATGACCGAGTTGCAACGGATTCCATACGGCCCCAGGGTAATGGCACAGGACTGCATGAGCGAGTGCACGCCGGCCTTGGTCGGTGTGTAGTGCGCCTGCATGCCTCCGCCAACCAGCGCGCTGATGGAGCTGATGGCAATGATGGAGCCGCCCTTTCCCTGGTCCTTCATGCGATTCGCCGCCGCCTGGGTCATGTAATAAGCGCCGCTGAAATTCACGGCCAGCGTGCGCTCGAACACCTCCTGAGGTGTATCCAGGAAGGCGTGAAACGGACAGATGCCCGCGTTGCTCACGAAGACGTCGATGTGGCCGAGCTCTTTCACCGCTTTGTTGATGAAGCGTGCGGCGGATGAGCGCTCGGCGACGTCGCACTCGAGCTCCACTGCGCGACGTCCCAGGGCCTTGATTTCGGCCATGGTCTCTTCGATGCCCTCACGATCGCGGTACCAGTTCAGGGCCAGATCCGCGCCCTGGCGCGCGCATTCCACGGCCGCGCCCCGACCAATGCCGCGCGAGGCGCCGGTAATCAAGACTGTTTTGCCTTCCAGAAGCATGCGTTTTTCCCGTTCAGAAAGTTTCGATTTTCAAGGCGTACGGCAGATCATCGGGCGCCGGTAGCTCAATTGCCAGCCGTCAGCGGCGGCGGGGGATTCTCTCGCTGACCGCGCGGTCGCCTGTCCAGCCAAGGTCTTCGCTGATGCGGCGCGCCGTCTCGACGACGTCCTTTGTCAGGCTCTGCATGCGCTGATCATTCATGTATTGAGCGGCGCTCGACACACTGATGGCTGCAATGATTCGACCGGCAACATCCCGGATGGGCGCGGCTACGCAGCGGATCTGTTCCTCGTTTTCCTCCAGGTCGAAGGCGTAACCGGCTTTCGCGTAGGAGCGCATGCGCTGCAGCCATTCGGCTAACGCTTCTGGTGTACGCTGCGCGCTGTTCTCCGCACGGAAGAAGTTTTTCCAGGACTCCTCATCGTGATCGAGAATCAACGCCTTACCCAGGCCGGTGGAGTGAACCGGCTGCAACTCTCCAACCCGCGAGCTGATGTTGATACGGCGTTTGCCGGCGATCTTGTCCAGGTACTGCACGCGGCCGCTGTCGAGAATGCCCAGGTGCACGGTGTCTTCCGTCAGCAGCGCGAGGCGCTCCAACTGCGGCGCGGCGACGCGCGGCAGGTCGAGCTCGTCGCGGACCTGGAAGCCCAGCTCGAGCAGCTTCGGGCCCAGACAGTAACCACTGCGCGGAACGAAGCGGAGATAACGTCGATCGACCAATGCCGAGGCGAGGCGATGGGTCGTGCTGCGCGTCAGCCCCAGCCGGTCGGCGAGCTCGCCGAGTGCGATCGGGCCGTCGGCGACGAGCTCGATCACATCCAGTCCGCGTATCAGCGTCTGGCTGCCGAGGCGGGGTTCCGCCGTCTCGGATTTCCCCGCAGAAGATTTCCCACGGGGACTTCCTCGCTGACGCTCGGTCACTGCCGTGCTGGCGGACTGGTGGCGGATTGGAGGTGTTCTTCCCATTATGTGGTACCCATATTAGTATGTGGGACGATGTGCTTTGCCCGCAATGAATGCCTCACGGTCTCCTTTCCGGTACTCAATCCATGAGCTTTCCCGTCATTCGCCAGGTCCGCGCCAGCGTAGTTCGCGGCGGGGGTGCCGACTACCACGATCAGGAGGGGGCGCACTGGATCGATGACCACATCGCCACCCCCATGAGCCGCTATCCCGAGTACCGCCAGAGCCGGCGCAGTTTCGGAATCAATGTGCTCGGCACCCTGGTGGTGGAAATCGAAGCTTCCGACGGTACGGTGGGGTTCGCTGTGACCACCGGTGGCGAGCCGGCTGCCTACATCGTGGAGAAGCACCTGGCCCGTTTTCTCGAGGGCCGTGATCCGCGGCAGATCGAGAAAATCTGGGACCAGATGTATTTCTCCACGCAGTACTACGGACGCAAGGGACTGGTGGTGAATGCCATCTCCGGTGTCGATCTCGCGCTCTGGGACCTGCTCGGCAAATTGCGTGGCGAGCCCGTTTACCACTTGCTGGGTGGAGCGGTGCGGGATGAGCTCGTGTTCTATGCCACCGGAGCGCGTCCGGACATCGCCAGGGAGTTGGGTTTCATTGGCGGCAAGGTGCCGCTGCATCATGGTCCGGCCGAAGGTGGTGAAGGTTTCGCCGCGAACATTGCCATGCTCGAGGATATGCGTGGCAAGGTCGGCGATGATTTCTGGCTCATGCTCGATTGCTGGATGAGCCTCGACCTCAACTATGCCATCCGACTCGCCGAGAGCGCGCAGTACTTCGGACTGAAATGGATCGAAGAAGCGCTCTCTCCGGACGATTACTGGGGCTACGCGGAGCTGAAGCGTAGCACGCCGCCCGGGATGTTGGTCACTACCGGGGAGCACGAGGCCACGCGCTGGGGTTTCCGTATGCTCATGGAAATGGAGTGT
>Ga0070741_10009752_pt1 | contig 18477 bp, 18 predicted proteins | sample Coa_R1_4_FD_66440 | JGI IMG/M metagenome (GOLD analysis project Ga0070741, IMG submission 66440) | Surface soil microbial communities from Centralia Pennsylvania, which are recovering from an underground coalmine fire - Coalmine... | ecosystem: Environmental > Terrestrial > Soil > Unclassified ...
GTCGCCGCCATCGGCAACCCGTTCGGGCTCGAGGGTACGTTCACGACGGGCGTGATCAGCGGGCTCGACCGGACGCTGCCATCGGGGAACGACGGCCGGCCGATCCGCGGCCTGCTGCAGACGGACACCGCGGTGAACCCCGGGAACTCCGGCGGCGCGCTGTTCAACCTGCAGGGCGAGGTCATCGGCATCAACACGGCGATCGAGAATCCCGGCGGAAACACGTTCGCGGGCGTCGCGTACGCGGTGCCGATCAACACGCCGAAGCGCTTCATGACGCAGCTCACGCAGGGCGAGACGATCACGCACCCGCGGCTGGGCATCTCCGGCGAGACGCTGACGCCGCAGGAGGCCCAGGACGCCGGCGTGGACCACGGCGTGGCGGTGATCAACGTCGAGTCGGGCAGCGCGGCCGACCATGCTGGCCTGAAGGAGTCGGCGAACGGCACCGGCGACGTGATCACGGCGATCGACGGCCAGCCGATGCGGACATTTGAGGACCTGGCCGACTACGTCGATTCGAAGCAGGTCGGCGACAAGGTCACGCTGACGGTGCATCGCGACGGGAAGGACATCGAGCTGACGGCGACGCTGCAGGCGTGGGACTCGAGCGCGTAGGCGTTACGCGGCGCGCGATTGCCCGCGGGACGGCGAACGGCCGAGCGCGAATGACCGAGGGGCGCCGATCGCTTGATCGGCGCCCCTCCCTGTCGCTTCCGGATGATGACGCAAGCGGTACCCCGGTGCGCGCCTACGCGCCCGCGGCCGTTGTGACGGGCATGAGATCGGGGCGGCGCTGCTCGAACGCAGCGATGTCGGCGTCGTGCTGCAGGGTCAGGCTGATGTCGTCGAGCCCGTGCAGCAGGCAGTGACGCACGAACGGGTCGATCTCGAAGTGGCGGGGGACGCCATCACCGAGCGATACCGTCTGCGACTCGAGGTCGACCTCCGCCTCGAACCCCGGCTGGTCCTCCGCGCGGGCGATGATGCGGTCGACGTCCTCCTGCGGGAGGACCACCGTGAGCAGCCCGATCTTCGCGCAGTTGTTGCGGAAGATATCCGCGAACGACGGCGCGATGATCGCCTTCAGCCCCATGTCCTGGAGCGCCCACGGCGCGTGCTCGCGCGACGACCCGCAGCCGAAGTTCGGGCCGGTCACGAGGATCGGCGCGTCGCGGTAGCGCGGGTCGTTCGCGACGAAGTCGGGGTCCTGGCGCCACGCCTCGAACGCGAACTGTCCAAAGCCGGTTCGCTCAATGCGCTTCAGGTGCTTCGCGGGGATGATCTGGTCGGTGTCGACGTCGGCGCGCGGGAGCGGCATCACCTTGCCGCGGACGCGGCGGAACGGCTCCATCAGTCCATCCTCCACTCGCGAATATCGACGAAGTGCCCCGCGATAGCCGCCGCGGCGGCCATCTGCGGGCTGACGAGGTGCGTGCGGCCGCCGGGGCCCTGACGCCCCTCGAAGTTGCGGTTCGAGGTCGATGCGCAGCGCTCGCCGGGGAGCAGGATGTCCGGGTTCATGCCCAGGCACATCGAGCAGCCGGCGTCGCGCCACTCGAAGCCCGCGTCGCGGAACACCGCGTCGAGCCCCTCCTGCTCGGCCTGCGCCTTCACGAGGCCGGAGCCGGGGACGACCATGGCGGTGACGCCCTTCGCGACCCTGCGGCCGCGCACGACCGCCGCGGCGGCGCGCAGGTCCTCGATCCGCCCGTTCGTGCAGGAGCCGAGGAAGACGCGGTCGAGCGCGATGTCCTGCATCGCGGTGCCGGGCTTCAAGCCCATGTAGGCGAGCGACCGCAGCGCGAGCTCGCGGGCGCGCGGGTCGGACATCTGCTCCGGGTCGGGCACGCGGCCGGTGACGGGCACGCTCTGCGCGGGCGTCGTCCCCCACGTCACGGTGGGGACGACCTCGGCGCCGTCGAGCGCGACCGTCGATTCGAACGCCGCGTCGGGGTCCGTCGGAAGCGCGCGCCAGCCATCGAGCGCCCGCTCCCAGGCGGCGCCCTTCGGCGCATAGGGGCGGCCCTCCATGTACGCGAAGGTCGTGTCGTCGGGCGCGACGAGGCCGGCGCGGGCGCCCGCCTCGATCGACATGTTGCAGATGGTCATGCGGCCCTCCATCGAGAGGGCGCGGATGACGTCGCCGCGGTACTCGATGACGTGGCCGATCCCTCCGGAGACGCCGATGCGGCCGATGATCGCGAGGATCACGTCCTTCGCCGTCACGCCCGGGTGCAGCTCGCCGTTGACTTCGACCGCCATCGTCTTCGGTCGGGCCTGCGCGAGCGTCTGCGTCGCGAGCACGTGCTCCACCTCGGAGGTGCCGATGCCGAACGCGAGCGCGCCGAACGCGCCGTGCGTCGACGTATGGCTGTCACCGCAGACGATCGTCATGCCGGGCTGCGTGAGGCCCTGCTCGGGCCCGATGATGTGCACGATGCCCTGGCGGCGGTCGCGCACGCCGAAGAGCGGCACGCCGAACTCCTCGCAGTTGCGCTCGAGTGTCGCGACCTGCTGCGTCGAGAGCGGGTCGGGCCACTCACGGTCGCGGTCCTTCGTCGGCACGTTGTGGTCGACGGTCGCGAGCGTGAGGTCGGGGCGGCGAACCTTGCGCCCGGCAAGGCGCAGGCCCTCGAACGCCTGCGGCGACGTGACCTCGTGCACGAGGTGCAGGTCGATGTAGAGCAGGTCGGGCTGCCCTTGCTCGCTGCGGACCACGTGGCTATCCCAGATCTTCTCCGAAAGCGTCTTTCCCATACGTTGTCCCATCTCGTGGCGCGCGCGGCGCTACGGGTTGGTGCGCACCTCCGCGTCCTTGCGGCGCTGGATCGCGAGCAGGCGGTTCAGCGCGTTCATGTACGCTTTGGCGGAGGCGACGATGATGTCCGTATCGGCGCCGCGCCCGACGTAGCTGCGGCCGTCGCTCTCGATGCGGATCGTCACCTCGCCCTGCGCGTCGATACCCTCCGTCACGCTCTTCACGGAGAACTCCGTAAGCTCGTTCGGGATGTCGATGATGCGGTTGATCGCGCGGTAGACGGCGTCCACGGGGCCGGTGCCGAGCGCCGCATCGGCGTGGATCTGGCCGTCCGGGGCGATGATGCGCACGGTCGCCGTGGGGGTCGCATGGTCGCCGCAGCTCACCTGCACGAAGTCGAGCCGGTACGTCTCCTCGGTCGTGCGCAGCTTGTCGGCGACGAGCGCCTCCAGGTCGCGGTCGTCGATCTCGGCCTTCTTGTCGGCGAGCTCCTTGAACGCCATGAAGGCGCGCGACAGCTCTTCGGCGGTGAGCTCGAAGCCAAGCGCCTCGAGGCGGGCCTTGAAGCCGTGGCGGCCGGACACCTTGCCGAGGATGATCTCGGCGCCGCCCGTGGGCCAGCCGATGTCGTTGGCGTCCATGATCTCGTACGTCTCGCGCATCTTCAGGATGCCGTCCTGGTGGATGCCGGACTGGTGGCGGAAGGCGTTCGGGCCGACGATCGCCTTGTTCGGCTGGATGCTCATGCCGGTGAGGTCGGAGACCAGCCGGCTCGCGCGGTACAGCTCCTTCGTGTTGATGTTGGTCTCGACGCCGAAGAAGTCGCGGCGCGTGCGGATCGCCATCACGACCTCTTCGAGCGCGGCGTTGCCGGCGCGCTCGCCGATGCCGTTCACGCACGTCTCGACCTGCCGCGCGCCGGCACGCACGGCCGCGAGGGAGTTCGCGACCGCGAGCCCGAGGTCGTTGTGGCAGTGCACGGAGATGCGCGCCTTGTCGATGTTGGGCACGTTGTTGCGGATGTCGCGGATGAACTGCGCGAACTCCTCCGGGATCGCGTACCCGACGGTGTCGGGGATGTTCACCGTCGTCGCGCCGGCGGCGATGCACTGCTCGAGCATGGTGTAGACGTACTCGCGGTCGCTGCGCGTCGCGTCCATGGGGCTGAACTCGACGTCCGGGCAGTACTTCCGCGCGCGCGCGACCATCGTGCGCGCCATCTCGAGCACGCTCTCCTTGTCCTTCACGAGCTGGTGCATGATGTGGATGTCGGAGCTGGAGAGGAAGACGTGGATGCGCGGCGACGCGGCGACCTTGACGGCGTTCCAGCAGTCGTCGACGGCGTCCGGGTTGGCGTGCGCGAGGCCGGCGATGCTCGCATTGCGCACCTCCCGTGCGATGGTCTCGACGGCCTGGAAGTCGCCGGGCGACGTGCGCGGGAAGCCGGCCTCGATGACGTCGACGCCGAGGCGCGCGAGCTGGTGCGCGATCTCGAGCTTGTCGGTGGTCGTGAGCGCTACGCCGGGCGATTGCTCGCCGTCGCGCAGCGACGTATCGAAGATGATGACCTTGTCCATGCGATCCTCCCTGTCTTCGCCGAAGCGGAGCATGCTCGTTCGTCCGCAGGCCCTCCGACCGCGCTCAGGCGGACGAGGGCCGGCGAAGCCTGAGGCGCCGCAGGTGCAGCATCGCGTCGCGCTTGGTCCGCATCGGCCCCCTCAGCGGCTCTTCTTGAGCCAGGCCATCATGCCGCGCAGCTCCGCGCCGACTTCCTCGATCGGATGCTCGGCGTTGAGGCGGCGCAGCGCGTTGAAGCTCGGGCGCCCGGCCTGGTTCTCCAGAATCCACTCGCGCGCGAACGTGCCGTCCTGGATCTGGCGCAGGACGCCCTTCATGTTCTCCTTCACGTGCGCGTCGACGACGACCGGGCCGCGCGTATAGTCGCCGTACTCGGCCGTGTCGCTGATCGAGTAGCGCATGTACTCCATGCCGCCCTCGTACATGAGGTCGACGATCAGCTTCAGCTCGTGCATGCACTCGAAGTACGCGAGCTCCGGCTGGTAGCCCGCCTCGACGAGCGTCTCGAACGCGGCCTTCACGAGCGACGTCGTGCCGCCGCAGAGGACGGACTGCTCGCCGAAGAGGTCGGTCTCGGTCTCCTCCTTGAACGTCGTCTCCAGCACGCCCGAGCGCGTCGCGCCGATGCCCTTCGCATAGGCGAGCGCGACCTGGCGCGCCTGCTCGGTCGCGTTCTGGTGCACGGCGAAGAGCGCCGGCACGCCGCCGCCCTCGGTGTAGACGCGGCGGACGAGGTGGCCCGGGCCCTTCGGCGCGACCATCGTGACGTCGACCTCGGGCGGCGCCTGCACCTGCCCGTAGTGCACGTTGAAGCCGTGCGCCCACATGAGCATGTTGCCCGGCTTCAGGCCGTCCGCGATGTGCTGCTCGTAGACCTCGCGCGCGACCTGGTCGGGCGTGAGGACCATGATGATGTCGGCCTGCTCGGCGACCTCGCGCACGCTGCCCGCGCGCAGGCCGGCGTCCTCGACGAGCTTCCACGACTTGGAGCCGGGGTAGAGCCCGACGATCACGTCGCAGCCGCTGTCGCGGAGGTTCATGGCGTGCGCGTGGCCCTGGCTGCCGAAGCCGATGACGCCGATCGTCTTGCCCTTGAGCAGGGACAGGTCAGCGTCCTTGTCGTAGTACATCTGCGGCATGTCGATGTGCGTCCCTTTGCGTTCGTTCGCCCCGCGAGTTCGCCGTCGTGCGGCGGACCGGAGAGTTTCGGCGGCCCGCCCGCCCTCGAGCATTGGTTGTCGGCCGGGGGACACCCCCGAGCCCCGTCAGGGGGTTGCACCCCCGGCACGGCCGTTGCCGGTTCGTCCGTTCGTCAGATCAAGCTCCCGACCCTGGGCTTGCCCTCGCCGGCGGAGCGGTAGCGCTGGCCCGCGCCGTTCGCGCCGGGGGCCGTGACCGTGATGCCGGCGCCGCGCACCATCGCGACGCGCCCGGTGCGCACGAGCTCCTTGAGCCCGTACGGCGTGAGCATGCCAACGATCGCGTCGATCTTGTCCTCGGTGCCCGTCGCCTCGACGACGACGGCATCGGCTGCGACATCGACCACCTTCGCGCGGAAGAGGTCGACGATCTCGATGATCGCGCTGCGGTTGTCCTTCGTCGCCGCGACCTTGATCAGCGCCAGCTCGCGGGCGACGGTCTCGTGCTCGGTGACGTCGGTGATCTTCACCACCTCGATCACCTTGTAGAGCTGCTTGGTGACCTGCTCGATGTCGTGCGCGGCGCCATCGACGGTGAACGTCATGCGCGAGAGGCCGGGCACCTCGCTGTGCCCGACCGTCAGGCTCTCGATGTTGAAGCCACGCTGGCGCCACTTGCTGGCGATCTTGTTCAGGACGCCGGGCCGGTTCTCGACCAGGGCGACGATCGTGTGCAATCTCCGGCTCATCGCGCGTACTCCGGCTGCTCGACCTTCGGCTGGTCGATCGTGTCCGACAGGCTGACGCCCGGCGGCATCATCGGGTAGCAATCCTCGGCGTCCTCGACCTGGAAGTCGATGAGGACGGCGCCCGGGTGCTGCAGCGCCGCCTCGATCGAGGCGTCGACCTGCGCCTTGTCGCTGACGCGCAGGCCGGTGATGCCCATGGCCTCGGCCAGCTTCACGAAGTCGGGCTGGAACATGCGCACCGACTGCTTGTTGCCGGCGTAGAAGGCGTCCTGCCACTGGCGCACCATGCCCAGATAGTTGTTGTTGATGATGGCGAACTTCACCGGCAGCTCGTACTCGGTGCAGAGCGCGAGCTCCTCCATCGTCATCTGGAAGCCGCCGTCGCCGCAGATCGCCCAGACGGTGTCGTGCGGGCGCGCGAACTGCACGCCGATCGCCGCCGGCACCTCGAAGCCCATCGTGCCGAGGCCGCCGGATGTGACGAACGAGTACGGGTTGTCGCTCCAGAAGTGCTGCGCCGCCCACATCTGGTGCTGGCCGACGCCGGTCGCGTAATAGGCCTTCGGGCCGGAGAGCTCGTAGATCTTCTTGATCACGTACTGCGGCAGCAGGCGCGACGTCTCCGGGATGGCGATCGACGGATGGTCGCGGCGCAGCTCGGCGAGGCGCGCGCGCCAGGCGTCGTGCCGGGCGGGCTGCAGGTGCGGGATGAGCTGCTGCAGCACGTTCCTCACGTCGCCGACGATCGGCACCATCGTCTTCACGTTCTTGCCAATCTCCGCCGGGTCGATATCGATGTGCACGATCTTCGCGTTCGGCGCGAAGTGCTTGAGCGAGCCCGTCACGCGGTCGTCGAAGCGCATGCCGACCCCGATCAGCAGGTCGCACTCCTGGATGGCGATGTTGTTCCAGTACATGCCGTGCATGCCGGGCATGCCCTGGTTCAGCTCGTGCGAGCCGGGGAAGCCGCCGAGCCCGAGCAGCGTCGTGATCACCGGGATCTGGGCCTTCTCGGCCACCTCGCGCAGCTCGTCAGCCGCGCGCGAGATGACCACGCCGTGGCCGGCGAGGATCAGCGGGCGCTCCGCCTCGGCGATGAGCTGCGCCGCCTTTTTCACCTGCTGGGGGTGGCCGACGACGGTCGGCTGATACCCGGGCAGGTCCACCTTGTCCGGGTACTCGAACTCCGCGAGCTGCTGCTGCACGTCGCGCGGGATGTCGACGAGCACCGGGCCGGGACGGCCCGTCGTGGCGATCTGGAACGCCTCCGCGATCGCCGGCGCGATGTCCTCGACGTCGAGCACGAGCGTGTTGTGCTTGGTGATCGGGATGGTGATGCCGGTGATGTCCGCTTCCTGGAAGCCATCGCGGCCGATCAGCCACGAGACGACCGCGCCGGTGATGCAGACGAGCGGCACGGAGTCCATCCAGGCGTTGGCGATGCCCGTGACGAGGTTCGTGGCGCCGGGGCCAGACGTCGCCCAGACGACGCCGGGCTTGCCGCTCACGCGCGCGTAGGCATCGGCGGCGTGCGCGGCACCCTGCTCGTGGCGGACGAGCACGTGGCGGATGTCGGGGTACTTGTGCAGGGCGTCGTACATCGGCAGGTTCGCCCCGCCGGGGTAGCCGAAGATCAGGTCCACGCCTTCCTTGCGGAGGCATTCCATCACGATCTCGGCGCCATTGAGCTTTGGCATGTCGGTCCTCTCCTCGTCCTCGCCCGCACGCAGGCGTTCGTTATGTCGTGTCTGGTGCGTCCCCTCCGTCCGGACCGCCGGCTCGCGGCGGCGGCGAGGGGACGTTACAGCAGGAGAAGCAGCGCTTCGATGAGGGGAAGCGATGATCCTGCCCGAAGGAGGGGCGCTACGTCGCGGCCGCGGCGGCCGCGCGCCGGCGCGCACGGGTTCGTGCGGGCGCGTGGCATCGCCGAGGCCGGTGCGACCTCCAGCGTGGGGTGCATGGTGGTGGGCGTGCGTTTCATCAGCCCTCGAGGCGCCGCGGGAAAGAAAAAATCCCGTCCGCAAAGGGACGGGATCGAGGCCCGCGGTGCCACCCTTCTTGCCGCCCAGTGGACGGCCTCTCGGAGCGCGATAACGGTCGCGACCCGGCCGGGGCTAACCGATTCGGCTCACCCCGACGGCTCCGCGCTGAGTTCGGCCCGCCGTCCTGCCGGCTTGCACCGCCGCCGGCTCGCTGGAGGCGCATCGCGGGCCTACTACCGCGCATCAACGCCTTCTATACGGGCGGCAGTCTATCGGATGCATAACAGGCCGGTCAAGACGTGCCCCCGGCCTCATCTCGCCTGCACGGTCTTCAGCACGGCCACGACGGACTGGCGCACGTTGAATCCCGCCGAGCTCTTGGTGACCTCGACCTGCAGGTGCTTCCCGTCCGGCAGATCGACGTAGCCCACCACCGGGTCGATGCCGTCATCGCCGGCGTCGCCGTGGCCGAGACAACTCGACCCGCTCAGGGCCTGCAACTGGAGGGCCTCGACGGAGTAGGTGATCCCCGCTGCCGCGGCGAAGGTGTTGCACAGCGCCTGAAAGTCGGCCGCTGCGCCGCTCGTGAGCGGCGTCGCATCGAGGATGCTCAGCGTGATGAACGTGCCGTTTTCGGGGTCGCTCAGCGCGTAGGCCTCTGAGGCTCCCGCTGGCCTGACCGCCCCGAGCCGCCACGACGGCGGGAAGCAGAACGACAGCGCGCCCGACGCCGTCACGTACCCGGACCACCGGTCGGGGCAGTCGCCGCGTCCGGCGGCGGCGGCCGGCTGGGGCGTCACCGGCTGTAAGGTCACGTCGGGGACGACCGTGCGACTGCTGCGCGCGAGGGAGGAGGACGCCGCGGTCGGCCGAGCGCCGTCATCCGGACGCGAGTCCGAGCCGCCACCGCAGGCCGCCGCGGCGAGAGCGGTCGCGCACGCGCAGACAAGTGCGAAGGACGCGGCGCGCCGCATGGCATCACCTCTGCTGGGCGAAGTATGGCACGCCGGCGCGGCGGCCATGAGGTAAGGAGATGGGACCCCGCGGCGCGGGAGGCTCCCTGGCGGGAGCGCGGACCCGGTCCGGCCGCGCATGAGGACGCGGCGGCCAGGCAGGGCCGCCGCGCGCTATCAATCGTGTGGGTGGCTCAGTCGGCGGAGGGGAGCACCTTCGGCTGCTGGAGCTGCATCGGGACGCCGCAGCACTCGACCTGGCCATCGCCGGGCTTGATGCAGAGCACCTCTGTGCCGCAGTTCTCGCACTGGAAGCGTTTGCCGAGCTGGTTGGGCATGGGGGTGGCGCTCCTAGTTCTTCTGCTGCATCGGCTGGCCGCAGCAGCCGAGCTGGCCGTCACCGGCCTTCGTCACGATCATCTCCGAGTTGCACTTGGTGCACTGGTACCGCTTGCCCACCTGGTTCGCCAACGCCCACCTCCCGTATCGCTCTAGATGCGGCAGGACGCGTTCCACACGCGTCCTGCGCGATCAAGTCTAGGAACCGCGCGTTTCGCGCGTCAAGCGCCGCTCACTGCGCCGTCAGCGTCCCGAACATGTTCGGATGCACGTCGCACTGGTAGTAGTAGTCGCCGGGCGCGAGCGGACCGAAGTTCAGCGTCTCGGTGACCACGCCGTTCTGGATGTCCGTTTGCGCCACACTCGTCCCGGTCGCGTCCGTCCCCTGGAAGAAGTGGATGTTGTGCGGGGTGCCGGCGTCGTTGTTGTTGAACGTCAGCGTCAGCGGCTGGTTCGCGACGGCGAGCAGCTTCGACTTGTCGAAGGCGATGCCCTGCGCCGTGATCTCGAGCTGGGTCTGCGGGGTCTCGGAACCGGGCGCCGGCGTCGGCACGACCGGCGGCAGGTTCTGGCCGCAGGCCGGCTGCGTGATGGCGGCGTCCTCCGGCTTCACCAACGGCGGCACGGTGAGCACCGACGCCCCGGCGTCGTGCGCCGCCGCCTTCGTACTGCCCTGCTTGCGGTCGACGGTGACGGTCCCGGCCTTCGCGTCGACCGCCGTGACCACCATCAGCTCGTCATCGATACGCAGGTAGGTCCCCTTGCCGAGCACCTTCACGTCGCTGAGGGAGAGCGTCGTGTCCGTGGCGCTGACCGCGGCCGTCAAGGTCAGGTGGTTCGCATCATCGGTGTGGGCGGCGAACTCGGCGGCGGTATCCCAGGCGGTGCCTTCGGTGATGAACGTGGCGAGCTGCCGGATCTGGGTATCGCTCAGCGGGCCGCCCTGGGACTGGCCCCAGGTCGGCATCGCCTTACCGACGCGGCCGCAGGTGATCGTGTTGACGATGAACTTAAACTGCTGCGCCTTGGTCGTCGGGTCCGCGGGCTGGTCGGCGGCCGGCTTGCCCTGCAGGTCGGGGCGGTTCAGCGGCGGCGCCAGCGAGAGCCGGTTCGCGGCGCTGCCGCCTTCGCCACGGTCGCCGTGGCACGTGCGGCAGTTCTGCGCGAACAGGTAGGCGCCGCGGTCGACGGTCTTCTCGAGCTGGGTGGCGCGGGCATCGCTCGCGCGGTGGGGGTCCCAGATGGTGTACGCGCCGGTCGCGATGATCGCGGCGAAGACCAGCAGCACCATGATGTTGATCTGCTTGCTCGTGTTCATCGGGACCCTTCAGCTTCGCGCCGGCCGACGGTCTTGGGCATCGCTACGCGGGCGGGATCGCCCGTGACGGGTTGTCCGGGTTGCCTGGCTTGATCTTGCCGGTATCGACGGTCATCTTCCCGCCATCGATCGTCAGCGCGAAGGTGTCGAGCGAGCGCGGCGCGGGCCCGAAGACGCGCACGCCGGCGTCGCTGTACGTGGAACCGTGGCAGGGGCAGCGGAACCAGCCCTGGTACGTCTCGTTGTTGCGCGGGTCCTCCCAGACGAACTCGGGCCGGTACGGCACCGTGCAGCCGAGGTGCACGCACTTGTGGTAGAGGGCCATGATCATGCCCGCCTGCGCCGGCGGGTTGCGGCGCGCCTGCTCGTCGTCGAAGCGCACGATCCAGGCCTTCGCGTCGAGGTTGTGGATCTTCTTCCCCGGCTCGAGCTGGTCAACGGTGCCGACGAACACCTTCCCGCCGAATCCGGTGACGTGCCGCGGGTAGAGGGAGTTGATGATCGTGGCGACGATGCCGACGAGCATCGCCCCCATGCCAGTCCAGAAGGCGATGCGCAGCACGCCGCGGCGCGAGACCTGCGGCAGCGCCGGTCCGACGGCGCGCGGCTCGGCGACGACGACCGCATGGCCGCCGGCCGTCGCCATCGCGCGCCCGCCGCCGCGCGGGGCGGGCGTGGCGACGACCGACTTCTCGGCCGCCGGCTTCTCGGCCTGGCGCGCCGCCGCGTCGCCGCGCTCCTCGCGATCCTCCGCTTCCTGCGCCTGTCCTTCGTCTACGTCTGCCATGTGTCGCCAGTCCTCCTATCGAGGAGTACGAATTGCGGCGGTTGCGGGACTTGCCGCTGAATGCTCGGGTCGTCATCGAGGTTCGGCACGTGGTTCGGCGGCACGAGCTCCTGGCCGCGTCCGCGGAACGCCGCGCCGATGATGGTGAGCGCGAAGTAGACGAGAATGAAGCCGGTGAAGATGGCGATCACGTTGTCGCGCATCGTGTGCGCCCAGCCGAGCTTCTTGAGGATGAAGATCATGAGCAGCGGCAGGCCAACCATCGCGATGATCGGGACGACGTACTCGGCGAGGATCGCCGGCAGGCTGAGATGGCCGTTGTAGGGGTAGACGCGGCGCAGCCAGCCGGGCATCCACCCCGGGTCGCCCCAGTGCCAGATCCACGTGCCGTTGAGCGGCAGCGGGATGTGCGTGAAGTCCTGCGGCCAGTCGAGCCGGCCATCGTGGGGGCCGGAGCCGGGCTGCCCGGGCACGGGCAGGCTCCAGTGCCACGAATCGCGCATCGCCAGCCGGTTCTGGAGGAAGATGAAGTCCCAGATCGGCTTCAGCGCGCCTTCGACGGGCCAGCCATCGAACGGGTTCTTGTTGCCGAGCCATTCGAGGCGCCGGTCGCTGCCCCAGAGCACCGGGAGGTGCTGGTAGACGCGCACGTGCGCGCCGTCGTCCCAGAGCACGAGCCAGGTGATCCAGACCGACGAGTAGACGAAGCTGAAGGCGGTGATGCGCACCGAGTTGAGCGTGCCGAACCAGGTGCCCTGCCCCTCGTTCGAGCGGTCGATGTAGGGGATCACCATCAGGCCGATGAGCAGGAACGTCGGGACGATGACGCCGGCGAGCCCCTTATCCATGTGCAGGAGCAGCTCCTGCAGGTTCATGAAGTACCAGGGCGCCTTCGATGGGTTCGGCGTGATGTTCGAGTTCGCCTGGTTCAGGAGCGGCGCGTTGAAGAGCGCCGAGAGGATGACGAACGTGACCGTGAACAGCACGGCGCAGATGAACTCGACGAAGACGAGGTCCGGCCAGACCAGGACTTCCTGGTCGCGCTCGCGCTTCTGGCGGACGGTCTCGCGGACGCCGCCGGCTGCAGGAGTGGCTACGGCCATCGTGCTCCCTCCGACTAGAGCGGCCGCGCGAGGCCGCCGTCACGGCGGATGCGCCAGAAGTGCACCGACATGAAGATGGCGGCCAGCAGCGGCAGCGCGATGACGTGCAGCGTATAGAAGCGGATCAGCGCGTTCGGGCCGACCTCGAAGCCGCCGATGAGCACGAACCGCGATTGGCCGCCGAGGATCGGCGCCGCACCGGCAATGTTCGTGCCGACGGTGATCGCCCAGAGCGCCAGTTGGTCCCACGGCAGCAGGTAGCCGGTGAACGAGAGCAGGAGCGTCAGCACCAGCAGGATGACGCCGACGACCCAGTTGTACTCGCGCGGCGGCTTGTAGGCGCCGGTGTAGAAGACGCGCATCATGTGCAGGAGCACGGTCAGCACCATCGCGTGCGCCATCCAGCGGTGCAGGTTGCGGATCAGCATGCCGAAGCGCACGTTCGTCTCGAGGTTCTGCACGTCGGTGAACGCGCGGTCGACGGACGGCACGTAGTAGAACATCAGCATCACGCCGGTGACGGTGAGCCCCAGGAACATAAAGAAGCTGAGGCCGCCGAGGCAGTACGTGTGCGTGATCTTGACGTGCGTCTTGTGGATGCGGGTCGGATGGAGGTGCAGGAAGACGTTGGTGGCGATGGCCAGCATCTGGTTCCGCGGGGTGTTCGGGTAGCCCGAGCGGAAAATCGAACTCCAGATGTAGTTGTGGAACAGCTTGTCGTAGAGCCAGTCCCCAAAGCCGGGACTCTTGGGCTGTTCGCTCATCGCCATGGGCTGCCTCCCCTGCCTACCGTGACCACCAGGCGCCGAACGCGACCATGATGCCCAGGGAGATGAACATCGTCGCGAGGACGTAGACGAGCTCGAGCGCGTCGGGGGCCCAGGGCACCGGAAGCTGGACGGAAAGCAACACGGGCAACGACCTCCGGCGCGGCATAACGCCCAGCGCGGGTTTAAGGCCGGCTGGGCTGCGGATCGCTATTTGTGAATCCCGTTTCAAGCGGAATCTAACATCGGCCCCCGGTAGTGTCAAGGAATCTGGGAGAGGCATTGATCAGATTCGTCGGGCGCCGCCTGACGGCCCGCGCGACGCCGTCGCGGGCGGTCGTGCGCGGGCTGCGGCGCGCCCCGCTCGGCTACCCTCATAGGCATGCCGACGCGCAGTGTTGAGGTCGAGGCGGGCGGCCGCACGGTGCAGGTGACGAACCCCGAGAAGGTGTTCTTCCCTGCAGCCGGGCACACGAAGCTCGACCTGGTGAACTACTACCTCGCCGTCGCCGATGGCGCGCTGCGCGGGGTGTTCAAGCGGCCCATGGTGCTGAAGCGCTTCCCGAACGGCGCGGACGCAGAGCCGTTCTTCCAGAAGCGCGCGCCCGCCGGCCGTCCGCCATGGATCGAGACGGCGCTGATCACGTTTCCGAGCGGCCGCAGCGCCGACCTCGTCGTCTGCGATGAGCCGGCGGACCTTGCGTGGGTGGTGAACCTCGGCTGCATCGACCTCAACCCGTGGCCGGTGCGCGCGGACGACGTCGACCATCCCGATGAGCTGCGCGTGGACCTCGACCCGACGCCCGAGGCCACGTTCGCGCAGGTGCGCGAGGTGGCGCTCTGCGTGCGTGACGTGCTGGAGTCGCTGGGGATGCGCGGCTTTCCGAAGACGTCCGGGTCGCGCGGCATCCACATCAACGTGCGCATCGAGCCGCACTGGACCTTCACCGACGTGCGCCGCTGCGCGCTCGCGCTGGGCCGCGAGGTCGCCCGTCGGATCCCTGCCATCGCGACGACCGCGTGGTGGAAGGAAGAGCGGCACGGCGTGTTCATCGACTACAACCAGAACGCGCGCGACCGCACCGTCGCATCCGCGTACTCGGTGCGCCCGACGCCGGACGCGCGCGTGTCGACGCCACTGTCATGGGACGAGGTCGCAGACGTGGACCCGGCGGCGTTCACGGTCGCGACGGTGCCGGCGCGCTTCGCGGCGATCGGCGATCCCGGCGCGGGCATCGACGACGTCGCGTACTCGCTCGAGCCGCTGCTCGAGATGGTGGCGCGCGACGAGCGCGCCGGGGAAGGCGATGCCCCGTGGCCGCCGCAGTTCCCGAAGGCCGACGGAGAGCCCCCGCGCGTCCAGCCGAGCCGGCGCAAGAAGCGCTGACGCAGGGTGGGGCGCGGCGCCTGCGGCGCTAGCCGGCGCGGAAGACCTGCTCCAACTCGAACGGCACCGTCGTCGCGATCTGGTCGAAGGTGCAGGCGCGCGGCGGCTTGTCGGGACGCCAGCGCCGGAACGTCGCGGCGTGCCGGAAACGATCACCCTGCAGGTAATCGAACGTCACTTCGCAGACCAGCTCCGGGCGCAGGCGCTGCCAGCTCATGTCGCGGCCCTGCGTCCATCGGCTTGGGCCGCCCGGCGTTCGCCCCTGCCCGAAGCCGACGTCCTCATCGTCCGTGCGGTACGGCGCCAGCGTCTCGACGAGCGCGCGCTTCTCCGCAGCCTTGAAGCTCGATGTGTGGCCCACGTGATGCAGCACCCCCGCGTCGTCGTACAGCCCGAGCAGCAGCGAGCCGACCGAACGCCCTTCCTCGCCCTTGTTCCAGCGGAAGCCGCCGACGACGCAATCGACGGTGCGCAGGTGCTTCACCTTGATCATCGCGCGCACGCCGGGCTGGTACGTGCCGTCGAGCCGCTTCGCGACGACGCCGTCGAGCCCGGCGCCCTCGAAGCGCTCGAACCAGTCCTGCGCCAGGTCGCGGTCGCGCGTCGCCGGCGTGAGGTACGCGGGCGCGCCGACGCGCGCGAGCGCGCGCTCGAGCCGCGCGCGGCGCTCCGCGAAGAGCGTACTGCGCAGGTCGTCAGCGCCGTGCGCGAGGAGGTCGAAGGCGACGAACGACGCGGGCGTCTCCGCGGCGAGCTTGCGAACGCGCGATTCCGCCGGGTGGATGCGCATCTGCAGCGCATCGAAGTCGAGGCCGTGGTCGGTCATGATCACGACCTCGCCGTCGAGCACGATCGGCGCCGGCAGCGCTTCGACGAGGCCGCGCGCGAGCTCCGGGAAGTAGCGATTCAGCGGCTTCAGGTCGCGGCTCTGGATATAGACGTCGCCGTCCGACGCGAAGACGACCGCGCGGAAGCCGTCCCACTTCGGCTCGTAGAGCCAGCCGTCGCCTTCCGGGATGCTCGGTTCGAGGCGCGCGAGCATCGGCTCGATCGGCGGCTGCACCGGCGCGGGCATGTGGAGAGTATCGCGCGGACGCGCCGCGCGCGCATCCGCCGCGCTACTTCAGCAGCGCTTCGAGGATGCGGCCGGTCTCCGCGGCGTCGCGGCCGGGCATGCCGATGAGCGGCACGTCGACGCCGAGCGCGCGGCGCTCGTCGAGCTCCTCGGCGCAGCGCTCGAGCGGGCCCACGACCGCGGTCTGGTCGAGCATGCGGTCGGAGACGGCGGCCGCCGCGGCCTTCGCGTCGCGCGCTTCCCAGGCGGCGCGGATCTTCGCGACCTCCTCCTCGAAGCCGTTGCGGATCAGCATCTCGTAGTAGAAGGTGCCCATGCGGCCGACGTAGAAGGCGATTGGCGCGCGCGCCTGCATGCGGATCTGCTCATCGCTGCCGGCGTCCGTGATCTGCATGACGGTCGAGGGGGCGACGGTGATGTCGGCGCGCGATTTGCCGCGCTTGCGGGCGCCCTCCATCACGGTCTCGACGCCCTCCTTGATCTTGTCCTTCGGCCAGTAGATCGGGATCCAGCCGTCGGCGATCTCGCCCGTCTGCACCATGCTCTTCGGCGTGATCGAGGCGATGTACGTCGGGATGTGCTCGCGAAACGAAGGGAACTGCATCGTGAAGCCACGCTGGAGATGGAAGACCTTGCCGTCGTACATCAGCTTCTCGCGCCGCATGATCATGTCGATGATCTCGATGTACTCGCGCAGGCGCGTCGCGGGCTTCTCGAACGGCACGCCGTGCCAGTGTTCGATCACGTTCGCGCCGGACGAGCCGAGACCGATGACCGCGCGCCCGCCCGACAGCTCGTCGAGCGTGCCGAACGTCATCGCGAGGACGGCGGGCGTGCGGCTGAAGACGTTGACGATGGCGGTGCCGAGCTGGATCTTGTTCGTCGCGAGCGCGAGCTGCGTGAGCATGCTGAAGGCGTCGCGACCCCACGCCTCGGCAACCCAGCACGACTCGACGCCGAGGTCATCGGCGATCTTCACGCGCTCGACGACGTCCTCGCGCTCGGCGGGGCCGCCCGCGAACCCGACCTGGATGCCCAACCGCTTCGCCATGGCGCCTCCTGCCACATTGCGCGTGATGCGGCATGATGCGCGCGGCGCGGCGTAGGGTCAATGCGGGGGCGATGGGCTACGATGCCGCCGATGCGCATCCGCGTGACGCGCGACGCCGCCGCGCTGGCCGTCGAGGCCGCGGACGCCGTCTGCGCCCTGCTGCACGCCGAGCCCGGCGCCGCGCTCGGGCTGCCGACCGGCACGACGCCGGTCGAGACGTACGCCGAGCTGGCGCGGCGAAGCGATGCCGGCGACTGTGCGCTGCACGGCGCCACGGGCTGGGCCATCGACGAATTCGCCGGCGTCGCCGCGGATGCGCCGGGGACGAACCGCTGGTGGTACGCGCGCCACCTGCGCGTGCCGCTGCGCGCGCTGCACGTGCCCGAAGCATCGGCGCCGGACCCGCAGCACGAGATCGAGGCGTTCGCCGCGCGGCTCGCGACGGCGGGCGGGCTCGCCCTCTGCCTGCTCGGCGTCGGCGAAAACGGGCACCTCGCGTTCAACGAGCCGGGGTCGCGGCGCGACAGCCGCGCGCGCGCGGTCGAGCTGACGGAGACGTCGCGTCGCGCGCACGCCGAGAACTTCGGGTCGCTCGCCGCCGTGCCGCGCCGGGCGATGACGCTCGGCATCGCCGACCTGCTCGAAGCGCGCGCGCTGCTGGTGCTGGCGCACGGCGCGTCGAAGGCGGCGATCGTGCGCGCGGCGATCGAGGGGCCGCAGACGGCGGAGGTGCCCGCCTCGTGGCTCCGCGATCACGACGACGTCCTCTGGCTGCTCGACGAAGCGGCGGCGTCCGGACTCACGCGTGCGTGACGGGCGGGGGCGCCGTCCCGCGCACGCGCCGCCAGAGCGTCGCCGCGTTCCCGTTCACGCCCGACATGCCGACGAGGACCAGCGCCAGGCCGAGGATGAGATTCGGGCCGACGGTTTCGTCGAGCACGAGCCAGCCGAGCACCGTCGCGACGACGGGGATCAGGTAGCTGACGACCGAGACCTGCGTCGCCGTCACGCGCTGGATGAGCCAGAAGAACAGCACGTACGCGGCCGCCGTCGGACCGACGCCGAGGGCCACCCACGCCGACGCCGCTTTCGCCGAGATGTGGAAGTCGGGCGCACCGTTCACGGCGAGCGCGACGGGCACCGCGATCAGCGCGCCGAAGGCGTGCTGCCCCGCCGCGAGCGAGAGCGCCTCGCCGCGCATGAGTTGCCGCGAGATCACGGTACCCGTCGCGTAACAGACGGAAGCGAGCAGCACCGCCAGGTCGGCGAGCAGCCCGGATCCGCTGACGTCGCCGAGGTCAGGGCCGATGAGCACGACGGCGCCGACGAAGCCGACCGCGAGCCCGGCGGCACGCAGCGCGTCCGGCCGCTCGGTCATCGCCAGCACGGCGATGACGAACGTGAAGAGCGGCATCGTCGAGTTGAGCGTCGCGGCGAGGCTGCTGGGGATGTGCTCCTGCGCCCAGGTGATCAGCGTGAACGGCGCGA
>Ga0070741_10009753_pt1 | contig 18475 bp, 21 predicted proteins | sample Coa_R1_4_FD_66440 | JGI IMG/M metagenome (GOLD analysis project Ga0070741, IMG submission 66440) | Surface soil microbial communities from Centralia Pennsylvania, which are recovering from an underground coalmine fire - Coalmine... | ecosystem: Environmental > Terrestrial > Soil > Unclassified ...
TTCGACAATGCTGCTCTGAGCTGTTGCCAACTCAGCGTGGTTTTATCGGTATCCTTGAGGTTTTCTGGTGCCTTCACGTTCCTAGCAGGGTCTTTCGCTAAGAAGTCCTGATCGACAGCCTCAGCAAAAATAGCTTGCATATACGCTTTGATCTGGAGCACGCGGTCCTTGGAGCGCCTGTCCGCCAAGTTGTTGAGATGAACCTGCAAGTGAAACTTTTCGAACTCCTCCAGCGGGATGTTGTCGAACCAATCGAGTAGATCCTTCTGGATGATGCACTTCTTGTCCCGCGCAGTTTGGGGTTTCCAGTCCGCCTCTTTGAGCGGATACCAACGGTTGCGGACGAACCAGCCGAAAGTCACCCGCGAATCTTTGCCGGGTGCGGCCCCTCGTCCAGCTTGCTTTGCGATCTCCGCATCGAGTTCTTCTCGCGCTCGCTTCTTGCTCATTTGCGAGCGCGAACCAAGAACGCCGATGCGTTTCTTCTTCCATCTTTCTTTTCCGGTTTCCGGATCGATGATCTTCATATTCATGAAGCCGACCCAGGAACCACCTTCGGGGACAACGCTTCCCCGTTGCAGCGATCTCGCCATAGTTCCTCGCTCTATTTCGGGAATCTGTGGCGGGGTGAGTTCATTGTACTCGCTTGTTAGCACTCAGCCGCTCCATCGCTTCGATGAACTTTTCGATTTCACTCGCGCGATATCTCAGAAGACCCGCTCGACCTGGGCCGCCGCCCAAGCGAATCACCGGCAATCGCGGCATCTTTCTCGAGGAATGGTCTCGCACCCAATCGACGGAAACGTTCAGCCGTTCGGCCACCTGCTCGGGTTTAAGCAAATGATCTTCAGTTTGCACTTAGCCCACCCCGCTACTTGGAGTTCGTCGTTCCGGAGACGGGAAACGGAAATGGATTAGCGAAAATGGCTAAAGGGGAATGGGTTAAGGGGAAAGGAGTCCGCCCTGTGGGTAGGCGCTCGCGGCGGCCTGCTGGCCGCCGCAGCTTCGTATTTGTGTGCGCTTCTCGATCACGTGTGTCACATTTCTTGCTTTAGGAATTCTCGAAACAACGGGTGGTAGAGCTTGTATCGACCACGTGCGGTGCGAGTGAGCAACCCTCTTTCTGTCAATCTGCTGAAGTAAGCGCGGTCGCCCGCGCTGAGTCCCTTCACAGTCATCTGATCTTCGGGCCTGAGTGCTAACTCGCGAAGTAGCTGAACCTCACTCTCTGGGACCTGCGCCAAGTCTGAACGAAACTTTTCGTTTTCTAAGCGTGCGAAGATCGATGGCCAGTGGTGGGCCGTGACATCATGCGCAAGCGACCCGTGAGCGAGTTCCGCCATTTGTCGGCAGATGAACGCCATAAAATACGGGTGTCCATGCGTCTTCGCGTGTAGCCACTCGGAGAATCCTTTGATGTTCGCTGCGCTCTCGCCGAACACCGCGGCGACATATTCCGAAGTTTCCCCTTGCGTGAACGGCTCCAGGTGCACTTTGTCGTAAAAGCGGACAGCCGGTTCCGCGAAGCTCCTGATATTGGAAAAGTAATTAAATGGCGCCGAGAGGCAGACGCTGCAATTGATGCGGTCCACTGCGAAGGACTGGAATTGATCTCTGACCGAGAGAGCGATTGCATCGGCGCTCGGATATGTGAGGTTGTGCAGGTCATCGAGAAAAAAGATGATGCCATTGAAGCCGGCAGGTCGAATAAAACGTCGCCACGCGTCGCGAAGAGCGTGTCTGAGAATTGCGCTGCCTGAAGAGAGGAAGAATTGCGGCGAATCGCGATCTACTGAAAAGGCACCCACGCTGACGCGGTTGAGCTTCCAGTTCTTCAGCTCACGTTGCAGGCGAACCGTCGCCGAATGTGAACGCGCCAGGCTCTCGCTCAACGTATCAACGAGTGCTTCCGCAAAATTTCGGTAGTCGGCAAGTTCCTTTGAAACGGAGAACTGAACGGGCAGGATGTTGTACTGGGGCTCGGCGCAAATTACCGAACATTTCAGAAGCAGGCTGCTTTTTCCGATTCCCCAATCTCCCAATACGGCGAAGGAAGGAGTTCTACCCGTTTGGCGGCCCTGCTGCAATGCTCGTCGGAAAGCCTCAAGCTGAGGCTTGCGGCCTACGAATTCGTCAGGATTGGCGGGAAAATTCGGCTCGGGTATCACCGGTGCTCTCCTTTGCAACAAATGCAACAAATGCAACGGTTTCATTTGTTGCATTTGTTGCTTTCAGCGTGTGAAGTGGATAGAAGTGAAGGTTGGTTCTAAACTCGCCTAGCGTGGACTGGCTCAATAGCGTCTAAATCACGGGCTGACAATCTCCGCTGTGGTTGCGAGGCAGCCAGCAATTCGGCATCTTCAGGCAATTTTGGTTGATGGCCTTGTTCTGCTCGTGCCACCAATAACGATTGGCTTTCTCTGCGGTAACGTCTGGATCAGTCCCATTCCTGTACTCCCGCTCGAAATCAAAAGGCCATCGTTCTTGCCAGGCTTCCATTCGCATGTTCATCGAGTCAACCGCTGAACGAACATCGCTCAGCCATGTTTGGTAATCAGCAATCATTGTGTGTTCTCCATTGCAATTTGAAGGGTGTCGCTTCCCGCTTTGGGTGGGGCACGATGGACGACACAGAAGCAGTCGCCCATCGTGCGTTGTGGATGGATTTGTGAGGTGGAATTTGCGTTTGTGGGTGGGAGTCTCTGTGGGTTTCAGTTGAGGATTTTGGGAACGAGGGCCTGATTCTCGACGAATGCGAAACAAGTGGACGTTTTGGGTCCACTCAACGCCAACTTGACGAGGGCGAGTGATACAAAATCACTTACCTTTTCGACAACGAAGGCTTCGCCGAGAATGCGCTCGTTCACGACAACGTAGTGCGTGAAGCTGTCGCGGTCTTTGGACACAGCGCACCTCCAAAGCTTTTTTGGTTTTGGTTGTGGGTGGATTTGGAATCAGGTGGTGATTCCGTTTTTGGTTCTGAGGTGGCGATTAGCGACGGAATTCCCGTTTTTGCCGTTCAAGCGCAGGTGGTGGATTGACGCACTGCTGAACATCGGCTCGGCAGACCTCGCACTCCTCGGCATCCTCGTTCAAATGCCGTGAGCGTTGATCAACCGAGAACGCGGGAAGGCCGTCGCGACGCAACTCAGTGACTTCTGCTGAGGCATCTTCAGGCGACAGATTGTGACTGCAGATGCAGTAAATCTGCTTTCGCCAGTCAAAGAGCATCACCAGTTTCAAGTTGACGGACGTGTTCTCATTCGTCTGGCGCATCGCGCACCTCCAGTAAGCCTTGTGGATTTGGGAGTTGGATCAGAAGGGGATCAGGTCAGAACTCTCGTTCCAAACTGATTCAGTGTGTGGATTCGATTGAGGTGGGTTGGTCGTCGCAGCCTTTGAATTGTGGCAGGTCTTCAAACAGGATCAGCCCTTGCGGATTGGAGCGGGCTGCTGCCGCAATGATTGGCTCGGGGATTCCGGATTGGCGGAGTACATCAGGTCGGAATACGAGTTGCGGCTTCTGGCTGCGGTCTTTTGGGTCAAGGATTCGCAAGTCAACCAACGTGCCGTGGTCTTTTCGGTACGCCGGCCAATGCGTGTTGTTGATGGTCACAACAGAGTCGAGCAATTGGTTCACCTCCATTCTTTGTAGCTCTAGCCGTGTTCGCTGAAGCTGCCGTAATACTGCTTCGGCAGGACAGCGCATTACCGGGCATTCAAATTGTGGTTGTGCTATGTAGCCGAGAAGGCGCGGATCACATTCGAGTTCCTTCTCGGCACATGCACGGTCTTGTTCGGCAACAAAACAGATTGCCGAGCCGTTGCAGTGGGTGATGAGGTACTTCCAGAATTTCAGCGTCATGGCTTTTCCTCAGTCCAGGCGCTGAATGGATTGTGTGTGGATTTGCGAACGTCCGTGATCAATTCCCGAACGCGACTACGACGGCTGTCGATGCGGTCAATCAGTTCGTTGATTGCGTCCGGATCGGTCCATTCCGGCGGCAGATCTCCTGGCATGTCTCCGAGTTTCAGTCGAGAGAAGCTCTCGATGCGACTGAGCCAAGGCTCGAACGAATGCCATCCGGTAACGTTCTGATAGACCTCCCGCTTCGCGTAGATTCCGCGTAGTGGGCTGTCCGGGAAACTCCACTCTCCGGCGTTGAAGCAATAGCCGAAGTCAATGAAGTGAGCGCGGAATTTCCGTTTCCGCTCGCCGCGGCAGAACACGGCTTGCCGTCCGTCACAGTTGCACAGCCATTTGTCCAGCGCGAACACGCCGGCGAACTCTTTAAGGTTTTCAATCCGTAGGAGCGCCGACTCGGGCAAGTAATCGAAGACCTGCCCTTCCGAAATGAAACGCGAGCCAAATGCCATCCCGTGTGAACATTTCAGTGTCGAACTGGGAAGCTGGATCACCAGCGACGACGAGTTCTCTACAAGTGTGGGAGGCACGTAGAGAATGGCCGGTTCTGGAATCGTGAGTCCGATTGTGCGACCAATTGAGCAGGCGAGCCACTCGTTGGCGAGCACGCGGAGACACTGTGGGTTATTTGCAAACTTGACCACATACGCGTTTCCGTCACTGGCAGTGAGCATGTGCGATTGCGCTCCTCCCCTCATGGGGCGAATGTGGCCTGTTGCAGTCAGGACCGACGTAGATATTGCTTGTGGGTTCATTGGTGCTCCGAGAGCACGCGCATGTGGGTGAGGAAAATGGCGATCAGACGTGGTGCGCGTGCGGTTCCACGGGATCGCTAAACCGCAGCGCGACTTGAAAGGTCACGTCAGCGAATTGCCATTTTGGGTATTGCGAAGATGGGAGCAGGAAGAATCCGAGTCAGAGAGCGTCTTTTTCTCTCTGACTCGGCACAGGTGGGTATGGCATCAGTCAGGCAGCGGCTTCGGGCAAGAACTCTTCGATGGTCTTGTATCCGCCGTTGTTCTGACCGACTTTCACCGAGCAGGGGAGATGGAGTTCCATTCCGGCTTCGATCTCGCTCGCCAGAATGTCGTAACCGCTCGCTTCCAGACGCTGCGCCAGTTCTTCCGGGCGGCCGAACACGCGCACCGTCTCGCCGTTCACGTCCACCTTCAAGAACAATGACTCGCCCTGGCGGGTTTTCATACGGTCGATCTTGGTAATGACCGCAGGAACAGGGCTTGTCTTGGAGGCAGCCGTAACACGACGAGGCTTGATCGGCGTTGCTGTTGCCGCGCTCGGTGGTTCAAAGTCCCGAGCGGTGTTTTCTGAGGATGCGCCGTTCTTGGCGGCATGTGAAGCCAGGCGTTCGAGCAACTCGTAGGCGTAGGACGCTGTCTGGCTGTCCTGCTCCTCGTCGTTGGTGACGCGCGCCTGAACTTCAACCTGCACGCCAGTCTTGCCGTCGGTCTGGACGTTGCGCCGGATGCGAAAAATGAGCGGATACGTTTCCGCAGAGCCGTTCCCATTCGTCCGAACGGACCCGTTTCCGTTCGCGGGCAATGAGACTCCAGCCTGCGGAGCTAACGCGGTGATCGCCGCCGCAGCAATGTGCTTGCAAATCCGCCCTTCCTGCGCAATGCGCACTTGGAAATCGGGACAGGTGCATGAGCCACTGCCGTGGAGGTCGAGTCTCACTTTGTAAGCGACTCCGCTCTTGTTGGTCACGATGAACTCCGGAAAATCGCCCGAAACGTGCAGGCGATTCGTTTTCATCTCTTCCACTGCCCGGCCCCAGCGATTGCCTGCCTTCGGTTGAAGCAGACTGAGCGCCAAGGAGGCCGATTGTGGATCTACAGCTTGTGTTGCGAACATTGTGGTTCTCCTTTTTGTGGATGGGTGGCTGGAATCGCCGGCCCGCTCGTTCCGCGGGTCAGCTCTCCCGTGACACCAGCCGTTGTGGGTCAGCGTGGAAGTACCGCCGAACTTCTGTGGATTTGGTTTTTGTGGTTAAGGGGTTTGTGGATAAAGCTTGTTCAGTCCCGCAATGGCATCAGCAGGTGCTGATAGCGGAATGAATCGAACAGCGCGGCTTCCGACTTGCCTTTCGGGAACAGCTTCATCGAGATGCTCTCGGTTTCAAGACTCTTCACGTATTGAGTCAGGTATTGGTGATTGAAACCGATGTCTCGTGCCTTTCCCAAAATGCGAGTGTGTTCAAGAGCAATGCGGTTCGCCGCGCCGTCATGTTCCGCCTTGATGCAGGCCGGTGATTTCGATAATTCGAGTTTCACCAGCGAGCTTGGCGACTTTTTTGCTGTAGATGCAAGTTTGGTGAGTCCATCCAACAGCTCCTCTCGCTGAAACACGACTCGGCTTTCGAGCGGTGCTTTCGGGATCACGTTCTCATAGTTCGGGAACTGTCCCTGGCTCGGTCGGGCGATGAGCATGGACCCATCCGACAACAAAAAGAGGTTGTGCTCAGTCTCCTCACGACAGGTCGATAGCTTGACCCAGGAGGATTCACCCGAGAGCTTGCTGAGTATGGCTGCGGTTGAGCGAAGTAGCAAAGTCGAGAATTCCGGTGTTGCTTCGTTCTTCGCTGCTCCTTCAACCATTGAGAGTCGGTGACCATCTGTGCCCACGACGCGAAACTTCGATTCACGCAGTTCAAGTTTGATCGTGTCAGTGCAGTAGCGTGTCGATTCCGGCGACAGGCAAAACAGCGCCTTGTTCAGTGCCGCTTGGAGCGCCGAACAAAGTATTTGCCCCCGGAAACTGAGTTCTCCATCGGGAATTCGAGGGAAGTTTTTCGGCTCGACACAAGGCAGTTCCACCATGCGTTTGTTCGCATGCACTTCAAACTTGCCCTCGTGAATCTTGATCTCGACGTTCGGGGCCGTCTCGGTTTTCACGGCTTGGTAGAGATCCTTTGCCGGAACCAGCACATCGATGTTCCATGTCGGCGGTCCAGGCGAAGGAACAGAAATGATGAGACTGTTGTCCAAGTCGGTAGCCGTCAAATCGAGATGGCCTTTCGCGACGCGCCATCGCAAGTTTTCCAGCACCGGCAGAGTTCCTCGCTTCGGCAGAACCAGACAAAGTCTTTCAAGCGCCGATTTGAGTTGATTGGTGTTGATTACACTCATAGCTAAGCTCCTTTGTGGATGACGACACCCTCGCGATTGCGCGGGTGCAGTTGTGGTTGGATTTCAGGGTTTGTGGAATTCGGACAGGGTTTGTGGGAATAAAAACTTTGGGGAACGAACCTTATGCGATTTGGGCAGCCGTTGCTGCCTGAGACGGCAGATGAGTTGGCATCATGACCTTTGCCGGCTCGAACGCTCGATGCAGCGCGTATTGCGCGAGAATTTCGAGTTCGTAAAGCTGCAGCGTCGAGAGAACAATCCTTTCCATCGTTCGCTGGTACTCAAATTCGGCGACCACTTGCCCGTCATTCCGTTTCCGTAAGCTGAACTGATTAGCCGGGTCGCCAAAGCGGATGGGAATGGTTCTCTCCTGATTGACTGCGCGACGGGCGAACACGGCGAGTGTCGCTAGATCATTTGCGTTTCCGATCGCGAATTGTGAGCGCCAAAGAGGGGTTTGCACATCGAACCGCAGGCCCTGACTGGATGCGGTCAGGGCAACAGTGAGCGAGAGATCGTCGCGGAGAAGCAGGTCAACCTGTTCCGATGCAAACACGGCGCGTCTTGCCAAGGCGTGCATCGCTTGAACCTCGCCTGGATGAAGGTCGAAGCGAGCGACACGTTTCGCCTCGTCGCGCACGGCAAAGAAAATCCGCAGCCTGCCTTCATCAACCTGCTCGTAAACGAGAAATTGAGCAAAACGCCCATAGACCTTGTTCTTTGTTGAAGCACCGTTCGAGCTGAACAGATCGCCTTCGGTACAAACCGTGTCGTCAAAAGGACCCTCTGGCTCCGGAGGCTGTGCCGGTTTGGAATCGCGCAACTGGAACTGCTCGATTCGCCGCTCAACGGCTCGGAGTATCGCCAGGAGATGGAGTTGCTGCTCAACCGACTCGATGCGTGTTTGGACTTGGACCGATTCGCGGCGTGGAGTCTGGGCAGCCACGGCTATTGTCAGACCACTGCCACTCACTTCTCCCTGAACTCGGCCGTATTGATTTGCGATAACAGTGTTCATGTCAGTTCTCCGGTGAGCCTGGCTCGTTCGCGACAGCAACAGCCTCGCGCTCAGGCTCGTTCTCAATTTCGAAGTGGATGGCAGGCGATGTGGACAAGACTTCTTGTGGCACGACCTTCTCGGTCGGGAATATGAGTGCGCTCAGGAAAACAGTCCCGTTTCTGCCTTGCACTTTGATCCTGCGGACGCAGTGACCGACTTCATCAGCCTCGACGAGACGAGCACTGCGAAGCATGTTGTAGAGGTGGGTGTTCGGAGGCAGCACAATATGCCTCGGTTTCAGCCGATCTCGCACCATCATCACGGCAACCGGCACCACAACCGCTGTCTTCTGGCCCTCGACCCAAACCTGTGCGCCGGGGATGTTGACTCCGATTTCGCCGCTCGTTATCAGTTCCCGCAAAGTCTGTAGCACCAGTCCGATCTTGCTCTGCGGTTGGGCAGCAATAGCTGCTTGGGCTGCCTCAACGCTCGCTTGATCTCCGCGACTGACCAATTGCGCAAGCAGACTTGCGGTCGCTTTCCTGTGTCCTTCCGCCAAGCACGAGAACAGATGCCCCATTCGCGGCGCGCCGAGATATTCAACGTCATCGCAAGACATGACATGAGGCAGAAGCGCAATTGAAGCCAGCGCATGGGCGCCGTGCTCGCGGTCGGCCCGCCAGCTCGCAATCGGGTTTCTTGTACGCCGACCGAAGTCTCCATACCGCTCGTGCATCGGACACCAGGTTTCCCCTTTGCCGCGGACTTCCAAGTCAAAGAGCTTGCCCAAGTCATGACAAAGCGCGGCAATAAATGTTGCGTATTGCCAACGAGGACGATTTCGGGAGCTACGGAAGCTATCGACAGTGCCGTCCGGCTTCCGCTCCATAAAGACGTTGCCCTCGAACTCCTCCAATGCCTTCTTCGCCACTTCGAGGGAATGACGGTACAGGCCACCTGGCTCGGAGTGGTGGTGCCGGGCGCTGGCTGGCAGGTCGCCTACCGTGTCGACAAACCTGTCGAGCAGCCTCTCAGCCAGCGCCCGGACCTGCATGTCAAGCGACAGCCAGTACAGGATTTTTTCTTTGATCTCTTCGACTGACGGCAAGACCTTCACTCCTCCCGATTGGGGAGACATGACATCTCCCGGCTTACCTCCCCAATCGCTCCTCCCCGATCAGCGGCGCTAGCGGAATGGTTAAAGGCGTCGCTGCCGCGACGCCTTTAACCGGAAATCGCGACTGCGATTTATCGTTTTTCTTCTGCGGTTCCGGCAACTGCCTACGCCGCAGCCTGCGCTTCCGCAGGTGGCATCACCGCCCGCAACGCGGGCGGACCGCCGGTCTTGTTGACGACGCCGACAACTGTCAGGGCGATCTCGGACATCGGCGTCACTTCGTGGGGCTTCTCGTCCCACACCTCCACTGCATAATTCGTTCCCGATCTGTTCTCCGGGTCCAGCACCAGCAAGTTGGTGACATACGTCTCTTTGCTGCTGGAATTGACCTTGCGAGCCGAACACCTCAGCACTGTGCCGATTAGCTTCATGGCCGTTCATGGCCTCCTCGAATCAAGATTGGTGTGGATCACAGGCTCGTGGTTCAGGGTGCGGATGTATGGAGTGGGTGTGGATACTTCGTATACGGTTGTAGGCTCCGGTGCTCCCTTGGAGTGCTCAACGACGTTGCGGTGCCGGGCCGCTTTTTCGTATAGCCGCCGGCGAGATTCGTAGGCAACGGCAACCGCCAATGACACGCGTTCGCCCGCTACAGCACGACAGGGGGCAAACCTTTTCACGAATCCGAGCAGTTGCAGTTGTGCATTCCAATGCGGACGATCAACGATGACGATACAGAGACCAGAATCGCTCGGACGAACGACAAAATCCTCGTGAAGGTAAGGGTGTCCACCTCGATGTGGCAGCAGTTCTCCGGTGCAGCCGATTTTTTCAAGCGCCGAGATCTTCTTCTCATGTTCAAAGATGAAATCGGCCGGCCAGCTCTTTGCGTCCAGATAGAAGCTCACTGCTGCCAGTCGCCAGCGCACCGTCTCAACCGGATGCCGCCGCCGCGCTGACGTGTCGGTTCCGACCAGTCGCACCACAGATTTCGTGACCTGATATACCGCGGGGTACGGCGCAACCCGCCGCAAGAACCCCGCCCGTTCCAGGCCGTTCAAGCGTGCTTGCACCTGCGATGTAGAGGCAGCCAATCCCATCGCTTGCGCCTGTTCCGCTGTGCAATAGCCTCCTAAGTGAGCGAGCGTCGTCAGAAAATTATCCGTGCGGTCATCGACCGACGCGATGCGCTCGGAAAACTTGATCGCCATCCTTGTCCACACTCCAATGTCGCAGTAGTGGTGGATAAAATTCAGCGTGCCGAATTGTGTGAGACAGGACATGGCTAAAACTGGGTTGGTGCGTGGAGGATCAGGTTTCGTGTGCTGAAGACGAAGAGGGCGCCGAGTGTGAAGGCCAGGAACGTGGCTGACAAAGCCAGTGGCGCTGTTACCCATAACAGTGCCAGAACGGGAGTCAAGCCTAATGTGGTAAGAGAGACGCTGAACCGCATCGGCGAATGCATCTTTATTAATGTCTTCTGATTGGCTCGCGACCAGGAGCCCTCCAAGCACCCGACCAGCAGAGGAATCAGCAATCCTGGTGTGAAGTGCCACAGCAAGAGCGTTCGGAAGGTAATCAGCTCCACTGCCTTCAAAGTCTTGGCAGCGAACCTGTCCCGAAACTGCTGTGGCATGAGTGAGAAGAATCGCTCAGTATGAGCCGGAACAGCACGTTGCAATTCGTTCAGCTTCGCATCCGGCAAGACATTGGCGCTGCTCACCCAAGTTTCCTCGATGAGCCGGCCACTCTGCTGCTTCGAGATAAGCGACGCCAGCGATGCGAAAACCAGAAGAAATGCGCCAATCCAAATCAACTTCATGCCGCCCTCAGTGGAAACAAGTTTTTCGGTTGTGGCATAAGCGGAAAGCGCGTCTTGTACGTCTGTCCGCTGGCATAGAGGAATGCTTGGCCTCGCGGCAATTTCATCAGCCAGTCTTCACGCACGAGGTTCTCAATGACTTCGGTTGATTGCTGAGCGAAGGTCGCGTCGAACGCGAGCCGGCTGTGGACCTTCGGCCTGCCTTGCAGCACCGGACGATAGGCGGCGGACTCGCGTCTTGTCAGTAGCGGGCCTTGACCAGCTACATCAGCGAATGTCTTTGCAGTCGCGTGATCCGTGGCTCGGAACCAGAGCTTCGTGTTCGTGTTGTCGAGAATCTGTTGTGCGCCAGCGGGACCGAGCACGCTCACCAAATCGGCGACACTTTGGAACGCCAGGACTGCCATCAGGCCCTGCCCTCCGGCTTGAGACAGCAGATCAACAAAGCCCGGAAAGACAAGCCTCCCGACTTCATCCACGATCAGGCGAACAGGTGTTTTCTTCTGCTCGTAAGCGTAGGCACGCCCGATGAAATTGAGAAGATCCTGCAGAGCCAACATGCCGATCGCATACGCCGTTTCCTTGACGATCATCGAACCCATGAACATGTACACGATTCGTTTCAGGTGAATGACACGATCCCAATCGAGTTCCGGCGTTGTGACTGACATCAAGTTCCTGAAGTCAGGCGTGTCCAGCTTCGACAGCATGGGTTTGAGAGACGAGACCATCTTGTCGTAGTGATCCGGCGGGTGCTTGATGAGTCCTTGCAGGTATTCGTACTCCGGCGTGTGCTGAGGGACTTTCGGTAGCAGTTCTTCAAGGCTGCTGTTCACCTTTGCGTAGCGCGCAATTTTTGAAAGCAGTGGTCGTTCGCCGGCCAGCAACATTGCTTGCGCGATTACGTTGATGACTTCCCAGGCAAAGGCTTTGAAGGGCTCCGACTGTCCCCCTCCAGGCAACAGTCCTGCTAGGCGGTCTGGCACTTCCATTCCCAAAACGAAATTGTGGAGCGGGTTGTAAGTGCAGGAGATGTGCGGAAAGGCAAGGGAAAAGAACTGAAAGTCTTTTTGGCGACCGGCGCGAACAGCAGCGTCGTAAGCGCGATGCAGAACATTCAGGTCGCCTTTTGGGTCGATGAAAATGACTGCTTCATTGCCGCGCTCGATGGCCTGCACGAGATCGAGCTGCAGGTAGTGGGTCTTGCCAGTGCGCGTTGCGCCCGATACGAGCATGTGACCTTCGAGATCGGTGAGTGGGAGGAAGACAGGCGATTCATCACGACTTCCAAGCGCATGGAGCGCAGCAACGCCGCCCGGATCGCCAGGTCTGCGTTTGCCTCCGGCAAGCGCCTCAGTTTCGCGTTCGGCCGCTAATACTCGATTGGCTTGCCGCGGGTCCCAGGTGAATCCGTGTCCCATGTACTGCATTTCGCTTTGCTGCGGCAAGCGCGGGATGTTGAGCGTGCCAATTTTGGCCGGTATTTCTTCAGAAACTTGTCGCGATCCGCGTAGAAGCGCAACACCGAGCAATGCGCATCCGAGCCAGAGCCCCTGCTTGTGCGTTAGGAAGAGGCGATCAGGCATTGTTATCGACAAAAGGGCCAGCATTGCCCACCCGATCACCAGGTACGGAAAGCGCTGAAACCGAATTGCGATTGACGACAGCATGGCTGTTAGCAAGCTCTCTGCAAAAGCAGCGCGACATTTCCAGCCGCGCGGTCGATGTCTTCCCGCGTCTTGAGCAACACCGGCAACGTCTCTGAAACAACATCAGCAGTTAATTCGTCAGCGCCCAGTAGCTGCAGCGCATCGATCCAATCGAGTGATTCGCGAATCGCTGGTGGCTTCGTCATGCCAAGATGACGAACGGCCGCGGTGAATCGTGCTACCTGCGAACTGAGGTGTGATTCGGTGCTCCGTGAGTGCGTGATGATCTCGGCTTCAAGTTCGACGGCTGGATAGTTCATCCAAAGAAGGAAGCACCGTCCCCTGAGAGCGTCGGTGAGTTTGCGTTGGGCGTTTGAAGTCAGGACCACCACTGGCTTCTCGACTGCCGTCACTGTTCCCAATTGCGGAATCGACACTTGAAAGTCGGAGAGGATCTCAAGGAGGAACGCTTCGAATGCTGGGCCTGTCTTATCGATCTCATCTACGAGCAGGACCGCCCTCTCTCGAGATTGCAGTGCTTGCAAGACTGGACCCGCGACCAGAAAGTCAGGACTGTATAGCTCTCTCTTCAGTTCCGCCCAAGTCTCCTGTTTTCCGTTTTGGCGGACGAATTCGAGTGCCATGCGTTGCAGCGGTTCGTTCCATTGATAAAGCGCCTTGGCTTCGTCAATACCTTCGTAGCACTGCAGTCGAATCAGCCGCATTCCGAGAGCCTTCGAGAGAACTTTTGCAATCTGCGTCTTTCCCGCACCAGGCGGGCCTTCAACAAGGAGAGGTTTTTGCAAGCGGAGGGCGAGATAAAGGACCTTCGTCATCTCAGGCTTCGAGATGTAGGCGTGCGTGGCAAGCAGCCCTTGCAACTCATCGGCGGAGCTGATAGCCACGTCAATTTCTCTAGTTCCGACCATTTGTTTTCTTTGCATCAAGGGCTGCGCGCATGTCTGCCAATTGCGACTCAAGCGCCTGAATGTAAGCCGTCTGTGCGGTTGCTAAGGACTGCTCCGGCGCTTGATCCTTGTCGGCTGTAAATGCAGAGACGGTGTTCGTCTGCTGCGGTGTTGAAGCATCACGAACTCGCCCATCGGAGAGTGTCAAAGCATTCAGCAGAAAAATTCGGATTAACTGATTGGTATTCACGTTCACAATCGGAACGCTCGTTGGCTGCTGCAGCCGATTCGAATAGCGGCTGCCCTCCGAGGCAACTTCGTAGGCCATTTGATTGCGGAGATAATCAGCTTGCGAGAAAGGCTGATTCAGCGAACCCGCACCGGCGAACTCGGTTGCAACAACGGCAGCGCCCGTTCCGATTCGTGTAGCAGTTGAAAGAATCGGATGACCACTCCCCTGAACTCTGCCAACGAGACCCGCGCTGCCATCCTTCATCAATGCCAACCCAGAGATCGTGACTTCGCGATTGCTGGGGAGGATCACCGATGTGAAGCGCACGTTAATGCGATCCTTAACTGCTCCCGCGGTGTACCCGATCACTCGCGCGCCTTGCGGGATCACGACAGAATTGCCCAATTGAACACTGCGATCTACAACAGCGATGACAGGAGACTCAAGCCCGCTGCTGATCGCGTTCGTGGTATGCGCGATGATTTCAGTACCCGAAGGAAGCTGAAGGTTGGATGAGCGTGTCTCGCTAAATGAAGAACTCAGGTTCATAACCGCATTTGAAGCCGGACTTGCGACGAAAACGGTCGCTGGATTTTGCAATTCAGAGACTGGGTTCAGATTCGGAGATGTTGATGGAGTGTTGCTAACTTCACCGCTTTCCGCGAATGCGAACCGTTTGGTCGCTGCATCGCCAGTGGCGTGAGAGGTCCCAACACGGCTGGCTGCTTCCGGATCCCGATTGCCCTCCCCGCCCACGAGCTGGTTCTCGGTGACGGCAGAATCGGTGCTCGGCGAATTAGTAGGTTTGCGATTATCGGCGCCGCTGAGGCTGGTTGGCTGGCGGAAATGGCTTTGGACTGTGCTCTCCGGCTTCGATAACAAGAACAGCAGGCCGGTAGCGACGAGAAGCAACAGGCCAATCGACATCATCACCGGAGCGGCTTTGAGATGCGACGAGTGCCGCGGCTGAGACGGCTTTGATGCTTGAAACATGTTCTGCATCTTCGTCGCGAATCGACCAAACCCGCTGAGCCGTTCCGTATTCTGGATGTCTTCGAGCGCCTGCGCAGTCAGGTTTTCTTCAGATCCTTCGTCGATCACGGCTGCGTCGTGCTGTCCAGGATCGACGATGCTGGTCTTGTACTCGTTATTCATTGCGTGCTCCCAGACTCTATTCAATGCGGTAGGTTGCCGGGCGATCTGCCATCGCTCGATTGGAAACCGAGAGCATGACGTGTTGATCGCTGTCGTGAATAGGCGGCTTGAATGCGACCACGCAGATGGCCCGCTCACCGGGCTGAAGTTGGTTCGCGGATACGTCAGACTGGACCAGCTCAATTGGTTCAATCTTCGCTGCTATGCCCTTCTTGCGGTCCTTGCCTCTTGCGGCGGCAGTGACGAGATTCATGCGTGGCTCTTCAAGATCAATGACGCTCTTGGTTGCGTTCTCTACATCGAAGGAGACGAGCGCCAATTCACCAACACGTTCCGTACGATAGAAGCGCAACACGACACCACCTGCCGCAATGCCAGCGTCTTTCTTCGGCGCCTGCTTCACATCGGCCAGCAGTTTGTCTGCAAGTTCCGCGCGTGCATTCTCACGCTTCAAGCTTTCAGCAGGAACGGGAGGCGGATCGTTCGCCGGTGTTGCTGGTTTCGGATCAGCAACCGCATAATCCACCGAATACGCGGTGTCAGCGAGTTTTCCAGCCTTAAGCACGATGTTCACAACGCGACCTGACGCCATGTACACCAGCATGTTGGTCTCAATCGGTGCAGTCGGTTTGGGGCCAGATGCCCGGATCTGTTTCACGATCGCGTAATGGGGGTCGTCTTTATCCGCCTCCGCCAGAAAATAGTTGCTGTCGCCTAGAGCGATTCGACGAATTGAATCAGCCCGCGGAAACTGAACCAAGACTGCGAAATGCGGCGCTGTCGAGATCGCATAGGGCGGGACTAACGGCACGAGACCGTTTTCTCCGGCACTCTGTGGAATGCCAGCCTGTGACTGAGCTACGCAGGCAGCGCAAAGAAGCAGAATCGTGAAATGGAGGAATTTCGTCATTGCTGCAACACCTCCTCCTTGTAGTCAGCGACTTGCAGGCCGCTCCAGCCGTTGCTCGCGGCGCGCGGAACAGGCGCAAGTCGGATGACGTACTTGACCAGAAGTTCTTTCTTGTTTTCCTGACCGTTGATAAGCGTTGTAAGCCGCTTCTGCCCGAACACAACGGCGGTGTAAGGATCGCCGTTCACCAGCTCTGCCGACTTCACAGCGAGCGTTGCGGTGACGTTGTTGTCACGAACTGTGTCAACGAAATGCTGCTCGTTAAGTTGGGCAAGAATCTGCTGGCGAAGAGTAGTTGTCATTTCGTTCAGTGCGAGTGTCGTGTTTCTCTTCACCGTGACGGGATCGATGTTCACGAAGCGATCGAGAAAGCCGCTCACGAAAGAGAGTTTTTCGGATTCGTCCGGTTGCTGTTGGGCCGCATTCTGAGTAACTTCAACGCCAGAGCCGGACAGCGCGGAAACGTTGCCATCTTGAACGCGCAGGAGTATCGGAGGTCGCAGTTGGGCGAGGATAGCTGCGATCATTGCGACGAGGGCCACGCTGCACGCGAGCAAAGCAACTCTTGATGCCCGCCGTGCTTGCATAGCGAGATGACTGTAGAACTCGCAGTAATCTCCGAGTTCGAGCTTCGTCTGCTGTGTTTCATCAGCTTCGATCCATGTTGTGTCACTCATAGAAATCTCCAACCTCAAGCAGCAGCCGGTGGCGGCAGCGGTGCAAAATTGGGTTGCGGTGGTACGCTGCTCGTCTCAGAGCTTCGGCTCCTGGCGACATAAGCGATTGCCTGCGGCACGGTAGTTGCCGCTCCACCAGTCGCATAAGCGAGTGCAGCGGTGGCCCCGTTTTCAGCGAGTTTGTACGTCGAATAAGCCAAACCCGCGGTGACGAGGGCTGAGACTGCTGCACCTGCCGCACTCAATGCACCATTCGTTAGATAGCCGGTCAGCCTCGGAATCTGCGTGAGCAGTATTCCCAAAAGAACCAGCAAAATCGCGGGAACCAAATCAACAAGTGGGCCAGATGTGAGCGCACGAAGCAGCGCCCCGGTGAACAATGCCAGGACAAGGCTCCAAACAGCCGGCCACAGCAACACCTGCAGCAGCGCTTTCAGATACGTGTATGCGACTGTGCTGAGCTGACGGCTCGGTATCAGCGCAAGCAATAGCGGACCAAAGATGTAAAGCAGGATGACGGCCAGCGCCTGAGCTGCGACGAGTCCTACATAGGCCAAAACCAGAATCACGCCGGAGAGCAAAATGAGCAGCGTCACAATGCTTGTTGATAAGCGTGCAGTAAAAACAATCGCGCCGCTCAGACTGTCAAACTGCGACTGAACCTGCTGGAAGAAGCTCTGAAAGCTGTTCGGATCTCCGAAGTGGTGGGCCAGATCGGAACTCAGCACGTTGAACTTCATAAAGAGCGTTCGGTAATCTCCTAAAATCGCCAGCGTGATTCCGAAACGGCACATGATGCGGAAGTAATCTTCCTCTGTGCCATCCTGAAAAAATGCCTGCAACATGCTGAACGTGAACACCAGGCCGGCCAAAGGCAACGCGATCATCAAGATCAACGGCAGATATTGCTCAGCCCGATCCCAAAGTCCACCCAGGGCTGCAAGAAACCGACTGATTGCACCCAGATCAGGCATTACTGTCCTACCCTATCTCCGAGTCCATACGACAATTGCATACTGCCAACCATGCTGGAGACTGTGCTCAGTTGGGCTTGTCGAATCTGCTCCTGCTCTTTTTCGAGCGAGTTGTCGCGCGCAATTGATAACGCCTGCAATCTCATGAGCCGTGCTAGCAGGCGGTGGTCATACGCTTGTGAGCGCAACAAAGCGCCGTTCGCAGCAGCGGCGAGTTTCGCTGCGCCTCCCGGACTCGCATTCGCGGCGCGGACTTCAATGTCATCCGCATCTGTCTCTTCCTGTTCTGACACGAGTTCCATGCGTGAGGCATCGAAAAGGCCGAGCGTCGCGGTAGCATCGGCCGCATCGATTCTTCTCTTCCGGATCAGCGGGAAGTCCGCAGTGGGAATCACGCCGTAGGTTTGTTCGAGGTCGCCGCGAACGATTGATGGATCGACCAGGACATTGCGGAAATCCCGCTGGAGTTGCTGGAATTCCGGGAACTGACTTCCAACCACTTGATTGAGAACGCCCTGAAGTTGCCTTCCGCGAACGAGGGCGACGCCCTCCTGAACACCTGCATTGACGCGGTTGTATTCCTGAACATAGAGACCGAGTGTATTCAGGGTCTCCTGTGAAATCCCGATCTGTTGCCCGATGCGCGCAACTGCTGTCCAGTCAATGACAGGCATCGTTCCGAAAATCGCGTGTGCTGTCACCGGAACGAGGAGCAGAGACGCAGCGATCAGAGACACAAGCAGCTTCGTCCTACGCAGTGGCATAAATTTCCTTTCGGTTTGGCGAAATTGACGCGAGCCCCTGCGGATGCGCCAAGCCAAGCCTGTAAATGGCTTCGAGCGTAGACAGTTCGGGGTGCTCGCGTGAGAACTTATCTCTGAAATCCATTTCGACCGCGTTACTTGTCGTGGCCCAGTAATCAAACGGCGTGGCAGTTAGCTGAACGACCGTGCTCGATTC
>Ga0070741_10009754_pt1 | contig 18472 bp, 15 predicted proteins | sample Coa_R1_4_FD_66440 | JGI IMG/M metagenome (GOLD analysis project Ga0070741, IMG submission 66440) | Surface soil microbial communities from Centralia Pennsylvania, which are recovering from an underground coalmine fire - Coalmine... | ecosystem: Environmental > Terrestrial > Soil > Unclassified ...
ACACTTTCGAGCTCATGGACGAGATCGAAAAGACGCTGGCGCTCGACACCACGCCGATGACCTGGCCGGTCGGGCGCGGCCGCGACTTCCTCGGCACCTATGATGTCAGGAACGGCGGCGTGCGCCTGCTGGAAGGCGGCGGCGCCAAGACCGGGCAGGCCGAGCAGATCGAGATCGCCGATCTCGCCGGCCGTAATCCCAATCTCGATGTCGCCGCGATAAAGGATGAGCTCACGCTGGTCACCGAGGCCTGCAAGCCGTTCGAGCTCAACGCGTTTCGCGAGGGACACCTGACGCCGGTCTATTTCGGCAGCGCGCTGCGCAATTTCGGCGTTGGCGATCTGTTGGAGGGTCTCGGTCAGTTCGCGCCGCCGCCGCGTGCGCAGGACTCCGACCTGCGCAAAGTCGAGGCATCAGAGCCGCGTATGAGCGCCTTCGTGTTCAAGATCCAGGCCAACATGGATCCGAACCATCGCGACCGTATCGCCTTTGCGCGGCTCTGCTCGGGCAAGCTCAGCCGCGGCATGAAGGCCAAGCTGGTGCGCACCGGCAAAAGCATGCCGCTGGCAAGCCCGCAATTCTTCTTCGCCCAGGATCGCTCGGTCGCTGACGAGGCCTTTGCCGGCGATGTCGTCGGCATTCCCAACCACGGTAGCTTGCGGATCGGCGATACCCTCACCGAAGGCGAGGATTTGACCTTCGTCGGCGTGCCGAGCTTCGCGCCGGAGATCGTGCGCCGCGTGCGGCTGACCGACGCGATGAAGGCCAAGAAGCTGAAGGAGGCGCTGCAGCAGATGTCGGAGGAGGGCGTCGTGCAAGTGTTCCGCCCGCGCGACGGTGCCCCCGCACTGGTCGGCGTGGTCGGCCCGCTGCAGCTCGACGTGCTGAAGGCGCGGCTCGACGCCGAATATTCGCTGCCGGTCGAGTTCGAGGTGAGCGAGTTTCAATTGGCGCGCTGGGTTTCCTCTGCCGACAGCAAGAAGCTCGACGCCTTCATCGCGGCCAACGGCTCGGGCATTGCCGACGACGTCGACGGCGATCCCGTGTTCATGGCCAAGAACGAATTCTATCTGGGCTATACCAAGGAGCGCGCCCAGGGCATCGAGTTCTCGACCGTCAAGGACGTCAAGAAGAAGCCGTAGCTGCCTCGCCGCTCAACACGGTGTCGTCCCCCGGCTTGACCGGGGGACCCAGTACGCCGCGGCCTCTCGGCTCAAGCACCGCCGTCTCTGGAATACTGGATTGCCCGCCTGCGCGGGCAATGACAGCTTGTCTGTGGACGCAGAGTTGTGAACGTCCGGCGGCTTGATGCGCGCGCGGGCGCGCATCATTCTCAGGATGTGTCGCTTTCGAGGTCCTCATGCTGCGGCGCGTCGTTGTCATAACAAGCGTTCTGCTTCTGGCTATAGCGGCGACAAGCCCGGCCGACGCGCGGCGGCGGCATCAGATCAATCCGATCCCGTTCTCGCATGAACCCTGCAGCGTGCTGGATGGAAGGCCCTGCACGCCGACCTATTGCAGCGTGTTCAACCGCGGGCCCTGCATTCCCGAGATCGAATATCCCTATGGCGAGAATTTGCAGCTGACGATTCAGACCGTGCCTGCCAAGGAGGACGAGGAGAAATACCGGCGCCCCGACCACGATCTCGACACTATCGGCGATCTCTTTGCCGAGTTGCGCTCGTGCTGGTCGCCGCCTCCGCCCGACGTCGCCCGCGAGGGCATGCAGATGTCGGTGCGCTTCAGTTTCAAGCGCTCCGGCGAGATGATCGGCCCGCCGCGCCTCACATTTGCGACCGCGGGGGTACCGGCGGATACGCGCGAGACTTACCTGAAGGCGATCAACGCATCGCTCGAGGCTTGCATTCCCCTGAAATTCAGCGACGGCCTTGGCGGTGCGCTGGCGGGACGCCCGATCGCGATCCGGTATGTGGATAATCGGGAGCTGGGGAAAACGTCGACTGACAGCAAGTAAGCCGGCAGCCAGCGACCCTCATCCTGAGGAGCGCGCTCTTGCGCGCGTCTCGAAGGATGAGGCCCACGGCGGCCTCATGGTTCGAGACGGCGCTTTGCGCCTCCTCACCATGAGGGGAGAGACCGGCATTTGCCGCGCCGGCCCCGAAAATGATACGCGAATAGCAATCGCAGCGGCCAAGGGAGGACGCGATGGGACTGCTGGTCATGATCGTGGGCTTGATCCTGTTCCTCGGCGTTCACACGCTGACGACACAGCGCGGCTTGCGCGCGCAATGCGTCGCCGCGATGGGGGAGGGTGGCTACAAGATCGGCTATGCCGTTGCGTCGTTCCTGGGGATCGCGCTGATCGTCTGGGGTTTTGCGCATTATCGCGCCGCCGGCATGATCCCGGTGTGGTCGCCGCCGACCTTCCTGAGGCATCTCAATGTCGCGCTGATGCAGCCCGCGGTGATTCTGGTCGTGGCGTCGTATCTCCGCGGCCGCATCTATACGGCGGTGAAGCACCCGATGCTGGCAGGCGTCAAGCTCTGGGCGTTCGGCCATCTGCTCGCCAATGGCGATCTCGGCGGCATCATCCTGTTCGGTTCGTTCCTGGCCTGGGCGGTGTTCGACCGGATTTCGCTGAAACACCGGACCGATGCCGGCGCCCCGCCGATCCCCGTCGGCGGCGTCACCAACGATGTGATCGCGGTGGCGGTCGGGATCGTCGCCTATCTTGCGCTCGCCTTTGCGTTCCATCCGGTCGTGATCGGCGTGCCCGTGATTGGAACGTGAAATAATGGACTGGTCGAACTTCCCGATTCCCGCGATGCGGCTGGAGCAGCGTTTCGGTGACCGCGTCGTGCCGGCCTTCGTCGAGCGGCCGGCTCACATTTGGGATATGGTCGCGCGTGCCGCGGCGAAAAATCCGGATGCCGAGGCGGCGGTCTGCGGCGACAAGCGGATGAGCTGGCGCGAGGTCATCACGGCGTCGCAGCGCATCGCTGCCGGTTTCCGCAAGTTGGGTCTGAAGTCCGGCGACCGCGTCGCGATCCTGCTCGGCAACCGCATCGAATTTCCGCTCATTCTGTTCGCGGCTGCGCATCAGGGCTTGATCACGGTCCTGCTCGGCACGCGCCAGCAGAAGCCAGAGATCGCCTATGTCCTGAACGATTGCGGCGCGAGCTGTCTGATCCACGAGGCCTCGCTCGCCGATCGCGTGCCCGATGCAAAGGATGTGGCGGAGTTGAAGCATCGCATCGTCATCGATGATGACCCGAGCCGATCCGATTTCGCGCAGTTCGCCGACAAACCGCTGCTGACCGAAGCGGCCGCGGTCCGCGAAGAGGATACCGCGATGATCCTCTACACGTCCGGCACGACGGGTCGGCCGAAGGGCGCGATGCTCGCCCATTGCAACATCATCCACTCTTCGATGGTGTTTGCCTCGAGCATGGCCCTTACCTCAGCCGAGCGCTCGATCGCCGCGGTGCCGCTTGCTCACGTCACCGGCGTCGTCGCCAACATCATGACCATGGTCGCTTGCGGCGGCGCGCTGATCACCGCCGCCGAGTTCAAGGCTGCCGACTACCTGAAGCTCGCGGCGCGCGAGCGCGTGACTTACACCGTGCTGGTGCCGGCGATGTACAATCTCTGCCTGCTGCAGCCGGATTTCGACAGCTACGATCTGTCATCCTGGCGCATCGGCGGCTTCGGCGGCGCGCCGATGCCGATTGCGACCATCGAGCGGCTGGCAACGAAGCTGCCGGGCCTGAAACTGATGAACTGCTACGGCGCGACCGAGACCACGTCGCCCTCGACCATCATGCCCGGAGAATTGACCGCTGATTACATCGACAGTGTCGGCTTGCCCTGTCCCGGCGCGACCATCATCGTGGTCGATGCGGAAGGGCGCGAGCTGCCGCGCGGCGAGATCGGCGAGATCTGGATTCACGGCGCCTCGGTCATCAAGGGTTACTGGAACAATCCGGATGCCACCGCCGAAAGCTTTACTGGCGGTTTCTGGCATTCCGGTGACCTCGGCTCCATCGATTCCGACAACCTGGTGCGGGTGTTCGACCGCCAGAAGGACATGATCAACCGCGGCGGGCTGAAAATCTATTCGGCCGAGGTCGAGTCGGTGCTCGCCGGCCATGACAGCGTGGTCGAGAGCGCGATCATCGCCAAGCCGTGCCCGGTGCTGGGCGAGCGCGTGCACGCGGTCGTCGTCACGCGCAATGAAATCACCAGCGAGACCTTGCGCGCCTGGTGCGCCGAGCGGCTCGCCGACTACAAGGTGCCGGAGACCATGCTGCTGACGCGCGAGCCGTTGCCGCGAAACGCCAACGGCAAGGTGATGAAACGGGTCTTGCGGGAAGGGATAGGGCCTAGCGCTGCCCGGGAATAAGCAAGCGTTAACGCCTTGATCCGGCTAGCTTTGCCTTGCCAGCGCCATATCGTTGCGGTAACGCCGCCGCGAGACGCCGGCCTCAGTCTTTTCCGGCCGCGCCTGCGCGGGGATGGGATACACTTAAGTGTCTGAATTATTTGATGAAGTAGACGAGGAAGTCCGCCGCGAGCAACTCAAGCAGCTCTGGGACAAGTACTCGCTCTTTATAATCGCCGTGGCGATCCTGATTGTCGCCGCCGTGGGCGGCTGGCGTGGCTACCAATATCTGGAGGCCAAGAAGGCGGCTGAGGCTGGCGACGCCTTCAACAAGGCGGTCGAGCTTTCCGAGCAGAACAAGCACAGCGAGGCCGAGACGGCCTTCTCCGATCTCGTCGCCAAGGGACCCTATGGCTATCGCCTGCTGTCGCGATTTCGCCTTGCCGCGGAAGTGGAGACGCGCGATCCCAAGGCCGCCGTGCAGATGTTCGACGAGCTCGCCGCCGATCGCGGCATCGGCGCCGAGCAGCAGGAGCTGGCGCGCATCCGTGCCGGTGGCATCCTGGTGGACACCGCGACCTATTCCGACATGAAGCAGCGGCTCGAGGCCGACACCGCGCCAAGCGCGACCTTCCATCATGTCGCGCGCGAATTGCTGGCCTTGTCTGCCGTTCGCGCCAACGATTCGACTGCTGCGCGGCAATGGCTAGACATGATTTCATCCGATGCCGACACGCCGCCGAGCGTGCGCTCGCGTGCCGAAGCGCTGCAAGCCCTGCTGCCGCCGGTCGCCAAGAGCTGACGGCCGGAACCCTGAGAGATCGACCATGCGCCGACCGCAACGTCTGATCGCAGCCGCCGTCCTGATCGCGCTATCGAGCGCGCTGGCCGGCTGCGGCAGCAATTTCGGCGCGGGCTTCGATCCGACCGATCTGCTCGATTGGCTCGACACCAAGAAGAAGCTGCCGGGCAAGCGCGAGCCGGTCTTCCCCGATGGCGTCCCGGGCCTCGAACAGGGCGTGCCGAAGGATCTCTACAAGGGCGCCCAGCAGCAGCAGGACGTCCCACCGGTGGTCGAGCAACCGCCGCCGGAGCCCAAGCAGGTTGCGAAGAGGGGCAAGGGCAAGCCGCCCGCGGCCGCCCCTGCAACCGAACAGGCCGCGGCGCCCGCCGAGGCCGACGGCGAAACCGCAGCGACAGAGCAGCCTTCGACGCCGCCTCCGCCCAAGCCGAAGAAGATCGTGCGCAAGCGCACCACGGCGCCGCCGCCCGATCCGAACGCTCCGCCGCCACAGGCCGCAGCACCTGCCGCGCAGTCGGCACAGCAATCGCCGCCGCCTTTCCCGGCGCCCCTGCCGGGCGGAACCTTCACGCGCTGATTTCACCCGCTCATTACATTTGACAGAGTTGCGCGAAAATGCGCACGGGTAGGCCATGCCGTTCACGATCGCCATCATCGGCCGGCCCAATGTCGGCAAGTCGACGCTGTTCAACCGCCTGGTCGGACAGAAGCTCGCGCTGGTCGACGATGAGCCCGGCGTCACGCGCGACCGCAGGGAAGGCGAGGCGCGGCTCGGCGATCTCAAATTCACCATCATCGACACCGCGGGTCTCGACGAGGGCGCGAAGGGCTCGCTGACGGCGCGGATGCAGGAGCAGACCGAGACCGCCATCGAGCTCGCCGACGCCTTGATGTTCGTGGTCGATGCGCGTGCCGGCCTGACGCCGACCGACCGCGCTTTCGCCGATTTCGCGCGCCGCGCCGACAAGCCCGTGCTGCTGCTCGCCAACAAGAGCGAGGGCAAGCATGGCGATGCCGGCGCGATGGAGGCCTATGCACTCGGGCTCGGCGATCCCATCCAGGTATCGGCCGAGCACGGCGAAGGTCTCGGTCAGCTCTACGACGCCCTGCGCGCGCTGCTGCCCGAGCGTGACGACGCAGACGATGAGGGCGAAGAAACGGAGGACGATTCCGCGACGCGGCCGATCCGCGTCGCGATCGTCGGCCGGCCCAATGCCGGCAAGTCCACGCTCGTCAATCATCTGCTCGGCGAGGAGCGGCTGTTGACCAGCCCCGAGGCCGGTACCACCCGGGATTCCATTGCCGTCGAGATCGAATGGAAGGGCCGCGGCTTCCGCATATTCGATACCGCCGGCTTGCGCCGCCGCGCCCGGATCGAGGAGAAGCTGGAGAAGCTTTCGGTGGCGGATGCGCTGCGTGCCGTGCGCTTCGCCGAAGTCGTGGTGTTGATGATGGACGCGCAGAACAGGTTCGAGGAACAGGATCTGCGCATCGCCGATCTGATCGAGCGCGAGGGCAGGTCGCTGGTCATCGCCGTCAACAAATGGGATCTGGTCGAGAGCAAGGGTGGGCAAATCTCCGCATTGCGCAGGGATGCCGACCATTGGCTGCCGCAAGTCACGGGCGTGCCTGTCGTTGCGGTCTCCGGGTTGATGGGCGAGGGCATCGACCGCCTGATGCAGGCCATCGTCGATGCCTATGCGGTCTGGAACAGGCGCGTGGCGACCTCGGCGCTCAATCGCTGGTTCGAGCAGGCGGTCGCGGCCAATCCGCCGCCCGCGGTCTCGGGACGTCGGCTCAAGCTGAACTATATCACGCAGACCAAGGCGCGGCCGCCGAGCTTCGTGCTGTTCTGCTCGCGCGCCGATGCCGTGCCGGAGTCTTATCTGCGCTACCTCACGAACTCGCTGCGCGAGGCCTTCGCGCTACCGGGCACGCCGGTGCGGATCACGTTGCGCGAGAAAGCCAATCCCTTCGCACATAAGCGAAAGCGGCTGTCATGAGCGGGCAAGCGGAGACCACGGTCGAAACGCAGCGAGCGAAAGGCGCTGCGGTCGCTTTCATCTTCGTCACCGTGCTGCTCGACATGCTCGCCCTCGGCGTCGTCATTCCGATCCTGCCCAAGCTGATCGAGAGCTTCGTCGGCAACGACACGGCCACTGCTGCGCGCATCTTCGGCCTGTTCGGCACCGTCTGGGCGCTGATGCAGTTCCTGTTCTCGCCGGTGGTCGGCAGTCTTTCCGATCGCTTCGGACGGCGACCGGTGGTGCTGCTGTCGAATTTCGGTCTCGCGGCGGATTACGTGCTGATGGCGCTGGCGCCGTCATTGTGGTGGCTGTTCATCGGCCGCGTCATCTCGGGCATCACCTCATCCAGCATCTCCACCGCTTTCGCCTATATCGCCGACGTCACGCCACCGGAGAAACGCGCCGCCGTGTTCGGCAAGATCGGCGTCGCCTTCGGCGCCGGCTTCATCCTCGGCCCGGCGCTCGGCGGCCTGTTCGGCGATGTATCGCCACGGCTGCCGTTCTGGATCGCGGCCGGACTGAGCTTCCTCAACTGGCTTTACGGCTTGCTGATCCTGCCGGAGTCGCTGCCGAGGGCGCGCCGTACCGCGTTTCACTGGCGCAGCGCCAATCCTGTCGGCGCACTGAAGCTTTTGCGCTCGGACCGCGTGCTCGGGGGATTGTCGCTCGCCAATTTCTTCGCGCAGCTCGCCCATGTCGTGCTGCCCTCGGTGTTCGTGCTCTATGCCGGCTATCGCTATGGCTGGGACGTCAGGACGGTGGGCCTGACGCTCGCCGCGGTCGGCGTGCTCTCGATGGTGGTCCAGGGATTGGCAATAGGCCCGATCGTCAAATCCTTCGGCGAACGGAGCGCATTGTTGTTCGGATTGGCCTGCGGCGCGATCGGCCTGTTCATCTACGGCGCGGCGCCGACCGGTCTGTGGTTCTGCCTGGGCCTTCCCGTCAATGCGCTGTGGGGCGTGGCGGGCGCCGCCACGCAGGCGCTGATGACGCGGCGGGTCACTCCGGAGCAGCAGGGCCAGCTGCAGGGCGCGACCTCGAGCGTGCAGAGCGTGTCGCAGATGCTCGGGCCGTTCCTGTTCACGCTGATCTTCGCCTGGTTCATCGGCGACAGCGCGCCGGTGAAATTGCCGGGCGCGCCCTTCGTGCTGGCGGGCGCCTTGCTTGCGCTGGCGCTTGCGATCGCGGGGAAGACTTTGACGATGAAGAAGACGTAGGGCGGGTTGGCCAAAGGCGTAACCCGCCAGCATGCGGCTGGAGATCCCGGATATGGCGCTAGCGCGCCATTCCGGGATGACGGCCTTCGGCCGTCACTTCTTCACCAGCGGGCACTCGCTGGCTTCCAGCGGCTTGGCCGCGTCTTCCGGCGAAATCGTCGCGATCAGCTTGTAATAGTCCCACGGACCCTTCGACTCCTCGGGCTTCTTCACCTCGAACAGATAGGCCGGAATGATGCGGCGGCCGTCGATGCGCAGCGGACCTTTGCCGAACAGCGGGTCGTCGGTTGGAATCTCCTTCATCTTGGCGACGACCTTGGCGCCGTCATGCGGATTGCCGCCGAGCGCATCCATCGCCTTCAGATAATGCAGCACGACTGCATAAACGCCGGCGACCGTCATGGTCGGCATTTCGCCCTTGGCCGACAGCTTTTGAAATTTCCGGGACCACTCGCGCGTCTGGTCGTTGAGGTCCCAATAGAACGACTCCGTCAGGGTGAGGCCGTGCGCGGTCTTCAGACCCAGAGAATGCACGTCGGTGATGAAGAGCAGCAAGGAGGCAAGTTTCTGCCCGCCGGCAACGATGCCGAATTCGGAGGCCTGCTTGATCGCGTTGGTGGTGTCGCCGCCCGCATTGGCAAGACCGATGACCTTCGCCTTCGACGACTGCGCCTGGAGCAGGAAGGAGGAGAAGTCAGGAGTGTTCAGCGGGGCCCTGACGGCGCCCAGCACCTTGCCTCCATTGGCGGTCACCACCGCCGCGGTATCGCGCTCCAACGCGTGACCGAACGCATAATCCGCAGTCACGAAAAACCAGCTGTCGCCGCCGGCCTTGGTCAGCGCCTTGCCGGTGCCGTTGGCGAGCATGTAAGTGTCGTAGGTGTAGGAGATGGTGTTCGGAGTGCAGGCCTTTCCCGTGAGATCGGCCGTGGCGGCGCCTACATTGAGCAGGACCGAGTTCTTCTCCTTCACGAGATTGCTGACGGCGAGGGCGACGCTGGAGGTCGGCGTATCGGCGATCGCATCGACTTTCTCATTGTCGATCCACTGGCGCGCAATGTTGACGCCGACATCGGGCTTGTTCTGGTGATCGCCACTGATGATTTCGATGGACCAGCCCTTTTTGGTGAGGCCAGAATCTTCGACGGCCATTTTGGCCGCGACCACCGATTTCGGACCGGCAATGTCGGCGTAGAGCCCCGACATGTCGTTGAGCACGCCGATCTTGACGACCTTGTCGTCGGCGAATGCCGACGTGGCTGCGAGCGCGATGAGCGCGGCGGCGCCGCGCATGAAGATGGTTTTCATGTTTCCTCCAGAGTAAACCTAGCGGCAGGCCGCTTCGGAGCCTTCGACCGGCAGTCGGTACTCATGCGGCCTCGAATAGCGGTTCTTCCGCATCCCGGCAATGCGCCATTGTGTCGGTGAGCAGCCGTCCATTTGCCGACCTTTATGCAGGTACCGTCGCTACTTCAGCGCATCCGACGTGAGCTTGAACTTCTGGATGCGTTTGCCTTCGACCTCGCCGGTATAGACGTTACCCTTGGCGTCCACGGCCATCACGTGAAGCAGCGAAAACTGTCCGGCGTTGCGGCCAGTATGGCCGAAAGTGCCGACCACCTTGCCGCTGGCGCGATCGAGCACCCGGATCTCATTGTTGGTGCCATCGGCGTTCAGCAGCCAAGTCTGCTTCGCATCGGGCCACAGCGCGAGGTCAAACACCGCGCCATCGCCGCGGCTGTTCTTCTCGTAAAACCATTCAGTGACGAAGGTGCCGTCCTTCTTGAAGACCTGGATGCGGTTCTGGCTGCGGTCGCAGGCATAGACCAGCCCGTCATTCGATACCTTCACGCAATGCACGGGATTGCCGAATTGAGCCTGCACGGGCGCCGCGGGATCGTAGGGCGGCTGCTTGTCGTCATTTGGCGTCTTGCCGTAGCCGCCCCAATGCCGCTTGTAGGCGAGCGTCGTGGCATCGAATACGATGATGCGACGATTGCCATAGCCGTCGGCGACGTACATCTCGTTCGCGGCCTTGTCGATCGCGACCTCGGCGGGCCGGCCGAGCTGGGTGGTGTCGTTGCTGTCGGTGCGCGGCGCGATCTTGCCGATCTGCCCGAGATATTTGCCGTCGAGGGTGAACTTCAAAATGGCGCTATCGTTGTCGGCGTTGCCGCCGATCCAGACGAAGCCGCGCTCGTCGACCTCGATGCCATGCTCGCGGCCGACCCATTCGTAGCCTTCACCGGGGCCGCCCCATGAGCGCAGCAGATTGCCGTCAACGTCGAACTCCAGCACCGGAGGTGCCGGCACGCAGCATTTCGAGCGCGGCGGATTGAGGGTGGCGCCCTTCTCGGCATCGGTGAGGGAGCGCGGGCGATGCACCACCCAGATATGGCCCTGCCAATCGACGGTGATGCCGCCGACCTGGCCGATGATCCAGTTGTTCGGCAGCGGTTTTGGCCAGGACGCGTCGACTGCAAATGTCGGGATGTCGCCGGCGGTCGCGGTTTTGGGGAGGGCGATGAAGGCGACGGTCGCTGCGAAAAGGGTGCAAAGCAACGCGCTCGCGCGATGTGGCGTTGGCTGCATGAAGTCCTCCCGAAATTTTGGCTGCGGTTTTGATCCGCTTGGAGGGCAGTCAATCGCGGGGAGGGGAGGGAGTCAATTGCGGTTCTCGTCATTGCGAGCGAAGCGAAGCAATCCATTTCACCGCTTGCGGCACTATGGATTGCTTCGTCGCTGTGCTCCTCGCAATGACGAACTACTCGGCGCTGAACCCCATCAGCCTGCGCGTCTTGTAATCGAACAGTTTGCCGGTCTCGCTCCACTCGGGCGCGCACATCGGCACGATGAACTTGGCCGCCTGGTCCGGCGTCTCCAATGTCATCGGATCTTCGCCGGGGAACACGATAGCGCGCATGCGGGTGCGGATCGGTCCAGGGCTGAACAGATTGACCCGGATCGGCGTCGACGCGGTTTCCGCCGCCCAGACCCGCACCAGGGTTTCCAGCGCGGCCTTCGAGGCAGCATAGGGTCCGCGATAGCCGGGCGCCCGTTGCGCGGAGCCGGCGGTGACGAACACCGCGCGACCCGCGTCGGATGCGCGCAACAGCGGCTCCATGCAGCGGATCAGCTGGAAGTTGGCGGTGAGATTGACCGCGATCACGTCGTTCCACGGCTTGAGATCGATATGGCCGAGCGGAGAAGACGGACCTGCCACGCCGGCATTGCCGACGAGAATGTCGATCTTGCCGTGACGCTCGTGCAGCGCTGCGCCGAGCCGCGCGATGCCATCGCTGTCGGTCATGTTCAGCGGCACCAGGGTGGCGCTGCCGCCGTCCTTTCTGATCTCGTCGTCGAGCTCTTCGAGCCCGCCCTGAGTGCGTGCGATCGCGACGATATGCGCGCCGGCTTTCGCGAGCGCGCACGCGGTGGCATAGCCGATGCCGCGCGAGGCGCCGGTGACGACGGCGATGCGGGAGGTGAGGGATACGGACATCAGAAATTCCAGCTCAAAGCACGCGGTGTCATACGCGGGCTTGACCCGCGTATCCATCGAAAAAAGCTCTTGATGATGGATGGATTGCCCGGTCGAGCCCGGCAATGACGAGTTAGCTCGCTTCCGCCAGCAGCGAGAGCTGCCGCGGCAGCACCTCGACCTGGGCCTGGTCGGTGAGCGTGGTCGGATAGTCGCCGGTGAAGCAATGATCGGCGAATTTGGGATTGGCGGGATCGCGGCCGGGATAGCCCATGGCACGATACATGCCGTCGATCGTGAGGAACGCCAGCGAGTCCGCGCCGATGATCTGGCGCATCTCCTCGACGGAATGCGTCGCGGCCAAGAGCCCGCCGCGATCGGGCAGGTCGATGCCGTAATAATCGGGATAGAGGATCGGCGGCGAGGCGAGGCGGAAATGCACTTCGCGCGCGCCGGCATCGCGCATCATGCGCACGATCTTCTTGGAGGTGGTGCCGCGCACCAGCGAGTCGTCGATCAGGATGATGCGCTTGCCCTCGATCGCGGCGCGATTGGCGTTGTGCTTCATCTTCACGCCGGACTCGCGGATCGCCTGGGTCGGCTGGATGAAGGTGCGGCCGACATAGTGATTTCTGATGATGCCGAGCTCGAACGGCACGCCGGAATGCTGGGCGTAACCGACCGCGGCCGGCACGCCGGAATCGGGGACCGGCACGACGACGTCGACGTCGACATGGCTCTCTCGCGCGAGCTGCGCGCCGAAACTCTTGCGCACCTCGTAGACCGAGCGGCCGTGGACGATGGAATCCGGCCGCGAGAAATAGATGTATTCGAACACGCAGGGCCGCGGCGGCTTCGGCGGGAACGGCTTGTGGCTCTGCTCGCCGCGTTCGTCGAACACCAGGATCTCGCCGGGATCGACGTCGCGGACGAACTTCGCGCCGATGATGTCGAGCGCGCAGGTTTCCGACGTCAGGATCGGGCAGCCGTCCAGCTCGCCCAATACCAATGGCCGGATGCCGAGCGGATCGCGCGCGCCGATCAGCTTCTTGTTGGTCATCGCCACCAGCGCATAGGCGCCTTCGATGGCGCGCAGCGCCTCGATGAAGCGATCGAGGAAACGGTTGCGCCTGGATTGCGCGACCAGATGCAGGATCACCTCGGTGTCGGTGGTCGATTGCATCATGGCGCCGTTCCGCACCAGCTCGCGGCGCAGCGCAAGGCCATTGGTGAGGTTGCCGTTGTGGCCGACGGCGAAGCCGCCGGCGTTCAGTTCGGCGAACAGCGGCTGCACATTGCGCAGGATGGTGGCGCCTGTGGTGGAATAGCGGACATGGCCGACCGCGAGATGGCCGGGCAGGCGCTCGATCACTTCGCGGCGGGAGAAGGTGTCGCCGACGAGGCCGAGCCGGCGCTCGCTGTGGAAGCGGCTGCCGTCGAAGGAGACTATGCCGGCGGCCTCCTGGCCGCGATGCTGCAGGGCGTGCAGCCCGAGCGCGGTGATGGCGGCGGCGTCGGGATGGCCGAAAATGCCGAACACGCCGCACTCTTCGCGGAGCGTATCTCCCTCGAGGTCGTCCTGGAGCTCGATCGCGGCGGCGCCGAATTTGAGATCGAGCTGGGCGTCCTGATCGGGGTTTTGCATCTCGTCTACCGCGCCTCGTTTGGAGTTGAACCGCTCTCGCCCGCTTGGTTGCGTTTACCCGTCGTTTACCTTGTCTTTTACTTGGCCCCGGACTTTTCGATCTGCTTCTTCAGGCCGTCACGAGCCGACTTGCTATAGCCCTCGGCACCGCCCGGCTGAGCCGAATCGGTATCGGCCGTGTCGTCTTCAGGCTTATTCTTCTTGAATCTCTTTAAAATGGTGTTCTCGGGGTCATCAGGCAAGAGCGACATCAGCCAATCGCCGGTTCCCTGCAGCACCACCCGGGACTTGGCGCCCGACACCCAGTCCGGACGCTGCTTCTCCGGCACCAGCCAGCTGAAGAACAGGAAGGCCACGACCACGATCAGGAGGCCGCGGGCGAGTCCGAACAGGAAGCCCAGAGTACGGTCCAGCGCGCCGATCCGGGAATCCAGGATCATGTCGGAAATCTTAACCGTGATGACGGAAACGACGATCAGGGTGCCGACGAAGACGCCGGCGACCACCACGACGGCGGCCACCGTATCGTTGTTGAAATAGGTCTTGGCGGTCGGCAGCAGCTTGCCGAACGAATACAGCGTCGCCAGCGCCGCGCAGCCCCAGGCCGCGATCGACAGGATTTCGCGCATGAAACCGCGGACCATGGCGAGCAAGCCCGAAACCAGCATGACGCCGAGCAGGATGAGATCGAGGATCGTTATCGGCATCGGCTGGTCTGGTCCGCTGGTCGAAAAGTTCCGAATCGGCGCCTCAACGCCGTCTTACCTGAGGGGCTTATCAGGCGTCCGGCAAGGCCGGAATCCCGCTGTCCCGTGCGCGGGTTGTATAGCGGCGAGGGGAGCGAACGTCACGCCCAGCTAGCCCTCGGAACGGCGGAATCTCGCAGGTGTGGTATTTTTTTCCGTCTCCACACCCCTGTTACCTCTGGGGCTGCCGCGGGCGGCAATTTCGGCCACCAGGGTGGTCAGCGAGCCGATGGTGTTAAGGGATAGGCCGGCGTCACCGCCGATCTCACCACGGCCCGATTCCGGCAAAATGGCGCGGCCAAAACCGAGCTTTGCCGCCTCTTTCAGGCGGCTTGCGGTTTGGGCCACCGGCCGGACCGCGCCGGACAATGAAATCTCGCCGAAATAGACCGCATCCGGAGGCAGGGGTGCATTGACCAGCGAGGAGACCAGCGCGGCCGCCGCGGCAAGGTCCGCTGCGGGCTCCTGGATGCGCAACCCGCCGGCAACGTTCAGATAGACGTCATGGCCGGACAGCTTGACCCCGCAATGGGCCTCCAGCACCGCCAACACCATGGAGAGCCGGCTCGGATCCCAACCCACCACGGCGCGGCGCGGTGTGCCGAGCGAGGTCGGCGCCACCAGCGCCTGCAGTTCGACCAGCACGGGGCGCGTGCCCTCTATCCCCGCGAACACCGCCGTGCCCGGCGTGCCCAGATCGCGCTCCGACAGAAACAGCTCGGAGGGGTTGGTGACTTCGCGTAAGCCCAGGCCGGTCATCTCGAACACGCCGATCTCGTCGGTCGGACCGAAGCGGTTCTTCACCGCGCGCAGGATACGGAATTGCTGCGAGCCTTCGCCCTCGAAGGACAGCACGGCGTCGACCATGTGCTCGACCACGCGGGGGCCGGCGATCTGGCCGTCCTTGGTGACATGGCCGACCAGGATGATGGCCGCGCCGGATTTTTTGGCAAAACGTATCAGCGCCTGCGCGGAGGCGCGGACCTGTGTCACCGTGCCGGGCGCGGATTCCACGGTGTCGGTCCACATGGTCTGGATCGAGTCGATCACGATCAGGCGCGGCACCGCGCCTTCCGACAGGGTCGAGACGATGTCCTCGACCGAGGTTTCGGCGGCAAGCTGCACCGGCGCGTCGGCAAGTCCCAGCCGCTCGGCGCGCAGCCGCACCTGGGCAACCGCCTCTTCGCCGGAGATATAGACCGCGCGATGACCGGCGCGCGCCAGCAAGCTGGTGGCCTGCGTCAACAATGTCGATTTGCCGATGCCGGGATCGCCGCCGACCAGCAGCACCGAGCCGCGCACGAAACCGCCGCCGGTGACGCGGTCGAGCTCGGCCATGCCGGAGGGCAGGCGTGGGGCCTCATGGCTCTTGCCGGTCAAGGTTTCCAGCGCGAATTGCCGGCCCTTGCGCCTCGAGCGGATCGAGACCGGCACGGCGCCGGTCGCGTCTTCTTCGGCAAGCGTATTCCACTCGCCGCAGGACTCGCATTTGCCCTGCCAGCGGTTATAGGCCGCGCCGCAGTTCTGGCAGACAAAGGAGAGGGTGGATTTGGCCATAAACCGGGTGAATCAGGGAGGTAAGGTTCCTATTTTGTTCTATACCTCATCTGATATGGGTTCGCGATAGAAAACTGGCTTGGTGCGCCATGCCGCGCACAGGTTTGGTCGGCGTTTTCCTGCTTTCTCGGGCAAAGCCGCGGCGAGACCTTTGGCGAAAACCTACTTGTTGATCGTCACAAACGGCACGGCCGAGCCCGGCACCATCGTGGTCGGCAGCACGCCGTTCCAGCGTTCGGCCTGGGTCAGTGCGATGATGCTGGGGTTCGATCCGAGCGCCTCGGCGCGGGCCTTGATGGCGGCGGCTTCGGCCTCGCCGGTGATCTTGATGTTGGAAGCGCGCGCTTCGCCGTTCAGCCTTGTGGCCTCGGACTGGGCCAGCGCCTCGGCGCGAACGGCATTGGCCTTGGCGGTGGCCTGCGTGACCGTGATCTGCGCCTGCACCTTCTCGCGCTCGGCGTTCTGCTGCAGCTTCTGCACCTCGACCTCCGCCAGCATGCGCTGCTCGATCGAGTGCAGGTAGTTCTGGCTGAACTCGATGTTCTCGAGTTGCACGGATTCGATGATGATCATGGGATCGTATTTAAGCGTATCGGTGATCGCATCCTTGATCGCGCTGTTGAGCGCGCCGCGCTCCTGGATCGCCTTGACCGCGGTGTAGCGGCCGAACACGACCTTGACCTGCTGGTTGACGACGGGACTGACCACCTGGTTGACCGCCGCGTCGAGTCTGCCGAATTTGGCATAGAGATCCGCGACCTTTTCCGGCGCGGCGCGCAGGGTCACGCTGATCTTCAGATCGGCCGGCTGCTGGTCGTAGGAATAGGAGTTCATCTTGTCCCAGGAATAGGTCGTGGTCTTGACGCTCATCTTCTCGACGCTGTCGAACAGCGGCAGCTTGAATCCGAGGCCGGGCTGCGCGGTGCCGATCACGGCGCCGTTGCGCAGGAGAACGCCGCGCTCGGTCTGGTCGACCGTGTACCAGCTGCCGCCGGCGATGATCAGAATGACGATGAGGGCGACGACGACGCCGATGATGCCCCGGTTCATGCCTGTGCTCCTGGTTGTCGATGCCGCCAATACGACGCCAAGCCTAAACGAAGGCTGAGACACGGCCCGACTTCAGTCACTCCGTCGGCCAATCCGTGTGATTGGTTCAGGGCGGATGACCGGAATTGCCAGAATTTTAGGAAGTCGCCGCGGTCCAGAGCAGGGACAGGCCTGCCGCCAGCATGATGCCGTCCATCAGCAGCCGGAAGCGATCGGGCGCGAGATGCAGCACGAAGCGCTTGGCGATGAAGGCGCCGAACATCAGCGATGAACCCGCGATCAGGCCCTTGAGTGCGATGTCCGCATTCAGTGCGCCAAAACGTTCAAAGGTGACGGACTTGCTGAAATAGAGACCCAGCGAGCTTGCGGCTTCGGTGGCGAGGAAAGCGCCCTTGGAGAGGCCATAGAACAGGAACAGCGGCACGCTGAGCGGCCCGGTCGACACCACGATGCCGGTGAGAAAGCCGATTGCCGCGCCGCCGATCGCAAGATGCCAGAGATTGGCTTTCAACTCGTGGCGCGCCAGCCAGTGCCGCACTGGCACCATCGCGATCAGGAACAATCCGATGGCGATGTCGACCGTGTGGGACGGCAACGCAAGAAGCGTGCGCGCGCCGAGTGCCGCGGCCGGAATGCCCGTCACCGAATAGGCGAGACAGGCGCGCCAGTCGACCTCGCGCCACCAGGCGAGAATCCGCGAGGCGTTGGCAAGCACCGCGGCGATCGCCATGATCGGCACCGCCTGCTTCGGGCCGTATTCATAGACCAGCACCGGCATCAGCATGATCGACGAGCCGGTGCCGACGATGCCTGAGATGGTGCCGGCGACGAGGCCGACGATGAGGATGAAGAGGAAGCCCACGCGATTCCCGGAACATGACCCTCATCCCGAGGAGCGCGTCTTCGCGCGTCTCGAGGGATGAGGCCGCAGTTTGGCCTCATGGTTCGGGACGGTGCAAGCGCCTCCTCACCATGAGGGACTATCTGAGCACAATCCACGCCGGTGCGTGATCGCTGGCGCCATCCTCGCCGCGGATTTTGCGGTCGACGCCGGCCTTGGCAAGACGCGATGCGAGCGCCGGGCTGAGCAGGAGATGATCGAGCCGCAAGCCGGCGTCGCGGGGCCAGCGGTTGCGCTTGTAATCCCAAAAGGTGAACATCGGTTTTGATGGATGCAGGGTTCGGATCGCATCTGTCCAGCCCTGCGCCACCAGTGAGGCAAAGGCCGCGCGGCTCTTCGGCTGGATCAGCGCGTCCTTGTCCCAGGACTTGGTCGGATAGATGTCGAGCGGCGTCGGCGCGACGTTGTAGTCGCCGGCCAGCACGACCGGCAGCTCGGCCTTCAGGAATTTCGCGGCGTGCAGCTTGAGCCGCCTGAACCAGTCGAGCTTGTAGTCGAATTTCGGACCGGGCTGCGGATTGCCGTTCGGCAGATAGAGACAGGCAATGATGATGCCGCCGACTGCCGCCTCGATATAGCGCGCCTCATGATCCCCACGGTCGCCCGGCAGTTCGGTGCGGGTCAGCACCGGTTCGAACTTGCGCGACAGGATGGCAACGCCATTCCAGGTCTTCTGGCCGCGCCAGACCGCGCGGTAGCCGGCC
>Ga0070741_10009755_pt1 | contig 18471 bp, 20 predicted proteins | sample Coa_R1_4_FD_66440 | JGI IMG/M metagenome (GOLD analysis project Ga0070741, IMG submission 66440) | Surface soil microbial communities from Centralia Pennsylvania, which are recovering from an underground coalmine fire - Coalmine... | ecosystem: Environmental > Terrestrial > Soil > Unclassified ...
GCCCGAAGGGTTTACGATGGCAACAGCGAGTACAAACGGGGAGGCGGTGGTGGGGAGGCATTGCCGATTGCTGCGGCCCGTGCGCGATCGCGACGGACGCACTCGGTTCAATGAAAAGCCTATTGTTCTGCGCGAGGTCAATAACCTGGATCGACACATGTTCCTCGTGCAGTTTGAGGACGGCTCTACCACCTTTCTGTTCCCCGACGAGGTAGTGCTCGAGAACTGACCTCCCCGCGCCCAACACCCTCTGGGTTTCACGGGCATCTGGCGGATCTCTTGGCGATCCGCATCGAGGACTTCTGCGCCTCAAAATCCCCCGTCTTTTCACGCCCCGCCAATAAAAACGAGCCAGTTATAACGCGCGTTTTTCGGCCTTGAGGCTCCGGCTGCGGTCGTACCGTTCGGCGGAAATCTCAAGCCCGCCGTTCTCCTCGCGCGGCGGCTGAAAAAATTGCTATGCGTGCAGCCCTCTTCGACCTAGGCTCCTTTCAGCATCATCTCTTCCGATCCGGGATGAGCCGGCGGTTGAGGAGGAAGGACCTCATGAAATTGTTCGCAAGCGTCGTCATCGCCGCGTTTGCAGCCGCCATCGCCGCCGCGCCGGCATCGGCACGAAACCGTTTCGAGCGCGGCAGCGCATCCGTTCCCTGCGGCGACGGCCGGATCGTGTACTCGCCGACGCAGCTCTGGCCGCCGAACCACAAGATGCGCACGATCACGATCACCTATATCGACAGCTCCGAGCAGGGCGCCACCATGGGCGACGATGACGGCGACGACGAAAGCCTCACCGTCAATTCGATTACCCACAACCAGGCGGGCGACGACGACGAAGGCGGCCACGGATGCGGCAGGCCGACCGACAAGCAGGGTCCCGACTGGGTCTTCAGCAGCAACCCAGTCCTCGGAAAGGATCCCACCCCGATCGGCACAACGGTTCAGATTCGCGGCGAGCGATGCGGCAAGGATGACTCGCCGCGCGTTTACACGATCAACGTCTCCTGCGGCGATACCGATCCGGGATCGAACCCGACCACGGTGGACCTGACGGTGATGGTGCCGCACGACAAGCGGCACGCCGAGAAAGTGAAGTGATTTGAGATATCGCCTCGCGCGGCCTGCGATGCGCGCCTTCGTTAGGCGGAACTGCGCGCCAGAAAATCGCGCGCGCGGTACAACGCAACGATCGTCTTTGCATCAACGATCTCGCCCCGATCGATCATCGCGAACGCCTCCGCGAAAGGCACTCGCGCAACCTTGATCACTTCGTCATGATCCAGCGCGCCTTCGCCGTCGGAAAGATCGCGCGCCAGGTAAAGCTCGATTCGTTCGTCGCAGAAGCTCGGAATCGTCACGATCGCGCCGAGATGATCCCATCGCGCCGCCGCGACACCCGCCTCTTCGGCAAGCTCGCGCCGCGCGCACGCAAGCGAATCCTCGCCTTCATTGCGGCATCCCGCCGGAATCTCCCGCAGCCACGCGCCGATCGCATGCCGCCACTGTGTGAGCATCGCGATCGTCCCGTCGCGATCCATCGCGACCACGGCCGAGGCGCCCGGATGGCGGATCACGGCGAGGTCCACGTTGACTCCCGTCGGTAAAGAGGCGGTTTCGACGCCCAAATCGACGACTCCAAGCTTCAGGATCGGACGGCGGTTCGTTCTCATGGGCCAAGCTTCCACCGCGGCTTGCCGCCGCGCAAGGCGATTTGCCGCGCGCGCCGAAAGCGTGCACTATGGCGTCGCGCGCCCGCCCGGCGCCGCGGCATCGTGACCCCCGTCGTCATTCCAATCTACTTCGACTACGCATCCACCCTCTGCTACATCGCGTGGCGCATCGTCCGCGAGCTCGAGGGCGAGATGAACTTCGTCGCGCTCTGGAAGGGAGTTCCGATCGCGGCGCGCGATCCGCGAGCATCGGCGGGACGCCCGCTCGGAGACCTCGAAAGGCGCAAGATCCTGATGGTCTCGGCCGAGACCGGCATCCCGGTTGCCCCGCCGCGATCATGGATTGATTCGACGGCCGCGCTCGAAGGATCCGAGATCGCCCGCGATGCGGGAAAATTCGGCCCCTACCATGATTCCGTGTTTCGCGCCGCTTTCGAGGATCGTATCGACATCGGCGACCGCTCCGTGCTGGAAAGGATCGCGCGCGATGCGGGAATCGACGGCGGCGGATTTCGCGCGGATCTCAATCAACGCCGGATGGCGCCGCGGATCGAGGCGCACCGCCGCGAGGCCGATGAATTCTCCGCGCTCGGCTATCCCACCTTCATCCTCGGCGACTACCCGATGATCGGAATCCAGCCAGCCGAAACGATGCGGCTTGTGTTCGAGAGATTCATCCGCAACCGCCGCTCCGAACCCCACTCGTAGCGCCGCCCATCTTCACTCGTCCCATCCGAAGGTGGTCGAAATCCCGACGAGGCCGTACAGATGGGAGCTGCCGTAGCCGAATTGCAGGTCGATGCTGGTGCGAAGCTCGCGGATATAGAGGCTCAAATCGGGGCCGCCCTGTCCGTTCGGCTGCCCGGCCGTGCCGCCGCCCCATATCGCGCCGCCGCCGCCCGCCATCAGAAACCATCGCCCCGTCGAGTACACGACCTGGCGCAAATCGATCCGGCTGCTCGTCACGTTGTTTTCGTAGTAGTGCGAGGAACTGAACGAGAAATTGATCGGATGGCGGCTCGCAAGGAACATCCATCCCGAGAAGTCCCCCTCGATCACCGCCGCGTTCGAATTGCCGACGTCGCGGCCGCCCAGCACGATCAGCGAAAATCCGTGAACCGGAGTGAAATCGATGCCGCCCTGAAACCGCTCGAATGTCCGCACTCCGGTCGCCCCGGTCGGAAACGGGCTGTCGTAACCCTTGCCCTGGTAGATTTGCCACGCCGAGACGCGCGCGACGGCTCCGAGTTGGTTCGTGATGCTCTGTTCGAGCTGAAACCCCGCGTGCGTGTTCGAGTAGGTGTCGGAGCCGAATCCGCTGCCGAAGACGGTGAGACCCAGATGGCCCGGCCGGCGAATCTCGAGGAAATCCGTCCCTGCCCGCGAAGTCGGCGCCAACGCAGCGACAGTCAGGAACGTCAACGCGGCGAGTCTCGCCGCCTGAGCCGCAATCCTCCAAGGCCGCATGGCGCTCCCGGTCAGTGATAGCCCGGCGCTCCCAGTTCCTCCACGCCCCACGGGGAGGGAGAAGTCGGCGGGGTTTCGCACGGCACGTTGGTCTCGTAGCCGCCCGTTACTTCCACCCCCTTCGAACCCTTCGGCGCGGTCGGATTGGTTACCTCCACCTTGCCGCGATATACGCCGACCGTCGTGTAGCGCGTGCATGACGGCTGCACGGGGCACGGCTTGCCCTCGATGAACGCGACCTCGAAGTCGGTCCCGCGAACCGCGGCCACCGCGTTCGAGGTGCGGATCTGAAGCGATGAAGTCTGATCGCTCACCGTCGCATTCACGATCGCGCGCAGGCGCCCCACCAGCAGATGGATCACGGAGCTCCGCCGCCGATCCTCCGCCACCACCCCTTCGTCCAGCTCGATCGTGCTCGACTCGATCAGCGTGAGTTCCGTTCCCCCGCGCAGCGACAGCGTCAGGTTGCCGTCTCCCTTCGTCTCGATCCGATCATGGAGCATCACCGACATCGCCACCGAAGCGGCAAGCCGGTTGCCGCCGCGGATGACGGCGGCGGAGCCGGTGAGGCGCGTGATCGATCCGACGGGTTCGCCGGCGAAGGCCGGCGCCGCAAACGCGAGCATCGCCATCAGGATTGCGACTACCGGCACCGTCCGCATGGCGACAAAGAGTAGCGTTCCGCGACGAGCGGACGCAATCGACGCTTCGCGCGCCGAATGTCGCGGATGCTTCATCTTCATGCGCGATCGCCCGAAAGCCGCCTGATCGCCTCCGATGCAAGCATTCGCGTGAGTTCGCCCGCCGGAAGATCGCGCGCGGCAAGCCGCGCCGCCTGTCCCGACCATAGATTGGTAAAATCCGCCGAGCCCGCCGCCTCCGCCTTTGCACGCAAGGGCGCAAGCGGGGCCGCCGCCAGCGGAAACTCCGGCGCATCCGGGCAAATCGGTCCAAGCTCGCGCACGATGCGGTTCAAGATTCCGCGCGCCGGCCTGCCCGTGAACACGTTCGTGATCACCGTTTCATCGTCCCCCGCGCTCTCCAAGGCACGCCGATAGAGGGGAGAGACCCCCGCTTCCCGACAGAACAGGTATGCGGTTCCGATCTGAGCGGCCGCCGCGCCAAGCATCAACGCGGCCGCCAGTCCGCGTCCATCAGCGATTCCGCCCGCCGCAATCACCGGAATCCGCACTGCGTCCGCCACCTGCGGCACGAGCGCGATCGTCCCGATCTGGCGCGCGGGGTCCGTCGAGAGAAAGCATCCGCGATGCCCTCCGGCTTCCGCTCCCATCGCGATTACCGCATCGCATCCGCGCTCCTCCAGCCATCGCGCTTCCGCGACCGTCGTTGCGCACCCAAGGATCTTCGCGCCCGCCGCCCGCACCCGAGCCAATAACGAGCGCTCGGGAAGGCCGAAATGAAAACTCACCACGGGCGGCTTGAATTCCTCGATCAGCTCGCAGAACTCCGAATCGAAGGGTTTGCGCACCGGACCCGTTGTCGCCGCATCCTGCTCAAGGCCGTGCTCCGCGTAGTACGCCGAAAGGCGCCCCCGCCAGGCCCGCTCCCGTTCGGGATCGACGCGCGGCGGAGTATGGGCGAAGAAATTCACGTTGTATGGTTTCGACGTCGCGCCGCGAATCGTCTGGAGCGCCGCGCGCGCGCCCGCCACATCGAGTTGCGCGCACGGCATCGAACCCAGCCCTCCCGCCTCGCTCACCGCGATCGCCATCGCCGCCGTCCCCGGACCCGCCATCGGAGCCAGCACTATGGGCAGTTCGATTCCGAAGAGTTCGATAATCCTTCTGTCCGGCCATCCGCTCATATCGGCCTCCTCCGGAGCGGCGCCCGTTCGAGTCTTGCCGCCGCCTGAATCACATTTACACCGGCCGCCGTGACGAGCCGACCCAGGAGGATGCGAGAGCGTTGAATCTGCCCTTGACAAGGCCGGGTCAAAGGCTTATTTAACTCTGAAGTTAAGTAAGGGCGCTCGGATGAAGCTTCTCGCATGCTGCCGCGGCGATTCCTCGAACGCAGTCGATCGGTCCGATCGGCCCGCCCCCGCCGGAAATGCCCGCGCGCCACGCGCGATGGCGGGTATGCTCGAATGGCTCTTTGCGGCGGCGGGACTCGCGCTGCTCCCCAAGTGTCCCGCATGCCTTGCCGCCTGGGTGGCGGCCGGCACCGGACTCGGGCTCTCCTTCGCGGCGGCATCTCGCCTGCAAACCGCGATAATCGTCGGCTGCGCGATCGCCCTCGCCGCCGCGGCCGTGCCGCGCATCCTGACCCATCGCGGATGGCGTTCGTTCGCGCGCCGCGCAACGATAATTTGAGGCGGATCGATGCCCACTCGCAGTTACAAGGGAAGCATTTTCGAGGTATGGAGCAGCGGAGAGTCGTGGTTCTGGACCGCATCGGACCCGTGGCGCAAACGATGCGCCATCGGGGCGGCCGCCACCGAAGCCGAAGCCGTCGCCGAGGCCTGCTGCACGATCGATGAGCTGGTTCGGCCTGCTTCCGCTCCGCTATTCACCTCTGTCGTCGCCGGATGGCAGGCGTGTCTCGCCCGGCTTGAACTGCACCTGATGCGGCTCGGCGGCGCGGCCGCATAGGCAGCCCTTTCGCCCGGCGAATCCGCGCGGCCGCCCTTCTTTGCATCGGCGTTACGTCCTTGCCTGATGCCGGGAAATACACAATGAATGAACCATCGCGAGGGCGGCTGCGGCCCGCGAAGCATTAACGTGCCCGACCACGATGAAATCGCGCCCGTTTCAGGGCCGTTGCCGGAAATCTCTCGTGATGAACTGCGCCGCCGCCTCGGCTCGCCGTCGTTAATCCTCGTCGATGTCCTTTCGCACGAAGTTTTTTCCTCCGGACACATCCCGGGCGCAATCAATATTCCGCTGGAGGAGATAAGCGAGCGGGCGCGCGAGGCTCTGCCCGATCGGAACGCGGAAATCATAGTTTACTGCGGCAAGTTCACGTGAACGCGAAGCGAGCAGGCGGTCGCCCTGCTTCATCAACTCGGCTACACCAACGTGCGCGACTATCGCGGAGGCATGGCTGACTGGGTCGAATCCGGAGGCCCCGTCGAAAGCGCGGGCGGCGCCGCCGTCCCGATCAATCGCGGTCCCGTCGGTCCCCAGCTTTCCGTATCGCCCGACGGCATGATCGGGCGCGTGCCCGCCCGGCTTACGCGATGGCGATGGCACGACGCGGTCCCGGAATTGATTGACCGCCTCTCGACCTTCCAGCTTTTCATGGTGTGGGCCGCAACCGTCCTCTTCTGCGGAATAGGCTACTGGCTCGGCGCGGTCGCCGGCGAGCACGGCCTGATGGAAGCGGGCACGCCGCTCGGCTCCAATCTGCACGGCCTGGGCGGCGCGCTTTATTTCAGTTTCGTCACCGCAACCTCGGTCGGATACGGCGACATCATCCCGCTGGGCATCGCCCGAGCCATCGCCGTCACCGAATCGGTCACCGCGCTTCTGATCTTCGGCGCGGTGGTCGCCAAATTCGTATCGCATCGCCAGGATGAACTCGTTCGCGAGATCCATCGCGTAACATTTGATGAGCGCCTCGACCGCGTGCAGAGCAATCTGCACGTCGTTATCTCCGAGCTTCTTGCGATCATGTCGATCTGCGAAAGGCCCACGATGCCGCTTCATCGCGTCGCCGCGCGCCTCGACAGCGCGGTGCTGCTATTTCTTGGAGAGCTTCGCACCACGCACGACCTCCTGTATCAGCCGCGCCTGATGGTCGAGGAGGGAGTGCTCAGTTCGATCCTCGCCAATCTGGCTTCAGCGCTGGACGTGCTCGTGGAGCTGCTCGATTGTCTGCCCGCGGAGTTCCGCCGTTCCGAGCCGCTCGAGATCGCTCTGAAAAATCTGACCCGCCTAGCCAAGGATATCTGCGGCACCTGCGTGCCGGAGCAATACACCCCGCGGCTTACCTTCTGGATGGATCACATCCAGGAAAGCGCCGGCCGCATCCGATAACGCTCGCGTTGCGCGCTACGATGAAAGCATCTTCGGGCCGAAGTACAGAAGCCACACGGCGGTCCCGACGATCCACACGGCGGCGGCGACACCAAGATGAAGGAAATACGTGTCGCTCGCGTCGGCCGCGACCCTGACCAGCATCGCCGCAAGGAACGCCGCCCCCAGCGCCGCGACCGCCGGCGGCCGGCCGAATCCGATCCGCTCCATGTCCAGATGTCCCAGCGCGACGTGAGTCGCCACCCCGAACGCCATCAGCCCGAATCCGCCGATGAACAAAACGTGCAGCGCCGGCACCCGATAGTCGGGCCATAGCGCCGAAGCCGCAAGCCCCGCCGGAATCATCCATGTCGAAATCCACACCAGCCTGCGATGGAGTCCGGGCTTGCCTGGAGCGCGCGAGATGCCGCCGCCAAGCTCGAGTCCGATCGCGATCGTCGCCGCGCGGACCAAGGGACCTGCCCGTTCAAACCCGGCCTGCTCCGCGATCAGGCTGGCGAAGATGATCAGTCCGGCCGCCGCGTATCCAATCGCCTTCCATCGTTCGCGCGGCGACGATCCCAAATCCGCCGGCGGCGGCATCCCGCCCATCAGCGGGAGCACAAGGCTTCCGATCCCCAGCACGAGGCACAGGAACACGCCCTGCTCCACGGCAAGTCGCCCGAATCCTTCCGCCCATCCCGGCGCCCACGAAAACTCCGACGCCGCGACAAGCATCGCGCCGATCAATCCCTGCAGCGCCGCGATCGGCACGAGCACGAACGCCGCCGGAGGCCTGCGCCCCGCGGCCCTGCCGATAAACCGTCGAACCGCGAACTGGCCCAGGATCACGAACAGCGCCGCATAGGCGGCTTCGCTCAGCACCCATCGCTCCGCCATCGCGCCCGCCGTGGTCGTGATGAGCGCCGCGACCAGCGCGCAAATCTCGATTCTGCTCACCGCCGGCGTCTGCGTGCGGCGCGGGAGCGCCGTGAGCAAAAACCCCACCGCAAACGCCATCATGAAGGCCTGCATCTGCACCAGCCCGTGAATCCGGCACGAATAGGTCGAGGTGAGGCCGGTCGTGTAAACAAGCCAGTGTCCCACTCCGGCCCACGCAAACAGCACCGCCAGCGGAAAGAAAATCCGAAACGGTTCGCCGCGCCATCTCGATACTCCCGCGGGCGCGGCCCCATGCATCGCCTGCTCGGTCCCGGGCGTCGTTCCCATCGTGTCCGTCTCCCGAAGCGATGCCTTCGAGGCCGCGGGCGCGCGGCCGATTCACTTCGCCGCGAACGGCATCACGAACCCCGTCGCCATGAACCCGAGATGGTCATGATCGACGAGCAGGTACGCGCCCGGTTCCGGCGCCGTGAATTCCACGATCGCCCCGTTGCCGTCCTCGACCCCGAAGGTCTGCACTCCGTACACGGCATTCTTCGGGTTCCCGCTTGCATGCGCAACGTCGAGGATCGTTCCGATCACATGCACCGAGGAAACGTACGGGCTGGTGTTGAGGAAATACAGCCGCACGCGCTGGCCGGCTTCGATACCGATCGGCTTATGGTCGAGCCGGCCGTTGTAGAAATAGAAAGTCGGCGTGTTCGCCTCCATCTTGTGCGATTCCGGTTCGATCTTTCCCTTGTCGTTCGGCTCGCCGTAGGCCGAGCCCTGCACGACCACGAATTCCTTTGCGGGAGTGAACTCGAAGTCCTGCGGCCTGGGATAAACGATCATCGCTCCCGACATGCTCATCTTGATGTGCTGATCGGTCATCTCGCCGTTGGCGCAGTGGTACATGAACACTCCCGGCGTCGTAACCTTGCTCTCGATCTTGAGCGATTCGCCGGGCGCCACCGGGCCGAATTTCTTCGCGCTGATGCGAAAGGCGTGCGTGTCGAGCCCGTGCGCCATGCTGCCGTGATTCGTGAGCATGATCGTCACCGTGTCTCCCACGCACGCTTCCAGCACCGGCCCCGGCACGGTGCCGTTGAACGTCCACGCCACCGTTTCGAGATCGTCGCTGAGACGCACGTTCGTCTCGCGCATGTCGATATTGAAGGTCTTGTGCGAGTTGCCGGCGCAGACCGCTCGCTGCCCCTTGAGCGCAAGCTGCGAAGACGCCGCATCGGCGTTCGCCGCAACCGGCAATGCCGATACCGCGACCATCGATGCGAACACAAGGGCGACCGGGAAGATTCGGTTTCGAAGATTCGATGATGATGCTGCGGCGGGTTTCATGATCGTTTCATCCTCGATCGCCCTAAAGGGCAATTCCCGTGCCGCCATCCCGCTTCGTCTTATCGATGCGCTGTTAATCGTCCTCCCTGGTTTGCGGTCTTTGCTCCAACCCGATGTTTCGATTCGATACAACCACCCCTGTGGCTTTTGGCCGCAAACAACACCCAAGCCCCCTTCCGCTGTTTGACCAAAGGGCCTTTTCCGTGCCTGACTACGTGAGGAAAACGCGCCACACCTGTGGCGCCCATTCCTCAAGACTCGAAGCGAACTTCGCGGCGGAGGCGCTATCGACCATGGACGATCTCGATCTCACCAATCTCGATTTCTTCGTCTCCAACGACCCGCACCCGATATGGAAGGAACTGCGGGCCACCGACCCGGTCCATTGGACCCAGCGCCTCAACAAGAAGGGTTTCTGGTCGATTACCAAACACGCCGATGCGCTCCGGGTCTATCGCGATCCCGCCGCCTTCAGCTCGCAGGGCGGAATCTCCCTGGGCTTCGTCGATGCACAGGATCCGAACCAGCCTCGGATGCAATTCGGGTTCGGGCAGATGATGATTCTGACCGATCCGCCTCGGCACGGCCGGATGCGGCAGATGATGAACCGGCGGTTCACGCCGCGCGCGCTCGGGCCGCTCGAACCCCACGTCCGCGCCATCACCCGCGACATAATCGACGCGATCGCCGAGCGGGGACGATGCGACCTGGTCCTGGATGTCGCCGCGAAGCTCCCGACCGCTGTGATTTGCGAGATGCTCGGAATTCCGCGCGAGGACTGGGAGCTGATGTTCGCGCTCGCCAACATGGCGCTTGGCGCCGAAGACCCTGAATACCAGGTCGGCGGCTCCGCCCAGAAGACCGGAGCCCAGGCCCAGATGGACACCTTCAACTACTTCATGAGGCTCATCGAGGAGCGCCGCCGAAACCCCGGCCCCGACCTCGTGAGCGCCCTCGTCAACAGCGAGGTTGACGGCGATCGCCTGAGCGACATCGAAGTCCTCTTCAACTGCTTCCTGCTCATCCTCGGCGGCCAGGAGACCACCCGCAACGCGATCAGCGGCGGGATGAATGCGCTGATGAGTCTGCCCGAGGAACGCGAGCGTCTACTCCGCGATCCGTCCCTGATGTCCACGGCGATCGAGGAGATCCTGCGATGGACCTCGCCGATTACCCACATCATGCGCACCGCCACCCGCGACGTTGAGTTGCGCGGCCGCAACATCCGCGAGGGCGACCGCGTCGTCATCTGGAACCCTTCCGCGAACCGCGACGAGGAAGTATTCAACGACCCCTACCGCTTCGACATCACGCGCTACCCCAACGATCACATCGCATTCGGATACGGCGAGCACTTCTGCCTGGGCGCCAATCTGGCGCGGCTCGAGATGCGCGTGATGCTGGAGGAATTGATGCGCCGGCTTCCCGACCTCCAGCCCGCGGGCCCCGTCGAGCGCCTGCGCTCGAACCTCGTCGCCGGAATCAAGCATCTGCCGGTCACATTCACGCCGGCGCCGCGCGAGGCCTGAACACCACCGCACCCCGATTGCCAAACCGCGGTCAAACCATCAAGGTAAACCAACCTTCGATCGGTGCGGATCGGGTGATGGAGAGACGGACGATGTCAAGGTGGTTGGCGGGATGTATCGTGACAATCCTGATGGCGGCGGGGGCGGCGATGGCGGATCCGGCAGGCGTCGCCAAGTCTCATTCCGATGCTTTCGCGGCGGCGTTCAATGCCTGCGACGTTCCCGCGATGCTTGCCCTGTACGAGGATAACGCCATCGTCATATGGCCCGGCCAGGGCGAAGTCGCTTCCGGCAAAACGGAAATCGAACGGATGATGAAGCAGCAGTGCGCGGGCGCGCCCAAGCCCGAGCTCAAGCTCGTAAGCTCCGATGCGCGCGCGCTCGGCAAGGACTACATCGTCAACGTCGGGATGTGGGACGACACGATTCCGGTTCCTGGCGGCAAGCCCATGACCGCGCGCGTCAGAACCACCGAGGTTCTCCATCGCTCCAACGGCAAATGGCGCTACGTCGTCGATCACGCGTCGATCGGCCTGCCTCCGCCCCCGCCATCCAAACCGTAACGCCGGGCCAACGGCGCATCCCGGCGGCTCGCGATGCATCCGCAGCACAGGCTCCTGCTAGATGAACTGCGGGACCATCGCCGGGGCGCGCCTTCACAGTCCGATGCCTATCTCGGCACCGGACATCGCCGCTACGGCATCACGGTTCCGGTCCTTCGGGCCATCGCGAAAGCATGGCTAAAGAATCACAAGGATCTCGCCGCCTCAGAATTCATCGCGATTCTCCAAAGCCTCTACCGTGGCGAATCGCTCGAGGAAAAACTGCTCGCGAGCATCCTGCTCGCCGCCAATCGCCCGGGCCGCGACGCCGTGCGCACCTCCCATCTAGGTTCGTGGCTGGAACTCCTGTCGGGATGGGCCGAGATCGATTCGCTCTGCCAGAGCGTCTTCACCGCCGAAGAGGTGCTGTCGGGCTGGCGCGAATGGCGACCGTTCATCCGTTCGCTCTCGCGCGATCGAAATATCAACAAGCGCCGCGCCTCGCTGGTCTTCCTGACTGGTCCGACTCGCAACTCGAACGATCCCAGGCTCGCCGCGGCCGCTTTCGAAGTCATCGAACGGCTGAAGCCGGAACGCGACATCCTGATCACCAAGGCGGTGTCATGGCTGATGCGCGGCATCGCAACGCATCATAGGCGCGCGGTCGCCGCCTATATCAATGAAAACCGGCAATCGCTCCCCGCGATCGCTGTCCGCGAAACCGCCCGAAAAATCGCAACCGGACGCAAGTAGCTCTTCAGATTCCGAGCAGCTCGCGCGCATTGCGGCCGCGGATCGCATCGCGCTCCGCGGCCGACAACGACCCGATCGCGTCGAGCCGCGCGATGGGATCGCTGACCCCCATGTCGAACGGGAAATCGGTCCCGAGCACGATCCGGCTTGGGCCGGCGCGCCGGACCAGGAATTCGAGATGCTCCGGCGTGTACACCAGCGCATCGAACCACAGGCGGTTCAGGTATTCGCCGGGCGGGCGGATGCACGTGTGCGCTTCCGGCCGCACCCGCCATCCATGGTCGAATCGCGCGGCGTAGAACGGAAAGTAGCCGCCGCCGTGCGCCGCGCAAATCCTGAGCGCCGGACGGCGATCCAGCAGACCCGAGAAGATCATGTGCGCGAGCGCGATCGTCGTCTCGAGCGGATTCCCGATCACGTTCGAGAAATAGTAGGGCGCCAGCCGCTCCCCCATCGCGCATCCGATCGGATGGATGAACACGACCGCGCCGAGCTCCTCCACCTTCTTCCAGAACGCGTCGTAGCGCCGATCCGCAAGCTCCACGCCGTTGACCGAGGTGGACACGATAATGCCTCTGAGTCCGTGCGCGCGAATCGCATGCTCGAGCTGCCCGATCGCAATCTCCGGATACTGCATCGCGACCGTTCCGAGCCCGACCAATCGATCAGGATGCACCCGGCACAGCGCCGCGATCCCTTCGTTCGCCGCCGCGACGATCTTTTCCGCCAGCTCGAGATCGGCCCAGTAATGGTATTGATTGGGAACGAGGCTTACGACCTGGAGATCGATTCCCATCGAATCCATCGCGTCGATTCGATGCTCGACCCCGGTAAGCCGCGGCATCCACTCCGCCCCCATCAGTTCCCGATTGCGCCTGAGCGAGGCCTCGCCGACCGCCGCTCCGGCCTTTTTCATCTCATCGCTCCATCGCGGATGAGCCCTGACGAGCGCCTCGACCTCCTCGACCATCGCATGTGCGTGAAAATCGACGGTAACGGCGTTTCGATTCATTTCGTCAGCGCTCCGACTATTCGCTCGCGAGTGATCGGCAGATCACGGATTCGGCAATCAAGCGCGCGCGCCACCGCGTTGGCGATCGCCGCCGCGGTCGGCCCGTGCGCCGCTTCCCCCACGCCCAGCGACGGCGAGTCATGATGCTGTATCAGCTCGACCCGGATCGCCGGCGCATCCGCAAAGCGCAGTATCGGATAGTCATCCCAGGTGCGGATCGCCGGCCCTTCCGGCGTGAAGCGAACCTCCTCGAGCAGCGTCCAGCTAATCGCCTGCACGATTCCGCCTTCGATCTGGTTGACGATGCCGTCGGGATTGATCGCAAGCCCGGCATCCACCGCGCAGAACACGTCCGTCACCCGCACCCGATCGGCGGTCTCGACCCGCGCGACAACCGCGACGTACGCCGCCGTGGTCTTGTAGCGCGAAAATCCCATCCCCATCGCGGCTCCCGCGCCTCGCGGAGCATGCTCGTCCCATCCCGCCATCCTCGCCGCGGTCTCGATCACCTTCCGCGCGCGCGGGTCGATGATGTTGCGGAGGCGGAAAGCGACCGGGTCCAGTCCGGCCCGCTCCGCCAGCTCATCGATAAACGACTCCATCGCAAACACGTTCGCGTACCCGCCCAGTGTCCTGAGCGACGAGGTGCGGAACGGAATCTCCGCGATGCTGTGCAGGACGATCCTGCGATGGAGCAGCTCGTAGGGCGGCTCGGAATTGCGCGATCCGCCCGCGAACCAGTTCATGTCCTCCGCGACCACGGGCAAGTCGATCGGCGGCGCGACCTGCGCCGCGCCGAGAAGCCCTACGCCGTACAGATTGGGCCTGCGCCCGTGCGGTCCGCTCCATATCTCGCTCGCCCATTCGGCGATCTCTCCGCCCGGCGTGATCGCCGCGTCGATCTTTATCGCCATCGGAGAGCCGAGCGGCGCCCACATGAATTCATCCTCGCGCATCCACTGCACCCTGACCGGTCGCGGCGCCACCTGCATCGCGAGCACCGCCGCATCGTAAGCGACATCGTCGGCTCCGTTGTGCCCGTAGCATCCCGCTCCCTGCACGTGCTGCACCACGACATTCTTCTGATCGAGCCCCAGGGCCGCCGCGAGCGCCGCGCGCAGCGGAAACACTCCCTGCGAATGAGTCCATACCCAAAGCTCGCCGCCGTCCAAGCGCGCCACCGCGCACGAGGGGCCGATCGATGCGTGCGCGACGGGCGGTTTCGAATAGCTCGCCGAATGCCGGATCAGATCGCCACGGACGTCATCGGCGCTTCCCATTTCAGTCCGCGAATCGACCGCGGGAAGACTCGAAAGCCATTGCTTCCAGTCGCCGCCCGCGGGAAGGCCCGGATCTTCGGTCCATCGCACGCGCCCGCGAAGCTTTTCGATGGCCTTCACCGCCTGATACTCGCGCTCGCAGCATACGCCTACAAAATCACCGCTCCTCCAGACCTTCACCACTCCCGGCATCTTCTCGATATCGGCGTGATCGAGATCCGCGATGTGGATTCGCGGATGAGGCGGGCGGAGCACGCGCCCATGCAGCATCCCGGGAAGCTCGAGGTCGTGCACGAAAGCGCTGCCGCCCGTCACCTTGGATGGAAGATCGAGCCGCGCGATGCTTTTGCCGATATGGCGGCTCGTGAGCGATGCCCCAGTCGGCACCTCTTCGCCTACCGGCGCATCCCAATTCACCCGCGGCGCAACCGCCCAGAAGTCGAGTCCCGACTCCGCGCCGTCGAGAACAATCGCGCCGTCGCGCGCATCCAGCCGCGTCTTGTCGACTCCAAGGATTCGCGCCGCTGCCGCGAGCATCGCTTCCCGCGCCGCCGCGCACGCCATCCTGAGCGACGCGCCGCCCACTTCGATCGACATGCTTCCGGCGGTGTAGCTTTCGTCGGGCGAGCAGCGCGTGTCGCCCGAGACGATTTCGATCTTTTCAAGCCGGATACGCAGTTCCTCGGCCGCGATCTGCGCGAGCGCCGTGAGGATGCCCTGTCCGAGCTCGACCTTTGCGCTGAACACGCGCGCGACCCCGGCCTTCGAGAAATCGACCCAGTGGCGGATGAGCGGGTTTTGCCTGAGGCTCAGCGGAATTCGCGGCCGGCTCATCGCGGGCCCTCCCCCGCCGCCATCCTCCGCCACGCGCCTTCGAGCGCATCAAGGATCCTGGTATGAGCGCCGCATCGGCACAGATTGCGCTCGAGCGCCGCCGCAAGCTTGTCGCGTGACGGATGGTTATCCTGCGCGGCCAGCGCGGCCGCCGTCACGATTATTCCCGACAGACAGTACCCGCACTGCCCCGCCTGAAAGTCGAGCACCGCCTGCTGCAGCGGATGCATCCGATCGGGCGCGCCGAGCCCTTCGATGGTCACGATGGATTTGCCCTCGACCGCCCATGCCGGCGTTTCGCACGCGCGTACCGCGCGCCCATCGGCGAGCACCGCGCACGCGCCGCAATGACCGCCGCCGCATCCGAAGCGCGTCCCCTTTAGCTTCAGATTGTCGCGCAGGATGTACAAAAGCGGCGTGTCGCGCTCCTCTGCGTCGATCCGATGAACCCGCCCGTTTATGTTCAATGAAAGCGTGCCGCTCATGTTCGGATGAAAAAAGCCCGCCGCGGCGGGTGCTTTGCGCCGGCTCCCCGGAAAGGAGAAGCGATGATGTCCACGCTCGCGGTTATTCTAGACCATCCGCCGAAGCTTGAGCAGATCCTCTCTTCGGCTTCCTGCTCGCACGGGCCGCCGCGCGGGATTTGACCCCGCCTCGCGCGGGGAGAGGCCAGCTACCGCAGGCGGTAGCCCTCGACCCTGGGATTGAAAAGATTCGCCGGCGGCTCATCCGTATCGAGCATCCCGCGCTCCTCGCCCAGATTCAGCGAAAGGAAAAACCCCGGCCGGTCGCTCGGAACGTAATAGTCGTCGGCCAGCACGATCGCCGGGGCCCCGGCGCCTTCGACATTCCTGCTCCACAGCGGAACCAGGCTCTCCGGCGACGTATCCTCGCGGTAGAAGTCCGCACCGAGAAAGAGATAGGTCTCCTTGTCAACGTACAGCACCGACCTGATTACCTTCTCGGGCGCCGCGTGCGGAAGCATCTCGATCACCCACGCGCTTCGCACCTCGCAATCGATCGAGCCGAATCTCGCGCCGCCGCGCGACGGCACGATTCCCGCCCCCGCCGCGTTCGCATCCATGCATCCCAGGAGCGGCTGCTCGCGGACAAGCCGATAGCTGTACGACTCGGTCTTGGGCGGCAGGTACTCCCACCAGAACTGGGCGCAGGCGTAGGTGCACGACTGATGCGGATAGCCGCCCTGCAGTTTCGTCCGCCGCCATCGCCGCACCGCCTCCGGGAAATACCAGGAATCGCTCGCGCGCCCGGGGTCGAGGTACTGGATCATGATGTAGGCGTTGGGTTCGGGGCCGCAGTAGTCGCCGCGCTGCTTGAATTCCACGGGCGAATCGCGGGAAGCCGCGCCGTCCCGCAGGACGTGCGCATAGCGGCGCACGACAATCTGCTGGCAACTGCCTTCGTTTCGAAAGTCCGCGTGCGTGTCGTCGGAGATCAGCGTGTCGGGATCGTTCGGATCGATGCGCCAGGCGCGCTCCTTCTGCGCCGCCGTCAGGTTGACCTGCTCGGGGATGAACGGTCCCCAGTGCCAGTTGTAGGCGATCTTGAGCGCACGAGTCGGATCGGCGGAATCGATCAGCGGAAACGGCAGACCCACACGGTAGTTGCGCATCGTCCCGTACTCATCGAGGTATACCTGCGACGAGTATTGCTCGGTCGCAGCCTTGTACGCCGCGGGCCATCGAATCGGCCGCGTCTTCACGATTCGAATCGCAAGCCCGTGCTCGATCGCAAATCCCAGCGCCCGCGGGATCATCGAGCTGAACCTCGCCGCGGTTTTCGAATCGATAACGGTGCCCGGGACCGGCGGCTCTCCCGGATGCGCCGGCATCGGTATAGACATCACGACCGCCGCGATCGCGCATCCGATGATCCAATGCCAAGAGGCCCGGCCCGCGTGATCGAATCGGGCGCCGGCCGAGGGGACCGCGACTCGCGAAGTCATGGCTTGCGCATCGATTTCCAAGGGATTTCCAGGCGAGCCGAGTATAGACCATCCGATCCCCGCCGCAAGTTCCGCGGGGAACATCCATCGCGTGTCGCGCGCCCGCCGCTTTGACAGCGCATCTATAGATATGAACGAGGAAAAAAGGGAGGGAAATCGCTACCAGACGCCGAAGCCGATTCCGGGGGTGAATCCCCACGGCCCCAACCCATCCAACTCCATGTCCTGCGCCGCTTCGAGGTTTTCCTGGGCCGCCTGCTGCTGCTCGTCGGCGATCTGCTTCTGCAGCTTCAGATTCTCATAACGCCCGTAGGCCGCATCGTCGCCGAGATAAAGGCATTTGCAGACGAACGGGTCTGCAAACCAATACTGCCGCTGCCCCTTCTTGTTCGTGTAGTACCGAACGGTGGCGGCCGGAAGCGCATCCAGCGATGCGACCTTGGCAGGCGTATCCGCGACCAGCATTTTGAACCCCGCCGCCGCGAGCATCGGTTCGATCCTCTCCGCCCGCTGCTGCGGCGTAGGCGGCGGCGGATTCAAAGCCGCACACCCAAGAAACACTCCCCCGGCGAGCGCAACCATCACCGCGCACACCGCCCTCCAATTCCGCGACGGTTGATTGGGATCCGACTGTGACATCGCGATCGAAATTCGACCGCCCACCCCCGCCGGAGTCAAGCTGAATTTCAGCCCGGCCGCGGAGGCCTGCGCCGCATGCCGCCCGTGTCGCCGCGCAAATTCCATCAATGCTCCCATTCGGGAACGGAGGCGTCCTACGATCAAGGAGCACGTTTTCTTCCTCGGTCAGGAGCCCTTTCAGGCTGCGAATCCCGCAATCCAAACCTGGCAACGACCTCTCGCGGCCGGTCTGAGAGCCCTTGGCGCGGCACCGGCAAATCCTGCGGAGTTTGGAGGGCCGCAACGGAACTGGTAGATAACCGCCTTATGGCTGTACCTTCGCGGAGTGTCGAACATGCCAACAGGCGGCGGGCGACGCTATGGACCTGCGCCGCGGCGGCCGGCGCGATTATGGCCGCCGCGGCCGGCGCCGAGCATCTGTTGGGGCGCAGGCTGTGGGGTATCAGCGGACGGCCCGGCCTGTGGTCGGGCAGCGTGCAAAGCGAGCACAACTCCCAATACCTGTTCGACCCCTACACTCTAAGTCACGTAAGCCACGGGATAATCTGGTACGGCGTGATG
>Ga0070741_10009756_pt1 | contig 18471 bp, 15 predicted proteins | sample Coa_R1_4_FD_66440 | JGI IMG/M metagenome (GOLD analysis project Ga0070741, IMG submission 66440) | Surface soil microbial communities from Centralia Pennsylvania, which are recovering from an underground coalmine fire - Coalmine... | ecosystem: Environmental > Terrestrial > Soil > Unclassified ...
TGGCGTTGGTCGGGGAGGCGTTCCGCTCGCTGACCTTGGCCAGGCCGATGGGCAGCATGCGGTCGAAGGCGAGGGCGAAGATGACGCGGGTCACGACCGCGACGAACGCGAGGTCGACGGCGATCTCTGCGGCCGGCACCGCCAGGCCGATCAGGATCTTGGTGATCGGATCGCCGGACAGGATGAGTCCGTAGCCGAGCCCGCCCGCGTTCGGCTGGAGCGACGTGATCTTCGCGTAGTCGGGAAGGCCGCCGACCTGTGCCTGCGCCTGCATGAAGTTCAGGCCGATGGTGTTCAGCATCAACAGCCAGACGCCGACCCACACCACGATCAAAAGGCCCAGGCTGATGGCCGAGGCCCACAGGTAGGTGCTGCCGGGCCGCTTGAGCTCGCCACCGACGTAGTAGGAGTACAGGACGCCGTTGTAGTTCAGGACCATGAAGGGCACGACGAGAAGCGACGCCCCGAGGTCCACCCCCAGCGGGACCCCGTTCTTCTGGGCCAGCGCGATCACGTCGTTGTAGGCCGTGGACTTGCCGCTGAACGCGCCGAGGGCGTTGACGAAGTCCTGGTGCGAGTGCGTGGCAAGGAGGAAGCCGAGGACGACGAACGCGACGACCTGGAACAGGACCAGGGCCAGGATGACCTGCGCGATCCGGCGAAGGCTGAAGACCGACGCCAGGCCGACGATCACGAGCATGCCGACGGCGCACATGACGAGCCCAGGCGAACACGTGACCGTGACGCACGTGGTCGTGTTGGCGATGTTCGTGGCGGCGCTGGTCAGCGCCGAGCTGTTGAACGCCGTCCCGAGGCTGTTCAGCGCGAAGGGAACGTAAGCCGCGGCGAAGTTCGCGTTCGCCGACAGCGTGTAGGTGAAGCCCACGGCGGTGGCGATGCCGATCATCGTGCCGACGGCCGGGGAGATGATGCGGGACATGTAGATGTACTCGCCGCCGGCGCGGGGGATCGCCCGCAGCAGGTATCGGTAGGCGAACATGGCCACGAGCCAGATCGCGGCGCCAAGCAACAGCGGCAGGATCATGTCGACCTTGGTGAAGTTGAAAAGGCCCGAATAGAAGTTGATGAACGTGTTCACGACGGCGACCGAGGCGAGCGCGATCCCGGTCGCCGCCGGGATGCCCAGCTCGCGGACCAGGCCTGACGACTGTCGCGTGAAAAGGCCCTGGCCGGCCGCGGCCTTGCCCCCAACCGTGTTGCTGGTGGTCGCCATGCTTCCCTCCCTAATCCTCTCGGCTCGCCTTGCCGGGGCCCCTTCCCGGGCTGGAGCGTTCCAAGACGATAGGCGATGCCCGGCGCTCCGTCAAGGACGAGGAATCGGCGTCCCTCCGACGACCTCGGCCACCCCGACCCAGCGGCGCTCGTGGGCGGATCGCTCCATCGCGTCGCACACGGCCTGGACGCTCGCGCCCTGCGCGAAGTCCGGCTCCCAGGGCCCGTCGGGCCACCGCTCCAGCAGGTCGCCGAGGTGGTTGACGAAGCTCGCACCGTAGCCGACGCCCTGGCCGACCGGCCACCAGTTGACGGCGTATGGATGGGATGAGTGCTCGGCGCGGATCCGGCGCATGCCGTAGAAGCTCGGGGCGTCGGAGCCGTCGCCGTAGAGCAGCTCGTTCAAGCGGGCGTACTCGAAGACCAGCGTGCCCCGGTCGCCGTTGACCTCGACCGTGAAGTCGCACGGCCGGCGCACCGCCGTACGTGCCATCTCGAACACGCCGCGAGCCCCCGACTCGAACCTGACCAGGGCGGACGAAGCGTCGTCCACCGTGACCTTCCGGTTCGAGCGATGCCTCGTAAACGTCTCGGACTGGGCGGACGTCTCCGCGATCGGCCCGGCCATCCACGTCGTCATGTCGATCAGGTGACTGCCAAGGTCGGCGATCGTGGTCCCGCCCATGTCGCGGTCGAACCGCCAGTCGAACGGTATGTCCGCGTCGACGAACTCGTCGGACAGCCACGTCGCGCGGACCAGCCGGATCGTCCCCACGGCCCCGCCGTCGACCATCTGCTTCATGAGGGACACCGCGGGGAGGCGGCGGTAGTTGAAGCCGACCGCGTTGAGCACCCCCGCGCTGCGCACGGCCTGCACGGCGCCCGAGGCCTGCTCGTAATCGAGCGCGAGCGGCTTCTCGCAGATCACCGCCTTCCCGGCGGCCGCGGCCGCCGCGGCGATCTCGGCGTGCGTGCCGGGCGGCGAGCAGATGTCGACGATGTCGATGTCGTCCCGCCCGACTATCTCGCGCCAGTCGTCCGTCCAGCCCGCAAAGCCGTAGGCGGCCGCCGCTCGAGACACGTTGTCGGCGTCGCGGCCGCTGATCAGCTGGAGCACGGGACGCACGGGGAGCGCCCGCATGACCGGCGCAGCCGTGTACGCGTACGAGTGCGCGCGGCCCATCATCCCGTAGCCGACGATCCCGATGCGGACGGCGGGAGCTCCGGCCACTACACGCCGACGGCCTGGGCGGCGCGCTCTGCCGCGTCCAGCGCCGATGCGGCGTCGGACGCGCTCGCGCCTTCCAGTTCGGCGCCGCGAACGTGCATCGCGAAGCTCTCGGCTTGGGCGCGAAGCGCCTGGTAAAAGGTTTCGTCCGCCGTGGGCGGCCACAGGAACTTGCACTCCTCGGCGTCCCTCGTGCCGTAAACCTCGACCTTGCACACGTCGCCGAGCGGGAAGCGCCTCCCGAGCGAGACGATCGCCGTCGTGCCGCCCGACATCTCGGCGATCGCGTGAGCGCACTCCGGGTCGCCCGGCCACGCCTCGCCGGCCACACCTGAAGCGATAGAGGTGATGGTTCCGACGTCCTGCCCGGTCAGCCATCTCGCCTGGTCGAACTCGTGGACGCCCATGTCGACGAAGATGCCGCCGCTGTGGGCGCGGAATTCTTTGCTCGGCGGGGCGCCATCCCACTGGAAGCACGCGACCGAGTACAGCCCGCCCATCTCGCCGGCGGCGATGCGTGCCCGAAGCCGCCTCAGCATCGGCACGAATCGTCGCCAGAAGCCGACCTGGAACGGTATGCCCGCGCCGGCCACGATCCGTGCCGCCTCCGCCGCCTCGCTCGCCGCGACGCCGACCGGCTTCTCGCAGAGCGTGGGCATCCCCGCGGCGGCCAGGCGCTTCACGGTCTGGAGGTGCGTGTCACTCGGCACGGCGACCAGGACGGCGTCGAACCCGCCGCCGGCCAGCATCGGCTCGAGCCCCTCGTAGACCTGGCCGTCGAGCCGGGGCAGCGCGGCACGCGCGGCGGCGGACGGCTCGGCGATCGCCGTGATGCGCACGGCGCTTGAGTCGATGAGGGCGCGGATATGGTTGCGCCCCATCCTGCCCGCGCCGGCGAGGCCGATCCTCAGGACGGGCAATGTGTCAAAAGCCCCGGCCGGCCAGGTACTCGCGGTTGGCGCGCTGGTCGGCCGCCGCCCGGCCTTCACGGTCCGGCAGCACGTCCTGCTCGACCACGAGCCAGCCCGAATAGCCGCGCTTCAGCTGCTCGAGCACGCCGTCCACGTCCAGGTCGCCCTCGCCGAGACGGCAGAACGCCTTGCGCTTCCAGATCTCGGAGACCGGCGCCGCCTCGCGCACGATCTGCTCGACGACCGAGCGCTTCGCGTCTTTCAGGTGCACGTGGTTGATCCGAGATCGCCAATCGTGCATCGCTCGCCCAGGGTCCCCGCCGCCGAGCAGCAGGTGTCCCGTGTCGAGGCAGAGCCCGATCGAGGTGAGCTCGAGCACCTTCTCGATCTCCCACGGGGCCTCCACATGGGTGCCGGTCTCGTGGTGGAAGGTCGGCTCGTAGCCCCGCTCGCGGCACCTGGCCACCGCTTCCTCGAGGTCGCCGGCGAAACGCTTCCACTGCTCGGCGTTGAAGCCGAGCGAGCGGTCTGTCGCCCCCTGGCCCGGGCGCGAGCGCCGGAGGTCGCTGCCGGCGTCGGCAAGGGTCGGCTTCGGCTTGAGACCGTCCTTCGCGGCGACCGCGTCGAACACGTCCAGCAGGCCCTCGAGGTCTTTCAGGACCTGCGGCATCTTCTCGGGGTCGCTGAAGGGCAGCTCGAAAAAGCCTCCGGACAGGCCGAGGCCGCGGCGCGCGAGATTGGCGGCCAGCTCGTCGCCGTAGCCGAAGTAGCCGAGCGGTCCGAGGTCGATGCCTGCGTAGCCCGCGCCCGCGACCTGGTCGAGGACCTGGTCGGCCTCGGGCACGTCCGGCATGATCCCGACGGTGAGCTCGAAAGCACCGTAGCTGACAGGCGCGTTCGCGATCTCGATCGCGTGCTTGCCGGTCACTTCCGCTCGTGCGCCGTCGCGAGCTGCGGCTCCGACGGGTGGTCGATCGCCTTGCCCGTGCGGTGCGCTGCAACGATCGCCTCGCACAGCGCGAGGTCGCGCAGCGTGTCGCGACCCGACGTGACGGGCTGCCGGTGCTCGGTCACGCAGGCGTGGAAGTGGATCAGCTCCTCCTTGAAGCTCTCGGCGAACGAGGTGATCTCCTCGGTGCGCGTCGAGCGCGGGGACTGCGCCTCGCCCTCTTCGGTGGCGAGCACGGTGGGCATGCTCCGGAGAAACGGCGACGGGAACGAAAGGATGAGCCGGCGTTCCGGCGAGTAGAACGCGAACTCCATCGAGTAGCGAGCGATGCCCGGAAGGTCGACCCAGGCGAGGATGCACTGGGCCGAGCCGTACTTGAAGATCGCCGTGAGGCCGGTCTCGCGGATGTCGGCGAACTCGAGGCGTTCAGGCTCTCCCAGCACGCCACGCATTGCGTTGAGCTCGTGAACCAGCGTGTCGAGAAGGATCATGTGGTAGGCCCAGCGCGAGAGCTTGTCGGCGTCCGGGATGACGGCGGCGACGCGCGCCGCGCTGTCCGCCGCAAGCGCGCGGGCGGTTTCCTCCGGCAGGCGCTGCGCCCGGTGCAGCTCGTAGTGCTGCACATACGGCTGAAGCGGAGACTCCAGGGTGGTGATCTGGACGAGCCGGAGGTCGCCCAGGGCGCCCTTCTCCTCGGCGAGCCGGCGGTAGGCGGGGTCGTACCGCTTGTTGTAGCCGACCATCAGCGTGACGCCCGCGGCCTCGGCCGCGGCGACCATCTCGCGCCCCTCCACGACGCCGAAGCACATGGGCTTCTCGACGAAGACGTGGATGCCCTTGCCGGCGGCGGCCACCGCGATCGGCGCGTGGCTCCCCGAGGTAAGGACCAGGACCGCGTCGAGCGGCTGCTCGAGCATCTCCTCCCACGAGGCGAACGTCTTCTGCACCCCGTACTCGCGGGCGCATGCCTCGCGCACCTCCTCCGAGATGTCGCACAGGGCCGCGATCTCGAAGCGGTCGCCCAGCTCCCGCAGGTAGTGGAGGTGCATCACCTGGGCGATCAGCCCGCAGCCGATCACGCCGACTTTGACTCGCTTCACATCAACCCCCCGCAGCCGACGGCGCCTGGAACGTTCCACGGAACTTATACGAAAGGCATGCCGGTGTCAACACCCGTCCGGTCAGGACGCCGGGGCCAGGATCGCCGCGGCCTCCGGCACGCCCTGCTCGGGGGACACGAACGGGTCCTCGTGCTCGATGGCGATCGTCCGGACGCGCCCCCCGGAAGCGAGCTCCGCGGCGAACTTCCGCCACCACGCGGCGTCCCTGCCCCGCCCGACCGTGGCGAAGTTCCAGGGCATCGCCTCCGGCGGTCGCGGCCAGCGGTGGTCGAGCAGGCCGTTGACGGCGAGGCTTCCGGCGTTGAAAGCCACGTCCTTGGCGTGGCAGTGCCCGGCCAGGTCGCCGACGGCGGCGAGAACCGCCATCGGGTCCATGCCCATCCAGAAGAAGTGGCTCGGGTCGATGTTCGCGGCGATCGAATCACCGACCCGCGAGACGCGCTGTAAGGTCTCGACGTTGTAGACCGCGGTTCCGGGGTGCAGCTCCAGGCAGACGAGGAGCTGGGGATGCTCCGCCGCGGCGAACTCCGCGAGCCCGGCCCAGTACGGCTCGATCGCCTCCCGCCACTGCCGCTCGTACACATCCTCGAGGTACGGGAGCCAGCCTCCGCCCGCGAAGTGCGGGGTTGCGTCGCCGCGCGTGCCCGGCGGGCAGCCGGCCAGCGCCACCACGCGCTCGACGCCGAGCAGTGCGGCGAGGCGGATGGTGTCGCGCAGGTCCGAGTCGTGCTTGCGCGAGACATCCGTGTCGGGATGCAGCGGGTTGCCCCAGCAGTTGAGCGCGGCGACACGAAGACCGCGCGCGTCCACCTCCGCGGCCCACGCCTTGCGTGCGCCTGCTTCGTGCAGGAGCAGCGGCATGTCGCAGTGGGTGGTGGGCGCGTAGCCCCCAGTGCCGATCTCGAGATCTGTGACCGACGGCGCGTCGCGGACGAGCCAGTCCATGACCTCGACCAGCGGGCGCGCCGCGAACGCTTCGAGCACGACGCCGAGACGGGGTGCGCCGGAGGGTGCGGTCAAAGCCGTCCAATTGTGTCGCCACCGGGCGTCCGCGTGCCCGTGTCCGCGGTGCGTCCTATCGTATGCGGGCCATCACGGAGCCATTGATCCGCAGCCGGAGCGGCGCCCTCATCGCGGCGCTGGCCTTCTCCACGCTCGCGACCGGCGTGCTTCTCATCTCGGTGCCGCTCGAGCTGCGCCAGCTGCACGCCGCGCCGGGCGAGATCGGCGTCACGCTCTCGATGTTCGGCTTCGGCATGTTCGCGTTCGAGTGGCTCTGGGGCGTCATCGCCGACCGCGCCGGTTACCGCGCCCCACTGGTCGCGTCGCAGCTCCTGTACGGCGCGTGCATCGTCCTGCTCGGGTTGGCCCACGGCGTGCCGATGATCGCGGTGGCGTACTTCCTGGCATCCGGGGCGATGGTCGCCGTCGGCCCCATCGGACGCTCGTATGTCGGCACCGCGCTGCACACGAAGCTGCGGGCCACGGGGCTTGCCCTGCTTTCGGCGCAGTGGGTCATCGCCGAGGCCGTCGGCTCCGGCGCGGGCGGCCAGCTCATCGACCACGTGCCGATCCGCAGCGTCGTGCTCGGCGCGGCGGCCCTGCCCTTGATCTCCGCGGCGCTATCGGCCTGGGTGTTCCGTGGCTACTCGCATTCCATCCACCGCAGCGCGCACGCCGCCGAGGCCGAAGCGGCGGAGGAGGCCGGTCCCGCCACCGCCAGCGCCGGCGCGGTGCTTGCGGTGACGGCTGCGATCGTCCTCCTGGTTCAGCTCGGCATCGGCGGCGAGCTCGCGCTGCTGCCGCTCCTGGTCACTACCAAGCTCGGTCTTCCGGCCTCGAGCGCGGGCACGGCGATGCTGGCCGTCGGGCTCGTGGGCGGCGCGCTGCTGGTGCCCGGCGGGAGCGTGGCGGACCGGTGGGGTCGCAAGCCGACGATGGTCGCGGGAGGCATCGTGTCGGCGGTCGGTTTCGCCGTCTATGCCGTGGCCGGCAGCCTGCCACAGGTGCTCGCGGGGGCGACCCTGCGCGCGGCCGGCGCCTCCCTCATCTGGCCGGCGGCGACGGCATGGATCGCCGAGTCCGTGCCGCCCCGCCGCCACGCGCTCTTCATGGGCCTGTTCGGCGAGTTCGAGAACATTGGGATCACGCTCGGCCCGGCCCTGGGCGGCCTCGCCTGGTCCTGGTTCGGGATCCAGTCGGCGTTCTACGTGTACTGCGTGGCGGCTCTGCTGGCGGCGGGGGTCGCAGCCTTCGCCGTCCGCTCGCGCGGCGTCAGGCCCGTGGCCGAACCGGCCCGCCTCTAGGGTCGCGGCGAGCGGCGCGGCGCGGCGGTGGTCTGCCGGACCACCAGCTTCGGCGCGAGCACGTGGCGTCGCGCCTGCGAGGAGGGCCTTTCGATCCTCCGTACGACGGCCTTGAGAGCGATCTCACCTATCTCCGTTCGCGGCTGGTGGATGGTCGTCAGCGAGATGTGCCGAAGCGCGGCGAGCGCCGTGTTGTCATATCCCATCAGGGAGACGTCGTCGGGGACGCCGAGTCGTGCTTCGTTTATGGCGTCCAGCGCGCCGAGGGCCGACAGGTCGTTGCTGGCGAAGATCGCGGTCGGGATTCGCTTTCGGCCGAGCAGGCGGCGCGCGGCCTCGTAGCCACCGCTCTCGGTGAAGTCGCCCGGCTCGACCTGCGCGTGGGAGGCGAGCCCCGCCTGCTTCATCGCCGCCATGTACCCGGACCGCCGCTCCGCGGCTCCCGCGCCGGAACCGCCGTCGATCAGGGCGATCGCGCGATGGCCGAGACCGGCGAGGTGCTCGACTGCGAGCTTCGCGCCCCTGACGTCGTCGTCGACGACGAAGTCGACGCCGGGCAGCCGCAGCACGCTGCCGATGACCGCGACAGGCACGGAGCGCGCGGCACCCGCGATCGCCTCGGCCGGCATGCGCGAGCCGGCGAGCACGACGCCGTCCGCGCGCAGCTCGAGCAGCTGCTCGAGGGCGCGCTGCTCCGCGGCCGCGTCGCGGTTGCCGGTGGTGATGAATGCCCGGTAGCCCAGCTCGGCGGCCGCCGCGTAGAGGCCGTCGAGGACCTCGGCGAAGAAGATGTTGTGCAGGTCGGAGACGACGACGCCGACGTTGTGGGTGCGCCTCTCGACGAGGCTTCGCGCCACGGCGTTGGCGCGGTAGCCCAGCTCCGCCGCGGCGGCCATCACCGCGAGCCGGCTGGTTTCGCTGACAGCCGTCTCGCCGCGCATCACGCGCGACACGACGGACTTGGAGACGCCCGCCTGGCGGGCCACGTCGATGATCGTGGGAGCGCGGCGTCCAGACCCATCGCTTGACATGTCGCGGTAGTCAACTATACTGGCGGGAACGTTCCCGTGGGAACGTTCCCAATATTCAGAGTCGGTCGCTGTTGACCGGGGATGGGGAGGTGCGGTGCACGTCGGCCTGGTCGGCGCGGGAAGGATAGGGGCGTTTCACGGGCGCAGCCTGAAACAGAGCACGTCCGTCGACCGGCTGTCGGTCACGGACCAGGATGCCGCCCGCGCGACAGGGCTCGCACGGGAGCTTGGCGCGAGCAGCGTCGCCGACGCGAGGGCCCTTTTTGACCAGGGGATCGACGCCCTCGTCATCGCAGCGGCGACCCCGGCGCATGCCGAGCTCCTCCACATGGCCGCCGACGCCGGCGTCCCGGCGTTCTGCGAGAAGCCCATCGCGCTGGATCTCGACGCCACCGACGCGGTCATTGCGCACGTCGAGCGCGCGGGTGCATTCGTACAGATCGGGTTTCAGCGCCGCTTCGACCACGGCTACAGGGCCGCGCGCGATGCCGTCGCCGGCGGGGGTGTGGGCGAGCTCATGCTGCTGCGTCTCGCCACGCACGACCCCGAGCCGCCGCCCGAGACGTACGTGGCCGGCTCCGGTGGCATCTGGCTCGACCTCGCCATCCACGACTTCGACATCGCCGCATGGGTGGCCGGCAGGCACGTCGTGGAGGTCTATGCCGACGGCGAGGCCCGCGAGCCGATTTTCGAGCGGCACCACGACGCGGGAGCCGCATGCGCGGTGCTCCGGTTCGAAGGCGGCCTGCTAGCGGCCGTCACCGCGGCGCGTCACGACGCGCTTGGATATGACGTGCGGATGGAGGTCTTCGGGACGAGGGACAGTGTCGGCGTCGGATGGGACGGCCGGATCGCCCTGCGTTCGCTCGAGGCGGGCATGGCGCCGCCCGCGCGTGGTTATCGAGATTTCCTGGACCGCTTCGAGCCGGCCTACCGGGCCGAGATCGATGCGTTCCTCGAGGCCGTGAAGCACGGCAGCCCGAGCCCCTGCCCGGCCGTCGACGCGCGGCACGCCCTGGTGGTCGCCCTCGCCGCCGGCCGGTCCATGCGCGAGCACCGTCCCGTGCGAATCGAGGAGGTGGCGTGAACGCGGGATCCCGCGTCGCGGCGGCTCCGATCTCCTGGGGCGTGAGCGAGCTCGCTACGTGGGGGCTCCGGCTCCCGGCCGAGCGTGTCCTGTCGGAGATGGCCGCCGCCGGTTTCGGGGCGACCGAGCTCGGCCCGCCGGGCTATCTCCCAGAAGACCCCCGCGCCTGCCGCGAGATGCTGGACCGGCACGGGCTCCGGCTCGTCGCGGGGTTCCTTGCGGTCGTGCTGCACGAGTCGCGGGCAAGCGCGCTTGGCGAGGTTGGAACGCACGCGGCAGAGCTCGCGGCCGCCGGCGCCGAGATGCTGGTCCTCGCGGCCGCTCTCCCAGGCGAGAGCTACGAACGCCACGACCAGCTCACCGCAACTCAGTGGCGCGAGCTTCTCTCCACCCTGACTGCCTGCGCGGCGGTCGCCGCCGGCCGTGGCGTGAAGGTGAGCTTCCATCCTCACGCGGGGACGGCGGTCGAAAGCCGCGACCAGGTGAATCGCCTGTTGGACGCCTGCGACGTCGACCTGTGCCTGGACACGGGGCATCTTCTGCTCGGAGGGACGGATCCCGTCGAGCTGGCGCGGCGGGCCGGCCGCCGCATCTCACACGTTCATCTCAAGGACGTCGACCTCGACGTCGCCACGAGCGTGCGCGCGGGCGAGCTCTCATACTCGCAGGCGGTGCGCGACGGTTTGTACCGGCCGCTGGGTCAGGGTGATCTCGATGTTTCAGCGGTGGTCACCGCGTTGCGTGACGTGGGCTACCAGGGTTGGTTCGTGCTCGAGCAGGACACGGCGCTGACTGCCGAGACGGAGCCTGCGGACGGCCCTGGTGCCGCCGCGCGGCAGAGCCTTGAGTACTTTCGGCGGATCGACGGCGCCAAGCAGCACATCACAGTTGGCAAGGAGGAGTGAACAGATGCATTTGACGCGTGGAGTGATCGGCCTGGCGGCCGCCTGCATGGTGCTCGCGGCGTGCAGCAGCGGCACCACCACATCGGGTAGCACGCCATCCGCGGGCTCGGCCTCGTCGAGCCTTCGCTTTTACTTCGTGACGCACGGTGACAACGGCACGTTCTGGAGCGTCGTCCAGAAAGGCGAGAGCCAGGCCGCGTCCGACCTCGGCGTCTCGGTGAACTACCAGGGCAGCAACAACGACGACAACCAGGAATGCCAGTTCATCAACGCCGCCGTGACAGCGAAGCCCGACGGCCTCGTCGTCTCACCTCACAGCCAGACCGTGCTCGACTGCGCGAAGCAGGCAGCCTCCCAGGGCATCCCGCTCGTCCTCATCAACAACTGCGGCAACACCTCCAGCGGGCAGAGCTACATCGCCTACTCGGGCGCCATCACCTGCGTCGGGCAGCCGGAGACGGCGGCCGGCCAGCAGGCCGGAACTCGCCTCAAGGCGGACGGCGGCACGAAGCTTCTGTGCGTCATCCACGAGGCGACCAGCACGAGCCTGCGCGACCGCTGCGCCGGCGCGAAGACTGGTTTCGGCGGAGCGGAGGAGGACCTCGTCATCGACAACGCCAAGTCCAACGTCTCGTCGGCCACGGCAACCCTGCAGGCCAAGCTGACCTCCGAGCCGAGCATCGACTCGATCCTCGCGCTCGACCCCGACGTCGCGAAGAACATCGTCGAGGCCGCCGTGGCCGGAGCGAACTCGAAGGCGAAGATCGCGACGTTCGACATCAGCACGGGCGTGATCACGGACATCCAGTCGGGCAAGATCGACTTCGCGATCGACCAGCAGCAGTACCTCCAGGGCTACCTGCCGATCGTCATCCTCAAGCTGTTCAAGGACAACGCGAACACCGTCGGCGGTTACGACACCGTCAAGAGCGGCCCGGGCATCGTCGACAAGACGAACGCGTCGACCGTCGCGAGCCTGGCCGGCAAGGGCACTCGATAGACTGGATCCGCTTTGCGCCGGGCCGGTTCTCCGGCCCGGCGCCCCATCCATGAGGGCGCAACAATGAGCGTGGCCAGCAGCACCAAGCCGAGCTCGAGCTCCTCCCCACAGCCGGCGAGAGCCGGCGACGAGAGGCTCGCGCGCGTCGGCATCGTCGCGAGGCTCCTGCAGCGACCCGAGCTCGGCGCGCTCATCGGCGCCGTCGCGGTCTACATCCTTTTCGCCACAGTCGACGCGACGCCCGGGCACCTGTTCTCGTCCATCGCGGGGATGCAGAACTGGACGGACGCCGCATCGACATACGGCATCATGGCCGTCGCCGTCGCGATGCTGATGATCGGCGGCGAGTTCGACCTGTCCGCGGGGGTGATGACGGGAACGTGCGGTCTGCTGCTCGGCATGCTGATCACGCGCGACCAGCTCAACGTCTGGCTGAGCATCGCGATCGTGCTCGTGTTCGCCGCGATCATCGGCACGGTCAACGGGATCCTGGTCGTGAGGACGAAGCTGCCGAGCTTCATCATCACGCTCGCCACGTTCTTCGTCCTCCGCGGCGTCGACGTGGGCGTGACGCGAATCCTGACGAACACAGTGCGCTTCGACATCTCGGACCAGGCCCCCGGCTTCGCGAGCGCGCAAGTCATCTTCGGCAGCACGTTCTACGCGCCCTACAACTTCCAGGACGCCGTGCTGTGGTGGGTCGGAGTGACGGTGATCGCGACCTGGGTCCTCACGCAGACCACGTTCGGAAACTGGATCTACGCCGTCGGCGGCGACGCCAACGCGGCGCGAAGCGTTGGCGTGCCGGTGGCGCGGACCAAGATCATCCTGTTCATCGGCACCGCGGTTTCGGCGGCGCTCGTGGGCACGATGGTGGCGCTGAGGTTCAAAGGCATCCAGTCCGGCCAGGGGGTCGGGCTCGAGTTCTTCTACATCATCGCCGCGGTCGTCGGCGGGTGTCTCTTGACGGGAGGCTACGGGTCGGCCATCGGGGCTTCCCTGGGCGCGCTGATCATCGGATTCGCGCAGATCGGGATCATCTTCGCCAACTGGGACTCCAACTGGTACTACACGTTCCTCGGGGTGATCCTTTTCCTGGCGGTCGGCGTCAACACGCTGGTCCGCCGGCGGGCCGCGAGCTCGCGCCGATGAGCGAGACGAACACGAGCGAGCGCGACCGGGTCCCTCTCCTCGAGGTGCGGCACGTCAGCAAATACTTCGGCAGCGTGATCGCGCTGCGCGACATCTCGATGCGTGTCGGCGCGGGCGAGGTGACCTGCGTGCTCGGCGACAACGGCGCCGGCAAGTCGACGCTGATCAAGATCCTCTCGGGAGTGCACCAGTACGACGAGGGAGAGATGCTCCTGGAGGGCGTACCGGTCCATTTCAGCGGCCCGCGCGAAGCGCGCGCCGCAGGCATCTCGGTCGTCTTCCAGGACCTTGCCACCGTGCCGCTCATGTCGATCTGGCGCAACTTCTTTCTCGGCTCGGAGCCGACGGTGGGCATCGGCCCGGCGCGCAAGCTGAACACCGGGTTCGCCAAGAAGGTCATGCGCGAAGAGATGCACAAGATGGGCATCGACGTGCGCGACCCGAACCAGACTGTAGGCACGCTGTCCGGCGGCGAGCGGCAGGCCGTGGCGATCGCGCGCGCGGTTTACTTCGGGGCCAAGATCCTGATCCTCGACGAGCCGACCTCGGCCCTCGGCGTGCGCCAGTCGGGCATCGTCCTCAAGTACGTCGTGCAGGCCCGCGAACGAGGGCTCGGCGTCATCTTCATCACCCACAACCCACATCACGCGTTTCCGGTGGGCGACCGTTTCGTGCTGCTGAACCGCGGACGGTTGATGGGCTCTTACGAGAAGAACGAGACGTCGCTCGACGAACTCACGAAAATGATGGCGGGAGGCGAAGAGCTCGAGCGGCTCTCGCGCGAGCTGCAGAAGATGTCGGCCGATGCCGGCCTGCAAGAGGTGGCGCGAGAGCTGGTGGACGAGTCGAGACAGTCCGCCCAGGGAGACATCACATGATCAAGAACCTCATCGGGTCCGCGTGGAGCGGACCCGCGGGCGCCAGGACCTTGCCCATTTACAACCCCGCGAGCGCGGAGGTCATCGACCAGGTTCCGCTGTCGGGTCCGAAGGAGGTCGACGCGGCGGTGGCCGCTGCCGTGGCCGCCTACCCGGCGTGGTCGCGCACCGCGGTCATGGAGCGCGTGCGCCTCATGTTCCGCTACAAGGCCCTTCTCGAAGACCATGTCGAGCAGCTCGCAGCGATCATCACGCGCCACCACGGCAAGACGCTCGAGGAATCGCGCGGCGAGGTGCGGCGCGGCATCGAGGTCGTCGACTTCGCGTGCGGCGCGCCGACCCTGCTCCAGGGCCGCACGCTGCGCGACGTCTCAGGCGGTGTCGACCAGGACCTCTATCGCTACCCGGTCGGCGTGTGCGCCGGCATCCCGCCGTTCAACTTTCCCGTGATGATCCCGCTGTGGATGTTCCCTCTCGCCGTGGTCGCGGGCAACACGTTTGTGCTCAAGCCGTCGGAGCGCACGCCGCTCGGCGCGCAGCGGCTCGCCGAGCTGTTCCTCGAAGCAGGCTTCCCCGAGGGCGTGCTCAACGTGGTGCACGGCGCGCAGGAGACGGTTCAGGCGCTGCTCGTGCACCGAGACGTGGCGGCGATCTCCTTCGTCGGCTCGGCACCGGTCGCCCGCCACGTCTACGAGACGGCCGCCGCTCACGGCAAGAGGGTCCAGGCCCTTGGCGGCGCCAAGAACCACATCGTGATCATGCCGGACGCGGACCCCGAGATCGCCGTCCCGGCGATCCTCAACTCCGCTTTCGGCAACGCGGGCGAGAGATGCCTCGCCGGATCGGTCGCCGTCGCGGTCGGCCACGCGGCGGACCACCTGCTCGAGCCGCTGACCGCCGCCGCTTCGAAGATGGTCGTCGGCCCGGGTGACGAGCCGGGCGTCCAGGTCGGACCCCTCATCCGCGCGGAGCATCGCGACAAGGTCGCCGCGTACGTGGACAAAGGCGTCGCCGAGGGGGCGAAGCTGATCGTCGACGGCCGCGGCGAGATGAAGCGGACGGGTTTCTTCCTCGGGCCGACGATCCTCGACCGCGTCACGAGCGACATGTCCGTCGGGCACGAGGAGATTTTCGGCCCGGTGCTCTCCGTCGCCCGTGCGGCGAACCTCGACGAGGCCATCGCTCACGCCAACAGGATGGCTCTCGGCAACATGGCCACGATATTCACGCAGTCCGGACGGTCCGCCCGCGAGTTCCGAGACCGCGTCGAGGCGGGCATGACCGGGATCAACGTACCCATCGCGCAGCCCTTCGCCTTCTTTCCGTTCAGCGGCTGGAAGGGCTCCTTTTACGGTGACCTTCACGTGCACGGCACGGACGGAATCGACTTCTTCACCCGCAAGAAGGTGGTCGTCACGCGGTGGTGAGGCCATGAGGCGCCAGCCCGCAGGCGCGCGTGTAATGTGGAGAGCGAGTTGAGCACGACGCGCCAGACGGTGAAGTACAAGAGCCCGCTGCACCAGATGACGCAGACGACGCCGACCCGCCTGTGGAACGACTCGGCGGACATCGACGAGCTCACGTACTCCATCGAGCACGGCGCCGTCGGCGCGACCTGCAACCCGGTGATCGCGCTGGGCATTCTGAAGAAGAACCTCGGTGCGTGGCGGCCGCGAATAGAGCAGCTCGCGCGCGAGATGCCGCAAGCCACCGAGGACGTGATCGGATGGACGCTGGTCGCGGAGATGTCCGTCCGCGCAGCCAGGCTGCTCGAGCCCGCATTCGCCGCGCACGGCGGCCGGGACGGCAGGCTTTCGATCCAGACCGACCCGCGGCTTTATCGCGACTCCGCCGCGATCCTCGACAACGCGGTCGCCTTCAACCGGCTCGCGCAGAACATGATCGTCAAGATCCCGGCAACACGGGCCGGCGTGGGCGCCATCGAGGAGGCGACGTATCGCGGCATCAGCGTCAACGCCACGGTCAGCTTCACCGTGCCCCAGACGATCGCGGTGGCGGAGGCTGTCGAGCGCGGCTTGCGGCGCCGCGAAGCAGAGGGCAAGGACATCGCGTCGATGGGCCCCGTGTGCACGATCATGGTCGGTCGCCTCGACGACTGGCTCAAGGTCCAGATCGAGAAGCGGGACGTCGCGATCGACCCCGGCTACACGGAGTGGGCCGGCGTCGCCGTGTTCAAGAAGGCTTACGAGATCTACCGCAAGCGCGGTTACCGGCTGCGCCTCCTGTCGGCCGCTTTCCGCAACCACATGCACTGGTCGCAGCTCATCGGCGCGGACGTCGTGATCTCGCCGCCGTGCGCCTGGCAGAAGCGGATCAACGGGAGCGACATCGAGGTGCGCGAGCGCATCGACGAACCCGTGGATCCGAACGTCGTCGAGCAGCTGCTCGCGCACTTCCCGGATTTCCGCCGCGCCTACACCGAGGACGGCCTTGCGGTCGAGGAGTTCGATTCCTTTCCGCCTACCGTGCGCACGCTTCGCCAGTTCATACAGGCGTGCTCGGACCTCGACGCCCTCGTGCGCGACGTTACGCTGCCCAACCCCGACCTCTAGGCCGTGAAGACCGTCCGCCTTACGACCACGCAGGCGCTCGTGCGCTTTCTTGCCGCGCAGCACGTCGAGCGAGACGGAGTGGAGCGGCGCTTCGTCGAGGGCTGCTTCGGGATCTTCGGCCACGGCAACATCACGGGTGTCGGCCAGGCGCTTGCGCAGGATCCGGAGCTCCTCACTTACTACCAGGCCCGCAACGAGCAGGCGATGGTCCATACCGCGGCGGGGTTCGCGCGGATGCGCAACAGGCTCGCCATCCTGGCCTGCACGACATCAATCGGCCCCGGCGCGACGAACATGATCACCGGGGCGGCCGCCGCGACCGTCAACCGCGTGCCGGTTCTGCTCCTTCCAGGCGACGTGTTCGCGTCGCGGCGGCCCGACCCCGTCCTGCAGCAGCTCGAGACGCCGTGGCGAGGCGAGATGAGCGTGAACGACTGCTTCCAGCCCGTCTCGCGCTACTGGGACCGGATTCAGCGGCCGGAGCAGCTCGTGCCGGCGGCGCTCGCCGCGATGCGCGTGTTGACGAGCCAGGCGGACACCGGTGCCGTCACCCTCGCGCTGCCCCAGGACGTCCAGACCGAGGCGTTCGAGTTCCCCGCCGCGTTCCTGGAGCACCGCACCTGGCGCATCGGGCGGCCGCTGCCCGACGCCGCCGCGCTGGACCGCGCGGCCTCTTTGATCCGCGCCTCGCGCCGCCCGATGATCGTGGCCGGGGGTGGCGTCATCTACTCGGAGGCCACCGAGGCGCTGGAAAGCCTCGTCGCGCGGACCGGAATCCCGGTCGCCGAGACCCAGTCGGGAAAGGGGTCGCTCGCCTTCGACAGGCCGGGGGCCCTCGGCGCGGTCGGCGCCACGGGCACGCTGGCCGCGAACCGCGTCGCCGCCGAGGCCGACCTGGTGATCGGAGTCGGCACGCGGTACAGCGACTTCACGACCTCGTCGCACACCGCGTTCCAGAACCCGGATGTCCGCTTCGTCAACGTGAACATCGCCGAGCTCGACAGCCACAAGCTGGCCGGCCTTCCCCTCACCGGTGACGCGCGGGCCACACTCGAGGAGCTCGACCGGCGTCTCGAGGGCTGGACCGTCGACGCCGCGTACCGCGGCGAATGCGAGGACCTGCGCGCGCGGTGGGACGCCGAGGTCTCGCGGCTGTACGCGCTCGGGCACGCTCCTCTGCCCGCGCAATCGGAGGTGCTCGGCGCGGTCAACGAGCTGTCGGGCCCTCGCGACGTCGTCGTGTGCGCGGCCGGCTCGATGCCGGGCGACCTTCACAAGCTCTGGCGCACGCGCGATCCCAAGGGCTACCACGTCGAGTACGGCTACTCGACCATGGGGTACGAGATCGCGGGCGGCCTCGGCGTCAAGATGGCCGATCCGTCACGCGAGGTCTACGTCATGGTGGGCGACGGGTCGTACCTGATGATGTCCCAGGAGATCGTCACCTCGATCCAGGAGCACGCGAAGCTCACCGTCGTGCTGGTCGACAACGACGGCTTCTCCTCCATCGGCGGCCTGTCGCGCTCGAAGGGCCAGGCGGGTTTCGGCACGCGTTACCGGTACCGCGCGGACGGATCCCTCGGCGACGACGCCGAGCACGCGCAAGGCGAGCGGCTGCCGGTGGACCTTGCGCTCAACGCGCAGGGGCTTGGCGCCCACGTCTTCCGGGCCGGCAACGTCGAGGAGCTGCGCGACGCGCTTGTCGCGGCGAAGGCGATCGATGCGACTGTCGTGATCCACGTCAAGGTCGATCGCTACGAAGGCGTGCCGAGCTACGAGAGCTGGTGGGAGGTTCCCGTCGCGGAGGTGGCCGAGTCGGGCGACGTGAAGAAGGCACGCCACGAGCACGAACGCGGCCAGGCCCGCCGGCGCTGGCATTTGTGAGCGGGCTGCTCGTCCACGGCCGCAAGTCGCCCGGCGCCACGGAGCCGGTGACGAAGATCACGCCCGAATCGGCGGGCTGGTCCTACGTCGGGTTCGAGGTGTATCGCCTGCGGCGAGGCGAGTCGATCGCCCAGGCCACCGGAGAACGCGAGGTCTGCATCGTGATGCTCTCGGGCCAGGCGGGCGTCGCTTCGGCGTCGCACCGCTGGGACG
>Ga0070741_10009759_pt1 | contig 18464 bp, 15 predicted proteins | sample Coa_R1_4_FD_66440 | JGI IMG/M metagenome (GOLD analysis project Ga0070741, IMG submission 66440) | Surface soil microbial communities from Centralia Pennsylvania, which are recovering from an underground coalmine fire - Coalmine... | ecosystem: Environmental > Terrestrial > Soil > Unclassified ...
CCTGCTTTAAAACCGCTATGATCTGCTCTTCACTGCGCCTGCTGCCACGCATCTTGTTTGCTCCTTTCCCTCTTGTGCAACTAACATTCTACGTGGAACATGTTTCGGGGAGCAGATCAGTAGGACCTCTGCGTCTGGACTGTTTCGTAGTTACTGCCGCGGCCCTTTTGCAAGCCGAAGTCAACGCCTCTCGGCGGTCGCTCCAGCACGAGGCGAAGCGTCAATTCACGTTCCATCTCATCGAGTCTAAAGCATGCCTACCTGCAACGAAGTATCAGAACGAGCGCGTGCCGTCGTGTTCATTACCGCTCATCGCCGATAGGCCGGTAGCCTTGCCGTTCAGCCTCCATTAGAGCGTGGAATTCACGGTCATTGAGGTTCTGGCGAGCGATTGCCGTCAATTGCTTACGACAGTCCTCACGGCACTGGGTGGTTGTGCATCCGGTGAGTTGCTCCCGGATCACTTTGGTCAGAGCGGATCTCAACGTGACGGCCCTCTCATTGATCGTCGGCTCTCTGCGCGCCGCTCGATGGATCAAGCGACCGACGATGATACCAGCCTCTTCCTCGCTGAGACGGTCGACTTCCGCGCCACGATACCAGTCCTTTCGCGACTCAAAGTTCTTCAGACTCTCATTGCGGCGCTCGCCCGTCAGCTCGTGCAGCGAGATCCCGCGATCGTCAGTCAGGGACCGGAGTTCCGCTCTGCGAGCGCCAGATTTGACGCCCTTTTTCCAGATGATCGCAAGTGTCGTCCCGGCGTGGTCCAGCCACGCCTCATCGATTGTCTTGCGCCTTTCAAGCGAAGAGAGAACCGGCTTCGCAGCGGACCCGCACGCCAGTCCACGTGCAGCCGGACAAGATAGCGGAACTTCGTAGAAGGCGAGCTGATCGGCCGAACGCCTCAGATTTTCTCTTGATGTAGACTGAGCCCACGTTAGAGCGGGCGCAATGATTAAAATCGCGACAAGCGGTACGTAGTGTCGGTTCTGCATTTGTCTTCTCCATGCAGAAATATAGCCAGCACCGAGGTTCTGAACGAGTGCCAAAGGTCATCCGATCTGCGAATTACTTCCGGCACGTCACGGCTCGCAAGTGATGATAGCCGGGACATTGAAAGCCAGCGTCTCGCTCGGCACGTCGCATGGACTGTCGAGCCGCGCAATGAATGACCGTACACCAACAAGTGCTCGCCCTCATTCACGGCTCCAGCCAAGCTTTTGAGTTCCTTCGCCCAAAGGGGAAGCCCTAAGATTTCGGACAACGGCACCCAGCGTGGCGTTGGTAGACCTGCACGCTCCGGCCGCGGCACCCTCGCTGAGTCGGCCGGCTGGGCGTACATGAAAACTTCGATTCCAAACCCCACTTCCCCTTCTCGCTCGGGGCGACAATACCGCGGCACGACCCACTCTCTCAGGAAAGCGACACCAGCACGCGGACATCGAACACCACTGAACTTCTGACTCCTGGTTTTCAACCAGTACATCACCGCTCTGAATCTGGACCGCATATCGCAGGACAGTCGCTCTCCACAGGTCATCCAAGCACTCGAGTTCCGCCGCTGTCAATGGAACCACTTCTAAATAGCCGCGTACCAAGTCATCGTTTCGACTTCGGCGCGCACAGGCGACATCTGCGGCTCCGACGTTGAGGTGGGCGCAATCGAAATCCAGGATGCCTGATAGAGCCTCGCTTTGAAAGAGCAGATTCTGGGCGATGAAGTCGCCATGGACGATCGTCGCAGGAAAGCGTGATGCCCCTGCCGCGCGGAGACGTTTGCTGACCGATTCTCGATAGCTGGCGAGAGTGCCGGTCAGGTAACTTCTGGCCGGACTGCCTACATCACCGATGGCTGTCGCCCAGCCCGGTCGCTGTCCGATGTCTGTCATAACGTTCAGATCCTGATGCAATTCAGCCAGCAGGCGGCCGCGCTGACGCGCCTGTTGCGCGGTTTCCCGCGCTGGCCCGAGCGGAGTTCATTCGATCGTAAGGCGGTGATCGGGTCAACCTTGGTCGCACGGCGCGCTGGGAAGTAGCTCGCCGCCAATGCGACTCCCAATAGCAGGACGGAGGTCGCGCTGAATGTAATAGGATCCGCGGCGCTGACCCCGTAGAGCAAATGAGCCGAGAATCGCGTAACGGCCAGTGCCGCCACGACTGCGACCACCATGCCGATCACACCCAAGGCGAATCCTTGCCCAAGGACGAGTCTCAACACATCTCCCGTCCGCGCTCCGATCGAAATCCGAATTCCCAACTCACGGGTGCGTTGGCTGACTGCATACGCCATAACACCATAGAGTCAAAGGGCCGACAACGAGAGGGCGACCACGCCGAAGATGCTCAAGAGGGAGGCTGCCATCCTCTGAAGATATAGCGATGTGCCGATGTGATCGTTCAGTGTCTTTGCATCGAAGACGGGCATCCCAGGGTCGAGCGCCGCGATTGCAGACTGGACACCGTGAAACATCTGCTCAGGCTCCGCCGCAGTTCGCGCCACCAGGCTTTACCGAGAGCATCGCCCCTAGGCCAGAACCGCTGAGCCATAGTGTGGTTGATAATCACAACGCCGGACGACCGCTCGTTATCTCGCTCTTCGAAGTCCCGGCCGTGCAGGAGCGGAATGCGTAGCGTCCGAAAAATACTTCGGACCGACGGTTTCATAGTTGAATCGCATGTCCTCATCGCGTCCCGGCGCATAGCCGTCGATTGTGACGGATGTAAACGCTATCCCACTTAGGGTGAGTGGTAACCGTCGCGCGAGAGTCGCAGACTCGATGCCGGGCAGCGCTGCAACTCGCCCGACTAGGCTGCGGTAGAACTCCCGGCCGCGAATTTCGTCGTAACCGTTGAGGAATGGGTCCAGAGAAGCCAATAAAACGCGATTCGGATCACATCCAGGATCCGTCCCATAACCATCAGCCAGCGGCTGCCTCGATCCGGAGAGCGCCGCCTCGCTGACCCGCAGACCCGCCTGCAACAAGAGCTGCACGACGGCGTAGTTGCGGCGCGCCAGCACCCGGCGGGATTGGCCGACGGCACGCAGCAGCGCCTGGACCTCGGCCGGAAGCAATCCTTTGGGGCGCGTGCCCCGCGGCGCCCGTGTGAGCTTCAACTCGGCCGCCACGTTGGTACGCAGTTTGCCGCTTGAGTGTGCCCACTGGCACAAGCGGCGCAAGATTTCGAGCTTGCGATTCACGCTGGCCGGCTTCACGGCCCGGTGGCGGCTCAGGTATCGGCGGAACTGCGCGCGATCGCTGGCCGTCAATTTTTCGATCGGGTGGCCATCATACTAGGCGGCAAACAGGCCGAGGTCGCTGCGGTAGCCGCGCACCGTAGCGGCAGCGGCGTCCTCGCGGCCAGCGCTTTGAGAAATGAGCCATCCAGGGATGGTCCCCGGACTTGGCGCTGCGCGGGTGTATTTTACGCAAGGTCAACCCCTGCGTTAAAACCCCGCTTTATTGCCTACAATATGGCGCGTATTCCAGCAACATAGCATGATTGTACACAGGTATTTCACGCAACAAACGCGTGTTCAGGCGGTTTCGGACCAGTTTCCTTACTCAAGACAGCCCAAAATGGGGTCTTACAGTAAATTTCTACGGAGATGCTGCCGGAACCCGTACCCTTCAGTTTTTATCGGATCGGCTGGCGGTGTTTATATATAACACTGCCGGCCCGGGAAAGGGCGTGGTGAACAGTTGCGAACCGCCGCCGCGTATCGCTTTACTCTGCGACACATGACCGCTATTGACTTCGAGCCATTCGACATTAAACATGCCAGAGGCGCCAGACAGGTTCACAGTGAATCGTCCTTGGTCTCCCGGCTGAAAGACCAGGTACTCCTTACCCGGCTTCGCAAGGCAGTAACGCGTCTGCGACAAGTGCCCCGCGGGTTCCATTCTCGCCAGATCCACCTTTCGCGAGTAATCGATCACTTGTCCCAAGGCGATGCGCCCCGAATCCAGCCAGACGGGCGACGGCAGCATGTCGTCCATAAACAGCACGTTCAGCCCGCGGGTGAAACTCTTCCATACCCAGGTATTATCTCCGCCCAGCCCCCACAAGTGATCGGTGTCGTTGAGGATCACTTTTCCGCGGTATGCGGGACTCGGGTCATCACGATATCTTTCGTCTGCGTTTCCTGGGTTGGGCGCTATCCAATCCGCCGGACTATCGAAGAGCGCCTTATTAGAACCATCCTTGTATTGGAAAGACATGCCGACGGGGTGCTGCTGCGGTTTGCCCGCCTCATATTGGTGGACGAATCGGATGAGTTGGTACTGCCACTCGGTGGAATAAGCGCCTGACTCGTTGGCAATTTCGTAAAGCACGTTGTCCAGGTCGTTAACTGTATCGACTACGCGGCGCACGTAGTCCTCCTGGAGCTTCCATACGCGCTTTCCCATGGGAGTGTCGGCGAGGGTATGGGAATTCGTGCCCTCTACGTGGATGCCGTTGACATTGTTGTCGCCGTAGAAAGGATGATATTTCGCTGCATCCGTGAATTGAAGCTCCCACCCCTCGAACAGCATTACCGATACATAAATGTCACGGTCGCGTGCGGTTTTCACTCGATTCCTTAGCCGGTCGAAGTAAGTGGGGTCGAACTGAGTGAGATCGAATTTCGGTTTACCATCGGCGGCAAATCCCGGACCGGTACGGCGCCACGGTTGCGGAACGGCATACTGCACCGTGCCCTTGGGCTCGACGTCGGTCCAGCGGGGTACTTCCCATCGCCACAACCGAATGAAATTGTGATGATGCGATGCGAGAAATTCCAAATAGCCGTCATAATCGAACGCCGCCGGCGGATCCTTGGATTCCGGCATGCGGTGCCCCATATCCTGGAAGTTGCGCCAGATATGCGATCCGGCCAGGAGGATGGCGCGTCCGGAGCCGTCTGTGAAGTAGCGCGGATTTGATTTCAAAACCCGCAGTGGGCCCATGGTGTGACCAGTTTGGGCTGATGCTGTCAGAGTCAGGGAAACTAGGAACGCAATCACGATTCGCATGGTTCAGCTTCATTTTGTGGCGCCAGGCCAGCCGTAATCGTTGCGGCCCGCGGCGGGCTCCACCGGGCCAGGCGGCAAAGTTAGCTGCCACTTCAGCAGCATGTTCGACAGCCGCTCCGAAACTTCTGGTTCGCGGTTGGCCAGGTTCGTTAACTCCGAAGGATCGCGCGGAATGTCATAAAGCTCCACGCGGCTCCGGTCCGGGTTCATCAACAGTTTCCATTCGCCATCCCGGACCGCGAGGATCGGGCTGCGATTCAGCACATGGCCGAACACCGCGAAGCGCCACTCCCAAAGTAACGGCCGCCGCCGGGCGCGTGAGTGACCCTGCAGAATCTCGTGCATGTCTTCGCCGTCGAGCTCGATATTGGACGGAACTTCAACGCCGGTGAGGCGGCAAAGCGTCGGCAGGAAATCCACGGCGGATAGCACTGACGTGTTGTCGATCCTGCCTGCGGGGACCGTACCAGGCCACCGCACGAGGAACGGCTCTCGAATACCGCCCTCGTACAGGCTGCGTTTGCGCCCGCGGAAAGGGCCTGCAGAGCCGACTCCGCTGTGGCCGGCGTCGCGGATCTGGATCTCCTCCGGGCCGTTATCGCTCGAGAACAGGACCAGTGTGTCCCGGGCCAGCCCGAGTTGTTCAAGTTTGGCGAGAAGCCGTCCAACCTGCTGGTCCACATCCGTTACCGAGGCATAGAATACCTGCGCGGCGGCCTTGTAGGGCAGGGCGTTCCCATCCAGGCCTTGCGGTGTCAGCCCGCGGTACGGCGCGATCTGCTCCTCGGTAGGCTTTAAGGGGGCGTGCGGCAGCAGCATCCACACATTCGCGAAAAAGGGCCGGTCCCGATTGTTCTCGATAAACTGCATGGTCTCGTCCACGATCAGGCGGCTGGAGCGGGCCCAGAAATCCTGCGTTCGCCAGTCGGCCCAACCGGGACCATTGGAGACCACGGTGCGATGGGTATCGATGCCGTAAGCACCTGGTTCCGGCGCTCCCGGCCCGTGTCCGAGGTGCCATTTACCGAAATGGCCGGTCTTGTACCCCGCACGTTGCAACAATCTGGTAATCGTGGTGGCGCGTGGATCAAGCCAGTCGGGCATACCCCTGCGCTGATTGACCTTCGGGTCGTGGTCGCGATCCGCAAAATGCCCATGCACAGCGTATCGCGCCGGATACTGGCCGGTCATGAAAGCGGTCCGGCTGGGCGAGCAAACCGGCGAGTTCACGTAGAACTGTGTAAACAGCGTACCCTCCCGCGCCAGCCGGTCCAGGTTAGGGGTTTGCATCATGGCATGGCCATAGCAGTGGAGGTCGCCCCATCCGAGATCGTCTGCGAGCACGAAGACGATATTGGGCGGGCGTCGGGCGGGCGCGCTCGAGGCTCGCCGCAGAAGCAGCCCCGGGGTGGCGCAGACTGTGTTCCGCAGAAGTTGTCGCCGGCCGAAGCCCGGCATGGCGGAACGCCTCATTCGATTTCCAGCACTACGCCGCAGTCCCGCCGGAACTTGGGTAGCGCTACTTTTGTCTCACGGCTGCTGGCGGTCACGATACCCGCAGCCGTCCAGGTCACGGCGCCGGAGTGCAGGATGCGCAGGCGGTATCTCCCTTTTGGAAGGCGCAGGGCGATCTCGCCCCGAAGAGCGTCACCGAATCCTTCCGCGTTGGCGCGGCGATCGGCGACGTATACCACATATCTCTTCCCATCAGTACGGCGCGATGCAAATGCCGCGGACTGCGGTGGGGCCGACACGACCAGCTCGTAATCGGGGAGCATCTTCTCCGGACCAGATTCGCGCCAGAGAGCGGCCAATGCCCCAAGCTGCGCGCGCAAGGTCCGCCCATCGAGTTTTCGGCCGTCTCCTATCGGGGCGTTGCCGGCGCCTGCGGAATCCTGCGGCGTGAAGGACCAGTCCAGATGATCGAAAACCGCTCCGCCCGAAAGAATCGTCTCCCATGCCTCGATGCGGTTTCGATCCCAGTTGTCTGGCGCTCCATTGATGATGCCCGCATAGTTCTCATCGAATGAAACCGGTTTGTCTAAGTATGCCCGCGACCTCACGAACGACCAAATGTTGCCGATACGGCCTTCGCGCGGATTCGCCGGGTAGTAGACGGACGACTTCTTGCCGGGGCTACGGCGGCTTAGATAGTGGTAATTGATGATATCGACTCGCGGGTCGTTGAAATACTGCACGTCGCCGATATCCAGATACCGCCGGTCCTCTTCCACTGAGACCGGAACTTGCTGGTGAGCATTTACGGCGATCAGGTGCTTCTTGGGTAAATCCTTCTCGGTCTCGCGCACCACATCGCACAACGCCTCGTGCCAGGCACGCATCTGGTCCGCAGATTCGCGGGTAATCGCTGCGCCTTCGTTCAGGATTTCGAAATAGAGATTGTCGAAAGGATTCAGCTCCTGGACGATCATGCGCACAAAGTTCTTCTGGAAATCGAACACAGTCGGGTCGTGGACGCGGTAGAACTGATCTGGCTCGGTGAGGCTGGCCCCAACCCCGTTCACGTTGTTATCTCGAAAGCAGGGCAGCCAGGAGAGAATATTCTGCCGGTACGGATTACAGAACAACGTGACCTCGACCACAATATCTCGCCGTGCTGCCTGCTGCAGGAAATCCTTAAATCGTGAAAAGTACTCTCGGTTCCATTGCGACAGGTCGAACCTCAAACCGCCATCGCGGGCCCGGCCCGGTCCCACACGTTTCCAGGGCAGAACTTCCCGTCCGGCTCGTGGCGCCAGCGTGTTCGCAAAGCCAAGGGAATGAATTGAGTCCTCCAGTTCCCGATAAAACGTGAACACACGCGAGAGGTTCAGCTTGTGCCGGGCCAGTTCGTCGAGATAGGGCAGATAGCTGAAATCGCGGTTCAGGATGGCGCCATAGTGCTCGGTCGCAGTAATCAGAACCACATGATTGCCCTTATAGACAAAGCATCTCGGGTTCTGAGGATCACGGGCCAGCGACTGCGCAAAGAGCGGCGTGGCCAACACCACACCCATGACGATCAGTAACGGATTCATGAGATCTGGACTACCGGCCAATCCACAGGACCCAATCTTCCTGGTGCGGCGCGGTAAACGTGCCCGTTCCGACACTTGTTTTGGCCGACCACTCGCCGGTTCGCGGGTTGAACCATCGGGCCATGGATGCACTCTTCAGCTTGTCAGTGATCAGCGTGACGGGGCCGCCGGCCGGCAAATAAGCCACCGCGAAGGTGTGGTCCTCAGGCGCGGCCACGGCCACGAACCGGTGCGGGTCGCGCATTCCCGGCTGATCGGCAAGCAGTTCTTGCGCAGGCCGCAGGCGCCACCATTGGAGTGAGGAGAACAGCGACTTCACATGCTTCATTTGTTTGGCGCCGGGATGTTGCAACGCCTCGCGCCACGGCGGGGAAAGCCCTTCGCGCGGATGGTTCGGCGGGACCTGCGGTCGCGGCTCCCAATCCCATATGCCCATCGATCCATATGTCACTCCCGCCGTCGGCGAAACCAGCAGGCTCCAATAGATCGCGTTGCGCACCTCTCGGGCCGTGATCCGATGCCGGTCGCTCGAGTCCATGACGATGTGCGCTTCATAGATGGGCTCCAGATTGATAGTGGGATGATGCGGCTCGGTTTTCCAGTCCGAAGCCGGCGGCCCTTGCGTGTGCCACCGTATCGCTTCGTCGGCTCCTCGATGGCCGCTTTGATAACCAGTGAAGCGGAACCACGGCTCGTTACGGAACTCGCCAGCAACCCACATCCGGCCGCCGGGGTGCATGGTAACCGGCCGCGAAGGAGCATGGCCGAAAACGGCCCGGCCGATCTTCTTCCAACGCTCCGATCGCTCGCCGCGATAGTCTGCGTCCCCGGCCAATATCCAGGCCACCTGATGCGCTCCATATCGGGCCACTATATAGCTCGCCAGCACCATGATCTGGTCGTCGGGCAGGTAATAGCCGGGATTCAGTGCCGGCGTCATTTTGTCTTCGTTCGCCCATGCCAGTACCGGCACTCCCAACAGGCCGGAGGAGTTCATCACATCCACGCGGCTGTCCAGGCGCTGAAAAAACCACGGATCAATGGCAATCCGCTCCCTACCGCTGAAGGCCTGCCGGCCTTCAGCATTCGCCGCGAAGCCTTTAAACTGGGTGGCGACGAACTGGATCGCGGTGAATCCCTTCCCGATGCGGTCATTCAAATAGACCTGCCAAGAATCGGGATCGGAGAGATGAGGCACGTTCCAGGCGGTGTCTCCGAGCCAGAAAAATGGCGTGCCGTCAGCTTGCACCAAGTACCGGCGATCCTCCGAAACCCGCACGCTACCGTGCCGGTAGAGTGGGTTATCGCCGGTATAAGGGACGCAAATGAATTCGCCTCTCTTCCCGTTCAACCCGCTATCCGAGGCCGGCACGGCGCGAGTAACCCAGGTCCAACGCCCGATCTGTTCCGGGGAAAAACGGACTTTCCACGTCGTTTCGCCGTCCCAGAAGCCCCGCGCGGTGTGCCGCGTGCCGGTCGGAGACGTGAATTCCACCTCTAAGTGCGCTTCCTGCACGGGATTGAGGTACTCTGTCGAGCTCCTGAATTGAGCTTCGAAGCGTGTCCACTGGGCGACTTCCGGAACGTTCTGCGAACTCCCAATGCCGCCGAGCGCGAGCGTGCAGGCGATTAGTAGGGGAAGCCGGGTTCTCTGCATCGCCCGTTCTAGAAATACAGACTGACCGCGAGTTGGATGACGCGCGGCGGCCGTGACGCGATCAGTTGGCCGAACCGCCCGTTCACCTGATTGCCCGCCGGGTCGAAGCGCGCCGTGGAATCAACGCCCAGGAACTGCGAATGATTGAAGGCGTTGTAGAGTTCCGCGCGGTATTGCAAATACACGGACTCGCCCCGGATCGGCGTTTTCTTCATAAAGGTGATGTCCCAATTGTTCGTGCCCGGGCCGCGGAAAACATCCTTGGGCGCGTTGCCGAAAGTGCCCACGGCCGGGCGCCCGAACGCGGACGTGTTGAACCATTTCAGAATCGACCGGTCGCCCCGGGATAAAAGCGGGTTCTGCAAAGCCACGACGCGCGTGCCGTCTCCGCCGCCGGAGATGTTGGCGCCGTCGGTCGTTGTAAGTGTGATTCCCATTGGCAGCCCACTCGCGAAGGTGGTCACGCCGGATGCCGTCCAATGATCGAATACAGCCCGCACCACGGCGTTCGGCAGAAGTCTGCTTGCACGCGGCAGGTCCCAGACGTAGCTGAATGCCAGCGCATGCGTCTGATCGTAATTTAGCTTTCCATACGACCACACCCGGTAGGAGACGTACATCGGCAGCGCGCCGCCGTCGTCGCCGGTAAGGCCCATCGCCTTCGAGTATGTGTAGGTGAGGCCGATCTGCGGGCCGTTGGCGAACCGCCGGTTGGCGCCAAACTGCAGTGAGTTGTAATTCGAGGTTCCGGAGGCTTCGTTATACGTAATGCTCGCGTAACCCGGATAGGGTCTAAAGAAGTTGTCTGGTAGAGGCTGCGACGGATTGGTCGGATCCGAGTTAGCGCGCAGGAACTGCGCTCCAAAGGGAACGGTGTTGAGATTTCGGGACTGGATTAAGTGCCGGCCGAAGTTGCCCACATACGACAGATCCACGACCGTGTTCCAGCCGGCATCGCGTTGGATTCCAAAGCTGTAGTAGTAAACACTGGGAGTCTTCATGTCTTTCTCCAATGAAACCACGCTGGCTGGGAACAGAACACCCTGCGAGTTCAGCAGGCTGCTCATGTTGCTGTAGTAAAGCGTCGAGATCAACTGGTACGGCGGGTCGCTGATGATCCCCGTGGTGTATTGGTTGCTTTTATACTGCGACTGCTTGGTGATGCCGAAGCCGCCACGCACGGCCATCTTGCCGTTGCCGAATGGGTCGTAGGCGAAACCGAATCTTGGCGCCGTCTCCACAGGTTGATGATTGATCCACCCGACGGGATAGTCCTTAGCGGTATCCGTCACCATACCGTTCAGCACGTCGCCGGTGCCGGGAACATACGCGCCTATCCATGGGGCCGGAACAAATTCTCCGGTTACCGGATTTTGGCCCACACGCTGGCCGGCGGCGTCCCTTGCCGGGCGATACAGCACCGGCGACTTCGCCGCGCTGTAGCGCTCAAGGGCTAATGCCGAACCCTGCGCCGGCGGGCGAATACGCCACTGAGAGAAGTACGAAAAGCGCAATCCGTAATTCAGTGTGAGGCGGTTTGTCACCTTCCACGTATCCTGCGCGAACCATTCGAAGACATACTGCTTGCCCATGTGAAGAATGCGGTTATTGGGCTCGGTATAGGACGAGAAATTGCCCAGCACGGCGTTGGCGTATGCGTAGTTGCTGTCCAGCGGATTGTTGACATTGCGGCCGAAATCAAAAGTCCCCGAGAAAGGTGTTAGCGACCGGCGCCCCTCGGTATTGATCAACCGGAGCGCCATGAAACCCAACTTGGGATTGTGCCGGCCGCGCAAGAAGCTGAAGTTATCCGTCACGACGATGACGTTATCGCCGCCATCGGTACCGATGCGGGTGTCGTAAGTGATGCTGCCCGCGGAAGGCACACCGCCAAAGCTGGCGGCTGGAATGAGCCCACCCTCGTTGGCGCTCGGAAAGAGCTGTGCCAACGTGTAACCCGCCTTCGATTTGAGGACCGAATCAAATTCGCCGGGCGCCGGATGCCGAAGCTCCTTAGGGCCCCGGATTCCGATGTTGAATTCGTTCGTCATAGCCGTGCCGAACACGCGTGTATAGCCGAGTTGCAAGCTGTCGTCGGTGTATTTGTAGTGTGTGTACAACAGCGGCAGGTTGCCCTTAAACCCATCGTTTTCGGTATAGGAACGCGCATTGGTGGCCCAGCGCTTGCCACGCAAATAGAACATGTGGTTCATCTTGGGCCGGTAATCGAGCCTCAGCACCTGGTTGATCTTCGGCAGATCGACAGTGTCGGCCCATTCCAGGTTGTAGGCACCCGCGGTGACGCGCCGGTCCAGGCGGTTCGGCAGCGGCTGCACGTTCAGCAATGCCTGACCATTGGGATTGATGCGGTTGGCCGGCACGATGTTGCCCGGAAACGGCTGTCCGTTAGTTGGATCATTAATGACGATCAGCCGGTTGTTCTGGTCCAGTGACTGCGAAAAATTGCCCACCCGCTCGAGCGCAGTCGGCACCGTCGCCTGAATCAGATTCAGCGGCTGAGTAATGCGCCAATGCTCCTGTCCGTAAAAGAAGAACAGCTTGCTGCGGTCCGCGTTGAAACGATTCGGGATGTAAACCGGGCCGCCGGCGGTGAAGCCGAAAGTGGCGTACCGATATGCGGGTTTTTTCAATGCGCTGCGGTTATAAAAGAAGTCATTCGCGTTGAACGCCTCATTGCGAATGAAAGTGGACGCATTCCCATGAAAATCCTTCGTGCCCGACTTGGTCACGATGCTTACGACGGCGCCATTACCCCCGCCATATTCCGCGGCGTAGTTGCTGGTGATGGCCTTCATCTCGGCAACGGTCTCCATGCTGGTGGTTTCATTGAACAGGCCCGGCAGTGAGACATCCCCGCCCGGTTGCCCATCAAGCGAGATATTGCTGCCGTTAATCCGCAGCCCCGAGAAGTTGGGCGTCCAACTCCCGTATCTGCCACCCAGTGACTGGTTGCCGTTCCCGACGCTCCTCTCGTCGTTCTCTCCACCACCCTGTACACCGGTCATCGAAGTGGCGCCGGGCAGAAGCTTGAGAAGATTGATCGGGTCACGGCCGCGCGCGATCGCCAAGTCGATCTGCGTGGCGGAAAGCAGACCAGAATGTTCGGCGCTATCGGTCTTTACCAACTCGCCTTCGGCCCGAATGGTGACGGTTTCGGAGGTTTGGCCAACTTGGAGCTCAATGGCGCCCACCGGGAGGCGTTCGCTGGCGGCCAGGACCAAGTGTGTTCGCTGGACTGTCCGGAAGCCTTGTTTCTCTACCCTTACGGTGTAGGTCCCGGGCCTCACGGCGTCGAATGTGAACAGGCCCGTTACATTGCTCTCGCTGGCGCGCTCCGTTCCGGTGCCTTCATCCAAAAGGGTTATTTTGGCTGCGGGCACGACGGCCCCGGAGGTGTCCACGACAGCGCCACTGATCGTGCCTGTTATCGTCTGCGCAGACAATCTTCCCCAGAAAAGGAAAGCGAGCCACAGTCCAACGGCGATTAAACGGGGCGAACCTCGATGCATGGAGTTCGCTGCGAACACGTGTCACCTCCTCGGCGGCCGTGAAGGCATTCGCGTTCAATAACCCTCTGGAATACCGTTCGCGGCTTGTACCTTTCAGATGAGATGTGATATTATCACCATCTCAGATTACTGTCAATGATCTGCGAAACAAGCCTATGTCTATAGCGGAAACGCCTACTCTGGAAACACTCAAGCGAACCCCGGGGCTGGTCGAACGGACCGAATCGCAACTAGAGAAACTGATCGTCAGCGGCTCCTACCGGCCAGGCCAGCGGATGCCTTCAGAGCGGGAGTTGGGCCAACAGCTTGGGGTCAGCAAGACGGTCGTCCGTGAGGCCATTCGCTCATTGGCCGCCAGGGGTTTGGTCGAGGTGAGACCCGGGTCGGGAACCTACACGCGGCAGGTGAGCGATGAAATGGTGACACGTCCCGTGGCGCTCCTGTTGAGATCCTCCGTCCTTGATGTGGAGCATATTCACGAAGTCCGCGTGAGCCTGGAAATGCAAATTGCCGGGCTCGCAGCGCTCCGCGCCTCGGAGGAGGACGTCGCAGGCATGCAGCAGGCGATCGCCGCGCTCGAGGTGCCTGACATCGCCCCCATGGCCTTCGCCGAAGCGGATGTGGCATTTCATAAGCGGCTGGCAGAAGGTGCACGGAACCCGCTTTTCTCGGTACTTGCCAACGCGCTGAACGATGTGATGATTGACATTCGGCTGCTGGCGTATGCGGCGAATCCGCAATCGGTCGAACGGGCGGTTTATTATCACTCGTGGATTCTCGATGCCGTCCGCCGGCATGATGCCGATGGAGCGCGGAAGGCCATGGAAGAACATCTCGAATACTCGCTCAAAGGGATGCGGCTGGTCGCTGAGCAGCAGCGGCAAACTGCTCAGAAGACGCCATGAGAACGTGCTTAGAAAGGATTACCGAATGCAAATCGCTGTTATCGGCGCCGGAAATATGGGTAGCCTCTATGGCGCAAATTTGGCGCGCGCGGGCCAATCCGTGGCTCTGGTGGACGTATGGCAAGAGCACGTAAACCAGGTCCAACAGGACGGGCTCCGGATGGACGGCCTGCGTGGGTCCTTTGTCGCTCAGGTAAGCGCCACGACTGAGCCGGCGCGCGCGCCGAAAGCAGATATCGCGCTAGTCTGCGTCAATGCGTATTCGACCCGCGAGGCGGCGAATTCAGCCAAGGTTCTGCTGAAGGATTCGGGATTCGCCCTGACCTTGCAGAACGGGCTTGGCAATGTCGAGGTCCTCACGGAGGTTCTGGGCCAAAATCGCGTGATGGCCGGGCTTAGTTTTCACAGCGCGGAATTGCGCAGCCCCGGATATGTGACCCATACCAATGATGGCCCGACGTACCTCGGCGAACTCGACAGATCGCAGTCGGAGCGGCTATCGACGATCTGCGATCTTCTCGATCGCGCCGGCATGAATCCTACACCTGTCCCGGATATTTGGTCCTACATCTGGGGCAAGTTCATCTACAATTGCGCGATCAACGCGGTGTGCGGAATCACCGGACTGCGGCCGGGCGATATCCAGCAGATCCCGGATCTGGATCGGTTCCAGACGCATATCGTTGATGAAGTGGTGGCGCTGGTCAACGCCAAAGGCATAAGGGTTCCGGATGCGGACCCGCTTAAAAAAATCAAGGAATTCTATGCCAAGAAGTTCCACCGCGTCTCCATGCTGCAGCACCTGGACCGGCATCGTCTCACGGAGGTGGACGCGCTCAACGGGTACGTCGTGCGGGAGAGCCAGAAGCTCGGTTTATCCGCTCCTTATAACGACGCGCTCACATGCCTCATCAAAGGCCGCCAATTTCAATCCCTTGACGGAGCGGGCACATGAGATTGGCAGGCAGAGTCGCGATTGTCACGGGCGGCGGCTCTGGCATCGGCCAGGCTACAGCAAGGTTATTCGCGCGCGAGGGCGCGAGAGTGCTCGTTGCCGACTGCAATGCCGAAGCGGCCCGCGAGACGGCCTTTTCCATCAACTCCGCCGGCGGCGAAGCCGAGTCCGCCGCCGTTGACGTATCAAGCGCGGCGCATGCCTGTCGCATGGTGGAAGAAGCCGCCGCCGCATTCGGCCACGTGGACATTCTGTTCAACGGCGCGGGAATCCTCTACCATGGCACTGTCACCGAAACGGACGAGGATACCTGGAACCGCGTCATCTCCGTCAACCTTACGGGCACTTTCCTCTGCTGCAAGGCGGCCCTGCCCGCGATGATCGCCCGTGGTGGAGGCTCGATTATCAATGTGTCGTCGTCGACCGGCGCGCATGACGCCTGCGCGCGCGCCGCGGCCTATGTCGCATCGAAAGGAGGAGTCACTCTGCTCACGAAATCTTTGGCTATCGACTATGCCAAGCATAACGTTCGCGTAAATGCAATCTGCCCCGGCCCGACGGATACCGCCATGCTGCGGAACAATATGCTGCCGGAACGCCTGGAGTCGTTTGCGGCCTCATTCCCTCTACGGCGACTCGGCCGGCCCGAGGAGTCCGCTTATGCAGCGCTGTTTCTGGCATCGGACGAGGCTTCTTTCGTGACCGGCGCCATGCTGCCCGTAGATGGCGGACAGACAGCCGAAGTCTAATCGAGCGGAGGCCGCATTGATATTTTCGACAGGACTTCGCCATCCGGAGGGTCCAGTAGCGCTGGAAGACGGAAGTTGGTTAGTCGTGGAGGCTGGCGCCGGCCGCGGCTGCGTGACCCAGATCAGTCCGGATGGGAGCTCTCGCCGTACTCTGGCCCGAACCGGCCGGCCGAACGGACTAGCGGTCGACAAATACGGTTTCGTTTGGGTTGCCGAATCGGAGAGGCCCTCTTTACTGCGCGTCAGCATGGACGGCCGCATAGAAGTAGCGCGGACTGAGTGTAATGGCGAGCCGTTCCTGTTTCCCAATGATCTCTGCTTCGGCCCGGATGGCGCGCTGTACCTCACCGACTCCGGCGTCCTAATTCATCAGTGGGCACCTGACAGCCGCATCCGCGATGACTACATGATGGCGCCGATCGATGGCCGCGTTTACCGCATAGAGATCAATACGAAGCGGATTACCATGCTCGATCGGGGTCTGCGTTTCGCCAATGGCATTGCCTTCGGTCCGGATGAAGCCCTTTACGTCAATGAGAGCGTGACTGGCATGGTCTATCGATACGAGTGGAGAAACGGCGTCATTACTGGTCCACGCCAGCCATTTGCGAATGTGAACGATCCGAGCGTCTCCGGTTACAAGGGTCCGGACGGAATGGCCTTCTCTAGCGATGGCAAGCTATACGTCACGGTGTATGGTCAGCGCGATGTTACCGTTCTCTCGCCATCAGGCGAGATCATCGAACGGATTCCCACCGCTGGACGCAATCCTTCGAATGTCGCGTTCGCCTTGCCGGGACGAAGAGGAATTTTCGTTACTGAATGCGAAATGGGTCAGATTGAGTGGTTCGATGTTGCCATCGACGGCCTGCCTCTATGGCTCGGTTCGCAGGCGGGGATAGCGGAGGTTTGAACATGCGCACCTTACGCTTCGCCACACTCGGCGCCGGTTTTTGGTCCGCCTATCAGCTCGCCGCCTGGCGTGAGATCGCGGGCGTCGAATGTGTTGCCATCTACAACCGCACGCTACACAAAGCAGAAGAGTTGGCCCGCCAGGCCGGCATCCCGCGAGTGTATGGGGACATTGAGAAGCTGCTCGCGAAGGAATCTCTCGATTTCGTGGACATCGTCACGGCCGCCGAGACTCACGCGCCACTTACGGAGTTAGCGGCGTGCCGCGGTCTGGCTGTCATATGCCAGAAGCCTATGGCGCCGAGCCTCGAAGAGGCCAGCCGGATGCTCGCAATTTGCGCGCGCGCGGGCGTACCGCTCTATATCCACGAGAATTTCCGGTGGCAAACGCCCATGCGCGGATTAAGATCCATTCTCGATTCCGGATGCATCGGGTCGCCGTTTCGTGCGCGAATCCGGATGGTAAGCGGCTTTCCGATATTCGAAAATCAGCCTTTCCTGCGCGAGTTGGAACGCTTCCTGCTGATTGATATCGGCAGCCATGTTCTCGACCTGGCCCGCTTTCTATTCGGCGATGTCGCGCGGCTCGCGTGTCACACCCGCCGTGTGCGGCCCGATATCCTAGGTGAAGACGTCGCCACCCTGCTCCTCAAGACGACCAGGGGCACGGCGGTGATTTGTGAATTGGGGTATCCCGGCGCGCCTCTAGAAAACGATTGCTTTCCGCAGACTCTCGCATTTATCGAAGGCGATCGCGGCTCAATTGAGCTCGCGCCCGATTACGTCATCCGCATCACCACCAGCACCGGCACCGAAGTTCGCTGCTTTCCTCCGCCGCGCTACGCATGGGCCGATCCTGCGTATGCTGTCGCCCACGCCAGCATAGTGCCTTGTCACGCCGACCTCGTAGCTGGCCTGCGCGGCGCGCATAAGCCCGAGACCACTGGCGCTGACAATTACAAAACCATGCGGCTGGTGTTCGCCGCCTACGACTCAGCAGCCAGCGGAGAAACTATCCGGCTGTGAGTCCTTTACTGGAAATGCGCGGCATTCGTAAGCGTTTCCCCGGCGCGCAGGCGCTGGCGGGAGTCAATTTCGATGTGCATGCGGGAGAGGTGCACGCGCTGGTTGGTGAAAATGGCGCGGGTAAAAGCACGTTGATGCACATCCTCGCCGGCGTCCATCAACCCGACTCGGGTGACATTTACATACAAGGCCGGGCCGTTCGCATCGCCGACGAACGCCACGCACAGATTCTCGGCATCGCCATCGTGTATCAGGAACGCAGCCTGTTCAATCTCCTGAGTGTCGCGGAAAACATTTTCGTCAATACGCAGCCGGTGAACCGATGGGGCGCCATCGACCGCGCGCGATTGCGGCTTATGACCCGAGATCTCCTGGACCGGCTCAACGTGCCAGTTGACCCTGAAACACGGCTCGACAGACTGAGTCCGGCACACCAGCAAATGGTCGAGATCGGCAAGGCGCTCTCGCTCAACGCGCACCTGGTCTTGTTTGATGAGCCCACCGCCGCCCTCACACAGGCTGAAACATCTGTGCTGTTCGAATTGATCGGTCAGCTCAAACGACAGGGAGTGGGGATCGTCTACATCTCACATCGCCTGGAGGAAGTCTTCCGGATAGCGGACCGCGTGACGGTTTTGAAAGATGGCGAGGCACAGGGCACCTTCGCGATCCGGGAT
>Ga0070741_10009760_pt1 | contig 18464 bp, 13 predicted proteins | sample Coa_R1_4_FD_66440 | JGI IMG/M metagenome (GOLD analysis project Ga0070741, IMG submission 66440) | Surface soil microbial communities from Centralia Pennsylvania, which are recovering from an underground coalmine fire - Coalmine... | ecosystem: Environmental > Terrestrial > Soil > Unclassified ...
CTGCTCGAGCGTGAGATCGATCCGAAAGCCCACGCGGACCTGCTCGGCAAGCTCGCGGCGCAGATCTGACGGACCGGACAGGCCATGGCTGACAGGACAACCATTGCACGACCCTATGCGAAGGCGGCGTTCGAGGAGTCACAGCGTGCGAAGACCCTCGGCCGCTGGTCCGAGACTCTGCGGGCGGCGGCTACCGTGGTGCAAGACCCTCGTGTGAAGCGGCTGCTCGGCAATCCTGCCGTCCGCAAAGCGGATCTGGCCGCATTCGTCGCCGACCTGGCCGGACCCCAACTGGACGAGACCGGTCGCAACTTCGTGCGCACGCTGGCTGACAATCGGCGCCTGGCTTATCTGCCGGAGATCTCGGCTCTCTTCGATCAGCTGAAGAACGAGGCCGAGGGCGTGGTCGACGTGACGGTCACTTCCGCCGCGCCACTTGTGAACGGGCAGCTCGAAGCGCTGTCCACCGCGCTGCAGAGGCGGCTCAAGCGCCAGATCCGCGTGCAGTGCCACGTCGATCCCGCGCTGATCGGCGGCGCGGTCCTGCGGGCCGGCGATCTCGTGATCGACGGTTCCCTGCGCGCGCGCCTCGAGCGCATCGCCTACGAGCTGACCGCATAACGAATTCGCATAGGATACTGACATGGCCATCAAGGCAACCGAAATCAGCGATCTGATCAAACAGCGGATCGAGAATTTCAAAGGCGTTACGGAGGCCCGCAACGTCGGAACCATCGTGTCGGTGACCGACGGGATCACCCGCATTCACGGTCTTGCCGATGCGCGCTACGGCGAGATGCTCGAGTTTCCCGGCAACGTCTTCGGACTGGCTCTGAACCTCGAGCAGGATTCCGTCGGCGCCGTCGTGCTGGGTGAGTACAAGGACCTCGTCGAGGGCGCCACGGTCAAGACCACGGGCCGCATCCTTGAGGTACCGGTGGGTCCGGAGTTGCTGGGCCGCGTCGTGGACGCGCTGGGCGAGCCGCTGGATGGCAAGGGCCCGATCAAGGCCGCACGCACAGCCCCGATCGAGCGCGTCGCCCCGGGTGTCATCTATCGCAAGTCCGTGAGCCAACCGGTTCAGACCGGCTACAAGGCTGTTGACTCGATGGTGCCGATCGGCCGCGGACAGCGCGAGCTGATCATCGGGGATCGCCAGACGGGCAAGACCGCGCTCGCCGTCGATACCATCATCAATCAGAAGGACTCCGGCATTCGCTGCATCTACGTTGCGATCGGACAGAAGCAGTCCACCGTCGCAAACGTCGTCCGGAAGCTGGAAGAGCAGGGTGCGATGGCGCACACGATCGTCGTGGCGGCCTCCGCCTCGAGTCCGGCTGCTCTGCAGTACATCTCCGCGTATTCCGGCGTGACCATGGGCGAGTACTTCATGGACAACGGCGAGGACGCGCTCATCATCTATGACGATCTGTCCAAGCAGGCGGTCGCCTATCGTCAGATCTCGCTGCTGCTGCGGCGGCCTCCGGGCCGCGAGGCATTTCCGGGCGACGTGTTCTACCTGCACTCGCGCCTGCTCGAGCGCAGCGCACGGGTCAACGAAGAGTATGTCGAGATGGTCAGCAAGGGCGCCGTCAAGGGCAAGACCGGCTCTCTCACCGGCCTGCCGATCATCGAGACCCAGGCCGGCGACGTGACGGCGTTCGTGCCGACCAACGTCATCTCGATCACGGACGGACAGATCTTTCTGGAGACGGATCTGTTCAACGCCGGCATCCGTCCGGCGATGAACGCGGGCATCTCGGTCTCGCGTGTGGGCGGCGCGGCGCAGACCGACATCATCAAGAAGCTCGGTGGCGGCATCCGCCTCGCCCTGGCGCAGTACCGCGAGCTCGCGGCCTTCTCGCAGTTTGCTTCGGATCTGGATGAGGCGACCCGCAGGCAGCTCGAGCGCGGCCAGCGGACCACAGAGGTCATGAAGCAGAAGCAGTACACACCGATGTCGGTTGCCCAGATGGCCTTATCGATCTACGCGGTCAACAACGGCTACATGGACAAGATCGAGCTGAAGAAGGTGGTCGATTTCGAGGCGGGCCTGCAGGCATTCGCCGATACCAACTACCGGCAGATGCTCGACAGCGTCAACGCCAATCCGAAGCTCACCAAGGAGAACGAAGCGGCATTGAAGAAGTGCATCGAGGACTTCGTCTCGACGGGAACCTACTGAGGCCGCCCCCCAGCCATGCCCGGCACCAAGGAAATCCGCACCAAGATCGCGAGTGTCAAGAGCACTCAGAAGATCACCAGGGCCATGCAGATGGTGGCCACCAGCAAGATGCGGCGTGCGCAGGAGCGCATGAAGCAGGCGCGACCCTACGCGCAGGAGATGCGCAACGTGATTGGGCATCTCACGGATGCGAATCCCGATTTCAAGCATCCGTTTCTGGTCGCACGCGAGCCGAAGAACATCGGCATCATCATCGTCTCCACGGATCGCGGCCTGGCGGGTGGACTGAATGCCAACGTCTTCCGACAGACGATCCACCTGATGCGTGAGTGGCAGGAGAAGGGTGCACAGGTGAGCCTGTGCATCATCGGCACGAAGGGGCTGAACTTCTTTCGCCGGCTGCGTGTGCCGATCCTCGCCAACACCTCCGGCCTCGGCGATCAGCCCCACATCAAGGATCTGATCGGTACGGTGAAGGTCATGCTGGATGCGTACCGCGAGGGGAAGGTGGATCGCGTATTCCTGGTCAACGCACATTTCCTGAACACCATGACCCAGAAGCCCACGGTCGAGCAGCTCGTGCCCGTGGAGGGTCGCGATACCGAGAATCTTCCCGAGCATTGGGACTACATCTACGAGCCCGATGCGCGCGATATTCTGGACGGGCTGTTGATGCGGTACGTGGAATCTCAGGTTTATCGCGGGGTCGTCGAGAACGTCGCTTCCGAGATGGCTGCCCGCATGGTGGCCATGAAGGCCGCCACGGACAACGCCGGCAAGCTGATCAGCGAGCTGCAGCTCGTCTACAACAAGGCCCGCCAGGCCGCCATCACCAAGGAATTGTCCGAAATCGTCGGAGGCGCAGCGGCAGTATGATTCGCGCGCCATCCTTTCATGCAGAGGACTTCAATCCATGACCCATGCCGTCGAAGGCAAGATCACGCAGATCATTGGCGCCGTCATCGACGTCGCCTTTCCACGCGAGTCCATCCCGCACGTGTACGAGGCCTTGAAGCTCAAGGATGCCGATCTGACACTCGAGGTGCAGCAGCAACTTGGCGACGGCATCGTGCGCACGATTGCGATGGGCTCCTCGGAAGGTCTGAAACGCGGCCTGCCCGTGCTGGCAACTGGAGCGCCGATCTCCGTGCCGGTCGGCAAGGGTACGCTCGGTCGGATCATGGACGTGCTGGGGCGCCCCCAGGACAACCGGGGTGAGGTGCAGGCAAAAGAGCATCTCCCCATTCATCGTCCCCCGCCCTCGTTCGAGGATCAGGCAGGCGGTCAGGACCTGCTGGTCACCGGCATCAAGGTGATCGACCTGCTCGTGCCGTTCGCGAAGGGCGGTAAGGTTGGCCTGTTCGGCGGCGCTGGCGTCGGCAAGACGGTCAACATGCTCGAGCTGATCAACAACATCGCGAAGCAGTACAGCGGACTATCGGTGTTCGCAGGCGTCGGCGAGCGCACCCGCGAGGGCAACGACTTCTATCACGAGATGATCGAGTCGGGTGTCATCGACAAGGACAACCTGTCCAACTCGAAGGTCGCGATGGTTTACGGGCAGATGAACGAGCCGCCCGGCAACCGCCTGCGCGTGGCGCTCACGGGCTTGACCATGGCGGAATATTTCCGTGATGAGAAGCGCGAAGATGGCGGACGCGGCCGGGACGTGCTGTTTTTCGTCGATAACATCTATCGTTACACCCTGGCGGGCACCGAGGTATCGGCGCTGCTGGGTCGGATGCCTTCGGCGGTGGGCTACCAGCCGACGCTCGCCGAGGAGATGGGCGTGCTGCAGGAGCGGATCACCTCGACCAAAACGGGCTCGATCACTTCGATCCAGGCTGTGTACGTCCCTGCCGATGACTTGACGGATCCTTCACCGGCGACGACGTTCGCGCACCTGGATGCCACCGTCGTCCTGTCCCGGCAGATCGCCTCACTGGGCATCTACCCGGCCGTGGACCCGCTCGATTCGACCAGCCGCCAGCTCGACCCGCTGGTCGTGGGTGAAGAGCACTATCAGACCGCGCGCGGCGTGCAGGCCGTGCTGCAGCGCTACAAGGAGCTGCAGGACATCATCGCGATCCTCGGGATGGATGAGCTGTCGGAAGACGACAAGCTGACCGTGTACCGGGCGCGCAAAGTGCAGCGCTTCCTGTCACAGCCTTTCAACGTCGCCAAGGTGTTCACGGGGCAGGATGGAAAGATCGTCCCGCTCAAGGAGACCATTCGCGGCTTCAAGGGCATCATCGGCGGCGAATTCGACTCGCTCCCCGAACAGGCCTTCTACATGGTCGGCGGTATCGAGGAAGCGGTCGCCAAGGCGAAGTCGCTGCAGTAGAGAGTGGTCATGGCCGAGACGCAGCAGAGCACGGTTGATCTTCACATCGTCAGCGCCGAAGGCGAGCTGTTCGCAGGTCCGGCCGCGATGGTACTCGTGTCAGGATGCATGGGTGATCTAGGGATCCTGCCTCGCCACGCACCGCTGCTCAGCCTGCTCAAAGCGGGCGAATTGCGCGTTAAAACACCGGACGGGCAGGAGCATTCCTACTTCGTCGGCGGCGGAGTGCTCGAAGTGCAACCGCACAAGATCACTGTCCTCGCCGACACCGCGGCGCGCGCGCGCGATCTGGATGAGGCCGCCGCGCTCGAGGCCAAACAGCGCGCCGAGGAAGCCCTGCAGGACAAGACCGGCCACATCGACCTGGCGCATGCTCAGGCCGAGCTGGCGCGAGCGGCCGCACAGCTGAAACTGATCGAGCGGTTGCGCAAACTGCGGAGCTGAACGCGAGCGCTCCAGCCTTTGCCACTCTACGTTCGGGTCTGCTCCAGAACCTGCGGAGCGGCTTGGGACTTTGCGGGTTGCGGCGCTTGCCCGCGGAGCGCTTTGTGCGCAGCTTCGATCAGCTCGCGGCGCTGGTGCTCATCAATCTGCTCGTCTGGGCTGCGCTCGATACCTTGCACGCCGAAGCCGGATCGCAGCTCATGCTGGATGGCCTGTACACGTGGGCGTTCTACCTGCTGGTCGGATTGTTTGCCTGTGGACTGGTCGCCCGCGCGCAGAGTCGGTCCGCGGACACTCGCGCTGTGCTCATCCCGGCGCTATCCGCCTCGCCTTACGTCCTGATCGCATTCTGGCTGCTGAGCGATCTGCATCAGGTCAGCAGCCATCCCCTGGGCGCTCTGGTTGCGGGGACTCTTTACCTGCTGTTGCTGGGCGTCCGCGTCCTGCAGTCGGCTTTTGTAACTCCATCCCGTACGGCCGTCCTGCTTGCGGCGGTTTTTATCGCCGCCGCGCCGTGGGCGCTGCAGAGCCTGAATCTGGATACGCGACTGTGGCTCACGGCGGACAGCCAGGATGAGCAATCGGACGATACGTCCGCGGAGGCGTTGCTATATGACCAGCCCGGGCGTATCGCCGGCTCCGTCGAGCACATGGCGGCGCGCCAGCCTGGCGAGCCGAACGTATTCTTCGTCGGCTTCGCAGGAGATGGTGAGCAGGGCATTTTCAAGCGCGAGGCGCTCTACGCAGAACAGGTGTTCGCGGATCATTTCGGCTCGGGCGATCACTCCATCGAGCTCATCAACGACGACAACGACCGCGACTCCTATCCCATCGCCAGCGTTTCGGCCCTCGGCCAGGCGCTCAGGCTCGTGGCCTCGCACATGGACACCGAGCAGGACGTTCTCGTTCTCCTGCTCACCTCGCATGGCTCGCGGGACGGGCTGGCGATCGTGAATGGATCTCTGCCCTTACAGCAGCTTGCACCGGCGGATTTGCGGCAGGCGCTCGACGACTCAGGCATCAAGTGGCGTGTCGTGATCGTGTCGGCCTGCTATGCGGGGGTGTTCCTGGATCCGCTGAAGAGTGATGACACGCTCGTCATGACCGCAGCCGATTCCAACCACAGCTCCTTCGGCTGTGACGATGCGCGGGACCTCACCTGGTTCGGCGAGGCGTTCCTGCAGGACTCCGTGCCCGGGAGCCGTACCCTGGAGGACGCTTTCCGCAAGGCGACGGGGATCATCCAGCGCCGGGAAGCTGCCGAGCACGAGGTGCATTCCAATCCCCAGATCTGGGCCGGCACCGCGATCCGTCAGCAGCTGGCTGCCCTCGAGGGGGGCGCGGGCGGGCGCTCTCGTCACGCTACAATCATCGCCAGGTAATGAGCTCCGGGCGCTTCACGGACCCAAGCAACATGGCAAAGAAAGACAGCCTGCCCCTTCACGCAGTGATTCTCGCGGCCGGACAGGGCAAGCGCATGCATTCTGACCTGCCGAAGGTGCTGCAGCCGCTTGCTGGCCGCCCGCTCCTGAAGCATGTCATCGACACCGCACGCTCCCTCGAGCCGAAGGCCCTGCACGTGGTCTATGGACATGGGGGCGAGCGCGTCCGGGAGGAGCTGCAGGAACCGGGTATTTCCTGGGTATTGCAGGCGGAGCGGCTCGGCACCGGCCACGCCGTGCTGCAAGCCATGCCACAGGTACCTGACGAAGCGCTGGTCCTGGTGCTCTACGGAGATGTGCCGCTGATCGGCCGCTCCACCCTCACGGAGCTCGTGTCGATCGCGGGACCCAGAAAGGCGGCGCTCCTCACGGTGATCCTGGAAGAGCCGACCGGCTATGGCCGCGTGGTTCGCAATTCACGTGGCCAGGTGCGGCGCATCGTCGAGCAGAAGGATGCCTCGAAGAAGGAGCTGCGGCTGACGGAATGCAACACGGGGGTACTTGCCGCACCGGGCAGATCCTTGCGCAAGTGGCTCAAAGCCGTGACCAACGACAATGCGCAGGGCGAGTATTATTTGACCGATGTCATCGCGATGGCCGTCAAGGAGGGCCTCGCCGTTCAGCCACTGGTGGCCGAGCGCGTGACCGAGGTGCTCGGTGTCAACGACAAGGCGCAGCTCGCGACCCTCGAGACCGCCTACCGGCGCGGTATCACGCGGCAGCTCATGCTCGCGGGCCTCACAATCGCCGATCCTGAGCGCGTGGACGTCCGCGGGTCGCTGACCCACGGTCGGGACGCGGTCCTGGATGTCAACGTGATCATCGAAGGCCACGTCAAGCTGGGCGATCGCGTCCGCATCGGACCCAATACTGTGATTCGCAACAGTGAGATCGGAGATGACACGGAAGTTTTTGGCCACTGCGTGATCGACAGCACGGTGATCGGCCCGAACTGCAACATCGGCCCGTTCGCTCGCTTCAGACCCACCTCCACGCTCGCCGGTGGCGTGCACATCGGCAACTTCGTCGAAGTGAAGAATTCGCGCATGGGAGCGGAATCGAAGGCCAATCATCTGGCCTACGTCGGGGATGCGCAGCTCGGCGAGCGCGTCAACATCGGAGCGGGGACGATCATTGCGAACTACGACGGGGCCAACAAGCATCGCACCACGATTGAGAACGACGTACACACGGGCTCGAACAGCGTGTTGGTGGCACCCATCACCATCGGCGCGGGCGCTACGGTCGGGGCAGGCTCGACGGTCGTGAAACAGGTCCCGCCGCGCAAGCTCACGGTTGCGCGCGCTCGTCAGATCACAATCGAGAACTGGCAGCGGCCCAGTAAGCCGAAGTAACGCGCCGGCGCCGGCCCCAGTTGAGTTTACTTGCCGGCCGGCGCGACCGGCTTCTGAATGTCCGAGGCGCTCAGGAACTGCTCGATCTCCGCGGTGGAAATGGCCCCGGCCACCCGGCGGCCGTTTGCGAAGAAGAGCGTTGGGGTGCTGTTGATGCGCAGCGTGTCCCCCAGCTTCTGCAGATCCGCTACAGGATCCCCGGCACACTGACCGGTCGCCGGCAACTTTTTCTCATGCATCCATTCATTCCAGGCCTGGGCCCGATCCTTGGCGCACCAGATGGCGTGAGCTTTGGCAGGTGCCTGCGGGTGCAGCGCAGCGATCGGATAGAGGAACACATACATGGTCACATTGCTGATCGGCAGGAGTGACTTCTCGAGCTGCTGACAGAATGGGCAATCCGGGTCCGAGAACACCGCAAAGCGACGGCTGCCATTGCCCTTGACGACCTTGATCGCTCGGGCGAGTGGCAGTAAGTCGAAGTCGATGCGGCCGTGCTCGTTCATCCGTGCTTCCGTCAGGTCCTTGCGGGTCTGTGTGTCCACCATCGGCCCCATGAGAATGTAGTCTGCACTGGCATCGGTGTAGACAATCTCATCGCCCAAAAAGACTTCGTAGACCCCTGCCATGGCCGAGGGTTGAACATCGAGCACGTGCGTGCCGGGATAGCGAGCCTCGAGTGTCTTGCGGATCGTGGCGGCGGCATCCGGCTTGGACTGATCGGCCAGTCCCACCGAGGACAGTGCGCACAGCATCAGGCTGGTGAGGAGGAGGCGCACCGACAGGGGTGTTCCAGGGGGTCGGGTCGATTTTTCAATCAGCATCCCCCACTCTAGCCTCTCGCTTGTCGGATTGGCCAGCGGAGGGCTTGCGCTGCAACCGGATTCGCGAGCTCTGGGCGCCCCTCCCGGAGGCGGCTTTTTCCCATAACGTAGGCTTTGCCACGCTTCAGCCAGGGCAATTCGCCTGTCACCCGGCGTTTCAGGCAAACTGGCAGGCCAGCTTTGTCCCCATAGAGGACGTCAGGCGGAAAAGAGGCAATCCAGGCTATGTGCGGAATCGTCGGAGCAGTCGCTGAGCGCAACATCGTCCCCATTCTGATGGAGGGGCTGCGTCGGCTGGAGTATCGCGGATATGACTCCGCCGGCATTGCGGTGCTGAACGGAACGCAGCATCTGAAGCGGCTGCGTACCGTCGGCAAGGTGCGAATGCTGGACGAGGCGCTCGAGCAGGAGCCGACCGATGGCAAGGTTGGAATTGCCCATACCCGATGGGCCACGCACGGTATTCCGAGCGAACGCAACGCTCACCCGCATATTTCCCGCGACGGGCTCGCGATCGTTCATAACGGCATCATCGAGAATCATGATGAGCTGCGCGAGGAGCTGGTTCGCTCGGGCTACCAGTTTTCCTCGGAAACCGACACCGAGGTGATTGCGCATCGCATTCATCGCCACTTGCAGACGGTGAAGGACCTGTTCAAAGCCGTTCGCGCCACGGTCGCGGAGCTGGAGGGCGCCTATGCGCTCGCGGTGGTGAGCGAGCGGGATCCCGAGCGAATCATCCTGGCGCGTGAGGGTTGTCCGGTCGTCATCGGCCTCGGCGTCGAGGAGAACTTCGTCGCATCCGACGTTGCAGCCCTGCTGCCGGTGACGCGCCGTTTCATCTTTCTGGAGGAGGGCGATGTCGCGGAGATCGGCCGCAGGAGCGTCCGGATCCTCGACAAGGAGGGTAACCGGGTCGAGCGTCCAGTTCGCGAAAGTGATTTGTCCGCGGATGCGGCCGAGAAGGGACCGTATCGGCATTTCATGCTCAAGGAGATCCACGAGCAACCCCGTGCCATCGCCAACACGCTGCAGGAGCGTGTCGCGCACGGCAGATTGCTCGAAGCAGCCTTCGGCCCTGCCGCGACCGAGGTCTTCAAACGGACTGCCAACGTACACATCGTGGCCTGCGGCACCAGCTACCATGCCGCAGTCGTCGCTCGCTATTTCATGGAGCAGATCTGCAAGCTGCCTTGCACGGTGGATATCGCGAGCGAGTATAGATATCGAAATCCGCTCGTACCGCCCAACTCCCTCTTTGTCACGATCTCCCAGTCCGGCGAGACCGCCGACACGCTCGCTGCGCTGCGGCTCGCGAAGGAATCGGGCTACCTGTCCTCGCTTTCGATCTGCAACGTCCCGGAGAGCTCGCTGGTGCGCGAGTCGGAGCTCGTGATGTTGACGCGTGCCGGTCCCGAGATCGGAGTCGCCTCGACCAAGGCCTTCACGACTCAGCTTGCGGCGCTCGGAATGCTGGTCATCGCCCTGGCCAAACACAATGGCGCGGATGCCGAGCGCGAGCGAGGCCTGGTCACGCGGCTGATCGAGCTGCCGGCGCTGATCGAGAAGACCCTCGAGCTCAATCCGGTCATCCACAAGCTGGCCGAGCGCTTCGCCGACAAGCATCACGCGCTGTTTTTGGGACGGGGCGCGCTCTATCCGATCGCGCTCGAAGGCGCTCTGAAGCTGAAGGAGATCTCCTACATCCACGCCGAGGGTTATCCCGCCGGCGAGCTCAAGCATGGTCCGCTGGCACTCGTCGATGCGGACATGCCCGTGATCACGGTGGCTCCGAACAACGATCTGCTCGAGAAGCTGAAGTCGAACCTCATGGAGGTCCGTGCCCGCGGTGGGGAGCTCATCGTGTTTGCCGATCCGGAGGCACAGATCCAGCCGAGCGATGGCGTGACGGTCATCGAGATGCCCAAGCACGTCACGTACTTCCAGGCACCGGCGGTGTACACCGTTCCCTTGCAACTGCTCTCGTATCACGTGGCGATTCTTCGCGGCACGGACGTGGATCAGCCGCGCAATCTGGCGAAGAGCGTGACGGTGGAATAGCTGCGCTCGACACAGACGGAACGGTGGCCATGACTGCCCGTGGGCAGCCACGGCCACCGCCGGGAACCTGACTCTTCGCAGGAAGAGGCGCGCTCCCTTCTTCTAACGCTCGCGTCGCTCGATGCTCAGACGATACAGCGTTCCATTTCCGAAGCCGTAGCTCGCATCGCCCTTGCCTCCCGCATCGGCCATGCCGATCAGGTCGTCATCGCCGGCGAATATGACGCCGAAGTCGGGCAGCGCCCCGTCCTTGTTGGCTCCCGTCGTTGCATTCACCGCACTGAAGGTATGAAGCACTTCAAAGGCCTCATCCGGACGTACGCGAAATACCACGCCCGAACCGCCGGTCCCACCATTCGAGGCCGTCCCATAGAGGGCACTGTCGCCGCGCAGGGTGAGGCGTGATTCCGGACTGGCGCCATCGGTGTTGATGCAAGTGGCGCCGGAGGTCTCACAAACACTGAAGTTATGGATCACCGCGACACGATTTGGTTGAGCCAGCGAGTAGCGAAAGACGACGCCGTTGCCATTGCCGCCGGACCGGGTAGTCCCGTAGAAAACTCCCGGATGTCGTTCCACGAGGGGCTCGTAGCAGTTAGCCCCGTCCTCATTCGCGCCGTTCTTGTTGATTGGCGTGAAGCGATACAGGACCTCGAAGTGATGCCCGGAAGGGTCCATCCTGTACAGGATGCCGGAGCCCAGCGTGGGATTTGGAAACACCGCGCAACCGTAGAAGTAGCCATCACGGGCTTGCAACAACGAGGCGGCGTGGCCCTCCGTGGAAGTGAACTGATGCACCACGATAAAGCCGCCCGATCGGCCAATGACCCAGGCGACCCCCAGGCCATTTTCACCCCCGGTCCGGGTCGTCCCGTACAAGTTGCCATCCGAGGCGACCACGATGGTACGCAGAGGATTGGCGCCGTCCTCATTGTGCAGATTGGCATCCAGAGCGGAGAACTCGTGTAACACCTTGAACTTCCCCTCGGGGGTTACCGAGAAGACAGTCCCGTTGCCATTCGTGCCGCCGAACGAGGCCATGCCGTAGAAGACATCGTCTGGCCCACGCGTGAGGGCAACTCCCGGATACGCACCATCCTCGTTGTCCATGTTGGCGTCGAGAGCTCCGAAGGTGTGGATCACCGAGTACTTGTGGGTCGACAGCCCGTATTTGTATATCACACCAGTCCCGTTCGCACCCCCGGTATAGGTCATGCCATAGACCGTGTTGTCCGGCCCCAGCATGGGCCGGGTATCGGGCTGCGAGCCGCCGGGGCTGTCACCCGTCGTGGCGTTCGCAACATCGAACGTATGTAACACCGAGAATTCGGTCTCGGCCGCCGTTGCCGCGCCGCTGACCAGCGTCGCCGCGGCAAGTCCCAGGATAAATCGAGCGCACAATCGCTTTCTCATTGATGTCTCCAATCGAGTCATGGCTGTTGGAACAACGTCTTATGGTGCGGACCGCGGGTCGCGGTTCGCCTCCGATCGTGGCGCGATGGCCAACGTGGCTGCTGCCGCCCATCTGAGCGCCAGCACCAATTCGTGTGCAGCGATGCAGAGCCGACCCTGCCGGCCGTGCGGCCGGGCGAAATCCACCCGGCAGAGGGTGATTCGGGTGAGCCAGTCGCGCCGCGGCCAAAGCCGTGCAGCACTGCGTGCATCTGAGAGCCTCCCTGGGGCCCGCTCCTTGATAGGGGTAAAAATGATCTTTCGTTAGTGTTTCGCTGGATCTAAAAGAAGCCTAGAAGACCGGGATACAATTGTCAACACTTTCGTAATAGCGTTATTGACACTATCGAGTCAGAGGCTATGACGCTGCGGAGGCGGGAGAGCCGCAAGCTGCGACGGAGCGAAGACGAAAGGAGGCGGGCTCGCGCCCTATCGAGCTATCGGCCTAGCGGGAGGCCAGCGCTCGCAGTACGCCCTTTGAGGAATCGGCGAAGGCCTTGTTGATGGCGCTTACGGCATCCTCGAAGCCGCGGCGGTACTGAGCCTTCGCCGCTGCCTCGCTCGCGCTCGACTTTTCAGTTGCCACCGTCGTCCATTCGAGGCTCGCCGTCGGGATCGGCATCGCCCCCTTGACGGCGGGTTTGAAGAGGGCCGCCGGCCGGTGCTGCCCGCCACGACGCAAGCGCCCAGTGGCTTTGATGTACGACAACGTGCCAGCCCACTTGCGGAAATTGCGCTTATCGAGAGTCTCGCCGCGGATGGTTTCAAACACCTGCTGCAGCTCCGTCAGCGTGAACTCGGGGGGCAGAAACTCGAGCGCGACGGTTGTGCGATTCACCTTCTCGGCGAGCTTGGCTTTTGCGGCGGCAACGATGCTCGCGTGGTCGAACGCCAACTCCGGCAGCTCAGAGTACGGATGCCAGGCAACCGCCTTGGCATCACTGCCAGCCGCGAGCGCAACCTTATGTGCTGGAAGGATCGCAAAGTACGCCACACTGACTACACGTTCGCGCGGATCGCGTTTGGGCTGGCCGAACGCCCCAACCTGCTCCAGATAAGCCTCACCGATGCCGGTTTCCTCCACGAGCTCCCGCTGGGCGGCCGCCACCAGGTCTTCATCGATTCGCATGAATCCGCCGGGCAAAGCCCAGGCGCCGCGATACGGCTCGATGCCGCGCTCGATCAACAGGAGCTGCAACTGCCCGTTCAGCAGTGTAAAGATGACGAGGTCGACAGCGACCGCCGGGTGTGGGTGCTTGTAGCGATGCGGTTGGGGGTCTGCCACGGATTCGTCCTGGCGGTTCTGAAAGGGACACTATCGTTAGATCGATTATACACGAAGTAAGGCGCAAGACCCGTGACTCGGCAGGACGCATCCCGCTACTGGGCGTTCATCAGCTACAGCCATGCAGACAGTCGCTGGGCTGACTGGCTGCACAGAGCTTTCGAGCAATATCGAATACCACGACGTCTCATGGGACTGCCGACGCGAGCGGGCGCGGTCCCGAGCCGGCTAGCGCCGGTCTTTCTCGATCGGCTCGACCTGGCGGCCGGAGTCGACCTCGACCAGAGTATCGCCGAGGCGCTGAGTAGCTCCCGCGCCCTTGTGGTGATCTGCTCGCCGAAAGCCAGGGACTCTGCCCGCGTAGCAGCCGAAATCGACACGTATCGAGCGACGGGCGCCGGCCCGATATTGCCGCTGATCGTCGCCGGTCGGCCGGACGCCACCCTCCGCGGCGGTGCATCCAATGAAGAATGCTTCCCGGCCGCTTTGAAGGCGGCACTCGCAGCGAGGCCTGTCGCCAGTCCGCTGGCCGCGGATGTCCGCGCCGGCAAGGGAGGCCGTCAGGAAGCCCTTCTGAAGCTGATAGCCGGGATCCTGGACCTGAACCTGGATCAACTACGGCAGCGCGATCTGCAACGGCGGCGTGTGCGCTGGCTGACCTCGATGGTCGTGTTTGCCTGCGCTATGCTCATCACGTCTGGACTCGCATTGTATGCGTGGCAACAGCGCAACTCGGCCCTCGCGGCACAATCACGGTTGCTGGCGCAGGCTGCCTACGATCGCCTGCTGGAGGGCGACGTCGGCGATGCGCAGCGGATCATTCTCGAAGTTCTGACCAATCCGAGCTTCCGATCCGAGTACTTGGGAGCCGCCGCCGTCAATGTATTCCAGGAGGTTCGCGGCCGCGATGCACAGGTCGCGCTTCTTTACGGTCAGGCGAGCCGGATCGCCAACGCCAGCTATTCACCCGATGGCAGCCGGATACTGACCGTCGGCGTGGACGGCACCGCCTGGATTTGGGACGCCACTACCTTCGTCCCCTTGCATGTCCTGGCCGGACACAAGGCCCGGCTCTTCAGTGGCGAATTTTCTCCCAACGGTCGGCTCATCGTCACGGGTTCCCGCGACCGGACGGTGCGTATCTGGGATGCGCACACCGGAGGCCAGTTGCGGATATTGTCAGGGCATACCGACAACGTGCGCAGTGTCGCTTTCTCGAGCGATGGGACGCGGGTCGTAAGCGCCTCCGATGACGGGACTGCACGTATCTGGGACGCGACGACGGGCAGCACCATCGCCATTCTTGTCGGTCATGGGGACGGCCTCACTTCGGCGACCTTCTCGCCCGATGACAGTCAGGTCCTGACGGCTTCCGCCGACCGAACAGCGCGCATATGGGATGCGCACACCGGGACTCTGCGACGGGTGCTGAGTGGCCACACGGATCTGCTCAACGCGGCGATCTATTCTCCAGATGGGCGCATCATCGCCACGGCTTCACAGGATCACACCGCGCGGCTGTGGAACTCGCAGACCGGAGCTCTGATTGCCGTGCTGTCAGGTCATACGGATTCAGTCCGGGCGGTGGCCTTCGCACCTGACGGAGAGCAACTCGTCACGACCGCGCAGGATGGTACGGTTCGGCTCTGGGAAGCGCACACTGCCAGGCCGCTCGCCGTGCTCTCGGGGCACGACAGTTGGGTCATCAGCGCGCATTACAGCCCGGATGGCTCGAAGATCGCGACCACCGGCGCGGACCATACGGCAAGGCTATGGGACGCACATCGAGGCAAGCTGCTCGCAACCTTCAGAGGCCATCACGATCACGTCGCCAGCGCTCGCTTCTCCCCTGACGGACGATCGTTGGTAACGGCGTCGGATGATTTCACAGCTCGGGTCTGGAACGTGCTGCCTGGTGATCAGGTCGCATCCTTCACGGTCCCCGCAGGCCGTGTGAACTCTGTTGATTATTCCTCAGATGGCTCACGCATCCTGCTGGCGACCGCAGGCACTGAAGCCTCCGTGTGGGATCCGCAGAAGGGCAAGCCCTTGGTGAGATTCAACGGGCACACCCAGATGGTCAATACGGCGGTCTTCTCCCCGGACGGGAAGACTGCTTTAACCGCTTCACGGGATGCGACCGCGCGCATATGGGACGCCGGCACCGGGGCACTTCTCAGAGTGTTGAGGGCGCACACCCTTTCTGTTGAGGGCGCGGCGTATTCGCATCGTGGTGATCGCATCGTCACTGCCAGCATGGATCTGACGGCCAGGGTGTGGGATGCGCACAGTGGCGCGCCACTACTGATCTTGAAGGGTCACACAGACCGGCTCAGCTCTGCACAATTCTCACCGGACGACGAGCACATCGTCACAGCCTCCTTCGATCACACGGCGCGGATCTGGAACGCGCGGACCGGGGCTGAGATCCGCGTGCTCAAGCACGCTCTGCTCGTCAACAGCGCCGTGTTCTCACCTGACGGAGCGCGAATCGCGACCGCTTCCGATGACCAGACAGCGCGCATCTGGGATGCACGCACTGGTGCCCAGTTGCTGGTCCTTGCAGGGCATCGCGACGGGGTCACTGCGGTGACCTTCTCTTCAGACGGCGCCTATCTGCTCACAGGGTCAATGGACCGCACCACCCGGCTTTGGGACGCCACCACCGGCACTCTGATTGCTGTTTACGTGCAGCCGGGGATCGTGAGCGATGTGGCATTCTCCCCCGCTGGCCACCACGTACTCACCGTGTCCGAGGATGGATCGGTACGAACGTGGAGTATCGAAGACGTCTCAGCACTGCGCCTGCAGGTTTCCTGGTACCGTGCAGCCGAGTTCGATCCCTTGTCAGCCATCGAGAAGGCGCAACTTGGCCTGGCGGAGAATGCGAGCGCCGGCATCCATCTCTTTCACCGTGATGATGGCAAGGACGCGGCGGCCCTCGCCCGCCTGGCCCAAGGTGAAGAGCGCGCTGCCACCTTGGACCTGAGCTCTCGTGAAAGAAACGCTCATCTGCTTCATGCTTTCACGCTCTATGCGGCCGCCGCCAGGCGCTCAACTGCGGACGGCCGCCCGGAGGAGCTCTCGAAGGCATGGCGATATCGACGCGCGACCCTGGCACACGTGCTTGCACGGCAGGGGATGATGCGCCAAGCTGCCGAGACCTATCGAGCCCTCGTCTCTGGAACAGGCGTTTCGTACGCGAGCCGCTGATGCCAGCACTCGAGAGAGATCGCGTGTCCAGGACGGGTGACTAGCTCCCAGTCGATTTTTGCTCGCCAATACCCAGCCCGAGCTGCGACGCCTCGGCCCCGAGGCCCGCGGCACCGTCGCTCCCAGGACTGGCATCCGCTTCCATGCCGGGATCGATGTCCAGCAGCGGCAGATCCTGTTGCGCAAGCCCCTGAATGTCCCCTGCCACGCCGACGAGCTCGGCGAGGCCGCACTGTAGCTGCTTCTCGCGACGTGCCCAACGCTGCAGGGTCTGGCTCTTCTCGCTCTCGAGCTCCTGACGCATGCGGTAGAAGGCGCCATAAACCGCCTTGAGCTTCTGGGCGAACTGGGAAGAGGTCAGATAGTCGTACACCGCCTCCATCTTTTCGCCTTTATTGGCGGAGACCAGGCGCTGCTTGTGCAGATCGAGCAATCCTGAGCGCAGGACGGCGGCGAGTTGCAGCGCCGTGGTCCAGGAAGTGACCCAGACCTCCTCGTGCAGGCCGAACAGTTGCCCCGGCTCCCACTCCCTGGGCAGCGCGGTACCCGTGATCACGAGGATTCCGACATCCGCATTGCAGGCGCGCATGTCTTCCTTCAACTTCGTCACCCATTGGCCGCTCCAGTCCCGGGCGCGCTTGGCCTCCCAGAGCAGCACGCCCGCAACCTGTCCCACACGTGTCGCGACCTGGTGAACGACGTCGCCGCCGCGGGCGCCCTTCTTGACCTCCTCGACGGAGTCAAGCGGAAAGGCCCGCTCGAGACCGCTCTGCAGGGTCAATTCGAGGACCTCACCCTGGAGTTGCTGCGAGGTCTGTTGACTCTTGCGCTGCGCCTCCGCCAGCTGGCCGTGCACATCATCGAGCCGCTTCTGCAGCTCGGCCTTTTCAAGCTCCGCTCGCTCGCGCTCCTGCGTGCGGATGCGGGTCTCGAGCTCGGTGCGCTGCGCGTCCACCCGGCGCACCACCTCCACTTCCAGAGCGGCCGCCCGGTCTGCGAGCTCGGCCTTTTGCTGGCGCAGAGTGATCTCGGTCGAGCGCAGCTCCGAGACTCTGGCCTGGCTCGCGGTGAGCTCTCCACGGAGAGCCTCGAGCTGCGGAGCGAGCGATTTCTCGGCAACGGCACGCACTTCCTGCAGCGCTTTGGCGTGTTGCTCGGATTGCGCCTTGAGGAGGCGCTGCTGCTGCTCGCCCTGCTCGCGCAAAAGCTGTTGCAGCTGGCTGTTTTCGGCGCGCAGGGTCTTGTCTCGTTGCGCTGCGAGCTGCTGCGCCTGGCGACTGACCTCGGCGCGCTCGCTCGCGCGCACGGCCTCCAGCGCACCTTCGGTGGACTGCTCGAGCTTTTCGAGCGCCTGCTGGGCAAAGCCCTGCTGCAGGCTGAACCGCGACGTGCACTTCGGGCAGGTGACCCGCGTCTCGAGGGAGAGAAACAGATGATGGACGGCTTCAGGTTCGGCAGACACCGGTAGGTCCTCGGTAGCGCCACACTTGCGCCACTGCATAACGATCTGGAGCATACTGCGATCCAGGCTCGCAGGGGATTGGCGATCGATTGAAACAACGCATTCTCATCACGGCACTGGCCGGGCTGTGCATGACGACCGCGCAGGCGGACAGTACCGGCGCCGCAGGGCCACTGTATGACCTCATCATTCGCAACGGTCACGTCATCGACGGCACCGGCTCGCCCTGGTATTCCGCGGACGTCGCCATCCGCGAGGGCCGGATAGCGGCGATCGGCCGCCTGCATGGGGCCACCGCGAAAAAAACGATCGATGCGCAGGGTCTTGCGGTAACACCCGGGTTCATCGACATGCTCGGTCAATCCGAGCTCACCATGCTGGTCGAGCCGCACGTGCC
>Ga0070741_10009761_pt1 | contig 18463 bp, 14 predicted proteins | sample Coa_R1_4_FD_66440 | JGI IMG/M metagenome (GOLD analysis project Ga0070741, IMG submission 66440) | Surface soil microbial communities from Centralia Pennsylvania, which are recovering from an underground coalmine fire - Coalmine... | ecosystem: Environmental > Terrestrial > Soil > Unclassified ...
CCCCAGCCCACGGTGAGCGTGATCGAATCCCCCGCTGGCTCCCATCCCCAACCGTCGAACGGCCCCATAGCAGTCGCTGCCGCCCCGCCAAAACCAGTGCAGCCCCATGCCGTTTCGATCCCCGGGGCGATTCCGCCCAGCCTGAAGTCGCAAATTGCGCCCTCCAACCCGATGATCGGCGGCAACAAGCCTTATGAGGCGGCACTGCCCTCAATTGAGCCGGTAGAGGTTCCCGAGGCCGCGGAACGCAGCCTGATCGGCGAAAGTCCGTCGCCCGTCTATCCCGCCAATGCCAAGGGTCAGCAGGGAACCGTGGTTCTGCAAGTGCTGATTGCCAGGGATGGCACCGTCCAGGACGCGAAATTCATGCAGGGGTCGCTGCTCTTCGCCCGCAACGCTATCGACGCGGTTAAACAGTGGAAGTTCAGGCCCTACAATCTGAATGGCCGGCCGGTCTCAGTTCAAACCCAGCTCACCATCAGGTTCAAGCCGGGCCAATGACGCTAACCTGTTTGTTTTGTTATACGCGTCCACATATAGATTCCTGACTCGCCGCTCTCAACCCGCGTTACCGAAGAGGCTCAAATCGAGCAGCCCAGGTGTTCCGGTTGGCATCTAGAGATATAATGATCTGAGTTCGCGGGAAGCAATTCCTTCCGGAAGAAGATCACACAGCGATGTCCATGAAAACCAAAGCAGCGATCCTTGTCACTTCTTTTGCCGTTCTTCTGTTCGTCGTGGTCGGATCCATGGGCGGCGTGCATGCCTCGTCCAACGATGGCTCTTACCGCCAGTTGCAGGTTTACAGCGAGGTGCTGTCACGCATTCGCGGCGAGTACGTGGAAGAACCCAACATCCCCAAAGTGACTGACGGCGCTCTGCATGGACTTCTGGAGTCGCTCGATTCCAACTCCAGCTACATGACTCCGGATGCCTACAGGGCATTCAAGAATCACAAGGTCGAGGGCAAGGCCGACATCGGCGCGGTGGTCTCCAAGCGTTTTGGATATGCGGCAGTCGTCGCCGTCCTTCCCGGATCGCCAGCCGAGAAAGCCGGCATCGAGCCGACCGATATCTTCGAGGCGATTGAAGGCCAGAGCACGCGCGACATGTCGCTTCCTGAGATCCGCAATCTCATTGCCGGAGCTCCCGGAACAACTCTCAACGTGCAAGTCGTCCGCGCCCGCAAAGCTGAGCCGCAGAAGGTTGCGATTACCCGCGACGTGGTCGGAATTCCTCCGGTCAGCGACAAGATGATGGACGACGGCGGCATCGCTTACGTGAAAGCCGAAGCCTTGACCCGCGGCAAAGCGCAGGAAATCGCCTCCAAAGTGAAGGCTCTGGAAAAATCCGGCGCCAAAAAAATCCTCCTCGATCTCCGCAACTGCGCCGAAGGAGACGAGAGTGAAGGCGTCGCCGTGGCGAATCTGTTTCTGAACCACGGCACCATCACCTACCTGCAGGGACAGAAATTCCCCCGGGAAGCCTTCAATGCCGATCCCTCCAAAGCCGTCACCAGTCTCCCCATGGCGGTGCTGGTCAATCGCGGCACTTCCGGCGCGGCGGAGATCGTAGCCGCCGCAATTCTGGAGAATGCCCGCGGAGACGTAGTTGGCGACAAAACCTTTGGGGACGGTTCCGTGCAGAAGACGATTGACCTGCCCGACGGCGGCGCCCTGATCCTTTCCGTCGCGAAATACTATTCACCCAGCGGAAAATCCATCCAGGATGCCGCTGTGACCCCCAACGTCGTGGTTGCCGACGTGCCCGATGACGCCGGGGCCACCGACGAAGAAGACGGCGGCAACGCCCCCGCTCAGGACGAAACCAAGCCCAAGAACACCGTCGACGATCAACTCAACAAGGCCGTCGAAGTCCTGAAGAGCCGGGCCAGCTAACTAGGTCATTCCATCTTCAAGGACGGCTGCGAGGCCGTCCTTTTCATTTTCCGAGACCATTCATCGGACGGAGCCTTTCCCGCCGCGCTGTTCACGATCCCTCATTCTGATATCGTTTACCTATTCCAGTGTGAAACTCCGATGAGGTGTGTCCGCGCGCATGGAGACGATTACCCGCTCGCTTAGCTCCCTGTCTCTTCTCTTCCTCGTCTCCGCCCTCGGCGTCGTGGTGGTCTATCGAGTTTTCCCTCGCGCTGGCGCCGCGCCTTCGGCATCTCGACTGGAGGTCTCACCCCACGATCTCGGTTCCTTTCGCTACCGCCAACTGGTGCTCGTCAGTGTGTTGAGCTTGTTCCTGGAAATGCTGATGATTCGCTGGGTCTCTTCCGAAATCCGGATCTTCGCGTACTTCAAGAATTTCGTCCTGGTCGCCTGTTTCCTGGGTTTCGGGTTGGGCTGCTACTTCTCCCGGCGCCGAGTGAATCTGATCGCAATGATCGCGCCGCTTCTCCTGCTCACCATCATTTTGAAAACTCCCATCTCGCCGCTGCGCCGCACCATGGCTGCTCTACCCCAGTTGCTGGGCGGCGGCGTCGAGGTTCACGTCTGGGGCGTGCCCTCCATGCCGGCGAGTTGGACCGGCATGCTCCTGGCTCTGGTCGTGATCGTGCCTCTGTTTGCCGTGGTCGCCACCACCTTCATTCCCTTCGGACAACTCGTAGGATGGTACTTAGAAAACTCTCCCGACGGCGTCAAAGCTTATAGCGTAAATGTCCTGGCCAGCCTGGCCGGCATCGCTGCATTCACCCTGCTCTGTTTCCTTCACCAGCCTCCCTGGGTGTGGTTTCTATTCGCCGCTATCCTCGGCCTGCTGCTGTTCTGGAAGCACCCTGCCGGACGAAAGGCTCTCGGCGCCACGTTCCTGGCCTGCGTGTGTTTGCTGGCCCTGCCCGATTTTCGCCATGCCATGACCTACTGGTCCCCCTATCAGAAATTGGTATTGCAGCCGATGATGAACAACGGCCAGCTCGAAGCTTATTACCTGATGACCAATGACACCTGGTACCAGAGGGTGGTCAATCTCTCGCCGGCATTTGTCCAGTCTCGTCCGGACGTTTTCTCGCGCTACCCAGTGGACCGGAATTCATACACCATGCCTTACCATTTCTATCCCTCGCCACCTTCCGTGCTGGTGCTGGGGTCAGGAATGGGCAACGACGTGGCGGCTGCGCTTCGCAATGATGCCGGACGGGTCGAGGCCGTCGAAATCGATCCCTTGATCCTGCAGTTGGGTCGCGAGTTCCATCCCGAGCACCCGTACCAGTCGCCGCGCGTGCACGTCACCCTGAACGATGCGCGCAACTACATTCAGAACAGCCACGACCAATTCGATCTGATCGTGTTCTCCCTGCTTGACTCGCATACGACAACGTCCCACTTCACCAACATTCGCATCGACAATTACGTCTACACCCGCGAAGCTTTTCGGCGGGTAAGACAATTGCTGCGTCCCGACGGCCTCCTGATCGTGAAATTCCAGGTTGACAATCCCTGGATCGCGGGCCGCCTGTTCCAACTGGTGCAGAACGCCTTCGACGAGGAGCCCATCCAATTTCAGACGGAAGGCGGCGGCTTCGACAGCTCGGGCCGCTTCTTTGTGGCCGGCTCCCGCGAGCGCCTGGCCAAGGCCATCTCCGGACCTTGGCTCGCAGCCTACTTGCCTTCGCATGGCAACTTGCCCATGCAACCCGCCAGGCTTACCACCGACGACTGGCCGTACCTGTATCAGCATGAACCCGGTCTCCCTATGGGCGTCATTCTGGTCTCACTGGCGGTTCTCATCATTTTCGGATGGTTTCTCCGCCAGGCTACGGCGGAAGGCGGAGGCCTGGACGCTCATTTCCTGTTCCTCGGCGCGGGATTCATGTTGCTCGAAGCTCAAATTGTCAGCAGAATGGCACTCCTATTTGGCACCACGTGGCTGGTGAACGCCGTAGTAGTCGGGGGATTGCTTTGCCTGATTGTGGCGGCCAACACGGTGTACAGCGCCTGGCCGCGCATCCCGCCTGCCGTGCCTTATACAGGGCTGTTCTTGTCTTTGCTGGCGATGTTCGCGGTTCCTATGGAATGGTTATTCTTCCCCTCATTTCTTCTTCGCGCGATCGTCGCCACCCTGGCCCTTTGCACCCCCGTCTTCTTTGCCGGGATTATTTTTGTCTCCAGCTTTGCCCGGGTAGGTTTCCGCGGCAGCGCTCTCGGCTCCAACCTGTTCGGATCCCTCATCGGCGGCCTGCTGGAGTCCCTGTCACTCTGGTTCGGCCTTAAATCACTGGCCCTCGTCGCGGCCCTTCTTTATGTTTGCTCTGCCGTTTTCCTGCGTCGCAGCCACGCTTCAGACGGACAGTCACCGGTAGCGCCATCCACAGTGCAAGCATCCAGGCCGATCTCCGGCTAGTAACGCAGTCCCCAGGCCCGCACCCGAGCGTAACCAGACTCTCTCCATCCAAGATGCTATCCTGACCTCACCGGGGCATGAGAACCCTCTACGAAAATCTTCCCGAGGTCGAAATCGGGGGGCGGAAGCTTGTCGGCCGCGTTCTCTTCGGCTTGCTCGTGCTCATCTCTGTCCTGGTCGGCGCCACCGCAGGACTGCTCCTCGTCTATACCACCGATCTCCCTCAGGTCGATGCCCTCGAAGCTTACCGCCCCAGCTCGATCACGGAAATTTATGACGCTCACGGAGTGGTCATAGGCTCCTTCGCGCTGCAGCGCCGCGTGGTCGCCAACTATGACGATTTCCCCCAGGTGTTGCGCGACGCTTTGGTATCCACCGAAGACAAGGAGTTCTACACCCACCCGGGCATTAACTTCTTTCGCATCGCCGGAGCCGCCTTCCGCGATATCGAATCCGGAGGCAAGGTACAGGGCGCGTCAACGCTCACCATGCAACTGGCGCGCAACCTCTTCCTTTCCCCTGACCGCCGCTGGCAACGCAAGGTGCAGGAAGCCATGCTCGCTATTCAGATCGAGCGCCGCTTCACCAAACCTCAGATCTTTACCCTGTATGCCAACCAGATCGCGCTCGGCCACGGCGTGTACGGGTTCGAAGCCGCTTCTGAGTTTTACTTCGGCAAAACTGCGAGGCAGCTGACCTTGCCCGAAGCCGCCTTGCTGGCGGGGCTGCCCAAGGGCCCAAGTTACTACTCGCCCATCAATCATCCCGACCGCGCCCAGAAGCGCCGCAATCTCGTCATCAATGCCATGCTCGAGGACGGCAAAATCACCGCCGCCCAGGCCGACCAGGCGCGCTCTGCCCCACTGGTCCTGAATCTCGCGCACGACCCCAATTCGCTCGCTCCCTATTTCGTCGAAGGAATCCGGCGCTACCTGGAAGGCAAGTACGGAACCGACCAGGTCCATGAAGGCGGCTTGAAGGTCTACACCTCTCTCGATGTCGAGATGCAGAAGGCCGCTAACCAGGCCGTTCTCGACGGTCTCGCAGCTTACGAGCGCCGCCACGGCTGGAAGAATCATCTGCAGAACATCATTGCCGAGGGTATCGATCCCGCCAGGTATTTCAATTCCGACTGGGACGATGAGCAGCAGGTGAATGGCTACGTCCACGCGCTCGTCACCTCTTCGGGCACAGGGATCGCCACCTTGAAATTCGGCCCCTACACGGCGGCTCTCGGGCAAGCCGATGTCGCCTGGACCGGCCAGAAACTCGCCAACATCCTCAAACCGGGGGATATCTGTTACGTGAAGATTATTTCCCTGGGCGTGAATGGCGCGGCGAAAGTAAGCCTCGAACAGGACTCCGGGGCGCAGGGCGCGCTGCTCGCCATAGACAACGCCACGGGTGGAATCAAAGCCATGGTCGGAGGGCGCGACTTCAACGATTCCAAGTTCGATCGCGCCACCCAGGCTTTGCGCCAGGTCGGCTCGTCGTTCAAGCCCTACGTCTACACTACCGTGATCGACGGAGGCGCCAGCCCGGACGATACCATTCTCGATGAGCCCATCAGCTTCGAAACTCCCTCCGGCCCTTACACCCCACACAACTACGACGAGAAGTTCGAAGGCATCATCACCTTGCGGCGCGCGCTGGCGCAGAGCCGCAACATTCCTGCTTTGAAGCTGGCCAACAAAGTCGGGATCAAGGCCGTCATCGACTACGCCGCGCGCTTCGGCGTGACCTCAAAGCTTCCGCCTTACTTGCCTGTAGCCTTGGGATCGGCGGAGATCACGCTGATGGAGCAGACCGCAGCCTACAGCGTCTTCCCCAATGACGGCGTGCGCGTGACCCCGCGTTACATTACGCGCGTGACCGACTATGAGGGGCGCGTGCTTGAGGAAGATTTTCCTGAGGTCAGAGATGTCATCAGCGAGCGCACCGCCCGGATCATGACCGGCATGCTGCGGGAAGTCGTGCTGCATGGCACCGGCATCGCCGCGGCCCGGTTGCCGTTCCCCGTCGCCGGCAAAACCGGCACGACCAATGATTTCACCGATGCCTGGTTCGTGGGCTTCACTCCCACCATGAGTTGCGGGGTCTGGGTGGGCTACGACGAGAAGAGATCGCTGGGCACCAAGGAAACCGGAGCCCATGCCGCCTTGCCAATCTGGATCAACTTCATGAGCAAGGCGATGGCCGGTAAAGAGCCCGGCGATTTCCAACCGTCTCCGATTGCGCCCCGTCCCGCGCAGAAAGTGGACACCCCGGACACAGCCCCGGCCGCCGAGGAATCGCATTAAGAAGAATCGCATTAAAATGTGCGCGCGGATGAATGCGGCGCGGGCTAGAGCAACCCGCCTCGCCCGCGCAGCCGCCCGAAATCCCGAGGAGCAATGATGCGCCATCTCGTATGCGTAATATCACTTTGCCTGATCGGCTCAGTGGCGAATGCCGCTGATTCCAGATCGGCCATCGAACGCGTCCTTCATGCCCAGCAGGAGGCCTGGAACCATCACGACCTCGATGCTTTCATGTCCGGTTACTGGAACTCTCCCCACCTGACGTTCTTCTCGGGCGCAAAAGAAACCAGCGGCTGGCAAGCTACGCTGGACCGCTATCGAACTACCTACACTAGCCCTGGGCACGAAATGGGCAAGCTGGACTTCTCCGACCTGCGAATCGAAATGCTCGGACCCAGTTCGGCGTTCGCACGCGGCTCGTGGCATCTAACCATGTCCGACGGCAAAGCCCCGCATGGAAAGTTCACCTTGATCTTCCGCAAATTCCCCGACGGCTGGAAGATCATCCACGATCACACCTCGGCTGCGGAATGAGGTATTTTCTGCCAGAGAGGTCGCGGAGGTTGGAGATAGATTTTAGATTGATGATCTTTTTACTCGCACCTGCACTCGCGTCCCGTCGGGTAGCTTTCCACCGAGATCCACTACCCCGTTCCTCACCACGCCTTCGAACTCCTGTGGAGGTAAAGCTTGCGTCAGATCCTGCGCGGCGCGGGACGATGCCGGCGCTCCGCGTCCCATGCCTTTATCCATGGCTTCATTCGCCAGGCGGTCGGCTTCCTGATTGTGCTCGCGCATAGCGTGGCCGATCGAGAACCAATCTAATTGCCGGATCAATTCCTTGGCCCGCGCGTGCAGATCCTGCAGCGTGGGATTCTTCACCTTGTAGATGCCTTTAATCTGCCGCACCAGCAGCTCCGAGTCGCTGATCAGCTTCAGTGCCTTGGGACCGTGCTGCAGCGCATACTCCAGGGCCGCGATCAGTCCCTGATATTCGGCGAAGTTGTTGGTCTGGTGACCGAGGTATTCGCTCAAAGCCGCGACCTTCCGCCCGGCCTCGTCCTGGATCACCACCCCGTAGCCGGCAGGGCCGGGATTGCCGCGAGCGCCGCCGTCGCTATGCGCCACCAGGTAATGCTGGGGCGGATTCTCGCGAGCTTCGAAAAGATTCCTTGTGCCTGGAGATGGAGGCATGTTCTGAGTCTAAACGGGCCACGCTTGCTCCGCGGGATATCCAATTTTAAAACACAAGCAGGAGAACATCAGCGGCCCGCAGCCAGGCGCGTGGCCAGCCGCGCCGGCAGTCTGGCTTCGAAGATCCGGTCCTGGGCACCCTTTAGGTTGTACGGCGTCCGATGAAAGTGCACGATCTGTGTTTCGGTATCGTATAGCGCAAAGGCCGCCCGCCAATCTCCATCGCGCGGCTGTCCCACCGAGCCTGGATTGATCAGGTATCGTGCCGAGTCCTTGAGCTGCAAAGCGATAGATTCCGCCTGGCCCACGGTCTTGTACTCCGGACGGAATCCATCGGCGGACGAGCCATTGGCGAAGAACCCGCCCTGCAGGTGGGTGTGACCGAAGAACGTCAGCCGCGTGGTGAGCGTGATGAGAGGAGCCAGCGCGTCCCCCAGAGAGACCACGTACTCATCCTCATCGTTGGGAGAGCCATGAACCAGCTGCACCTCGGGGAATTCAGGCAACGATACAGGACCATGGGGCAAAGCCCGCAACCATTCCAGGTTTTGAGGAGTCAGCTCGCCGCGCGTCCAGAGCGCCGCCGCGGCCGCCATGGGATTGAAGTCCTCCAGATCCATTCCGCCCGTCGCGGCCTTGTCGTGGTTCCCGCGAACAAAGACTGTCCCAATTTCGCGGGAACGGTCGGTCACCTCATTCGGGCTTGCCCCGTACCCCACGATATCGCCCAGATTCACGATGAAATCAAAAGAGGGGGCGTGGGCAAGACACGCGTCAAGGGCCTCCAGATTTGCGTGGATGTCGCTCAGCAGCAGTATGCGCACGAGTCACCGGGCAAGTTGCCGATTATAGCCCACTGGGCGCATTGAGCACCGGACATCTCGCCCAGTGTCCGGCCGAGACTTCAACCAGGGCCGGCAACTCGCGCGCGCATTCCGCAATGCGCGCGCCGCAGCGCGGTTCAAAGGGGCATCCCGCAGGCAGACGGTGCAGCGCCGGAACTGTCCCCTCGATCGTCTCCAGAGGGCGGTTGCGGTCGGTCTTCAGGTCCGGCACAGCATGCAGCAGCCCTCGCGTATAGGGATGCGCCGCCGCCTGGAAGATGTCCCGCCGGGCTCCCAGTTCCACCATGCTTCCTGCATACATGACGGCGACCCGGTCCGCGACCTGCGAGACCACCGCCAGGTCATGCGAGATGAACAGCATGGCCAGCCGGAACTTGGCGCGGAGTTCGGCGAGCAGTTCCAGAATCTGCGCCTGAATAGTGACGTCAAGCGCAGTCGTAGGTTCGTCGGCAATCAGCAACTGCGGGCGATTCACGATGGCCATCGCAATCATGATGCGCTGCCGCAGGCCGCCGGAGAGCTGGTGGGGATAGTCGCGCGCTCGCCGCGCCGCATCGGGGATGGCAACATCATTCATGGCGTCGACTGCGCGCTGCCACGCTTCCTTCTTCGACATGGCATTGTGCGCCAGCACGGCCTCCGCGATTTGTTCCCCAACCCGCATCACCGGATTCAGCGCCGTCATGGGCTCCTGGAAGATCATGGCGATCCGGGTACCCCGCAGTTGCCGCATGGCATCCTCATCCAGCGAACTCAAATCACGCGCTTCACCATTCGCCCGGAAGAGAACCTCCCCGGAAACCTGCGCCTGGGGAGGAAGCAGCCGCATGATCGCCAGCGAAGTCACAGATTTGCCCGAACCCGACTCGCCCACCAATCCCAGTACCTCGCCGGGTGCAATGGAGAAGGTAAGATCGCGAACCGCCGGGAACGATGAAGATTCGGACGGGACAGCCGTTCCCGGCCGTCCGGCAGCCCGCGGGACTCCTGGGCCGCCCTTGTGCGGGAAAGCTACGTTGAGATGATGGACTTCCAGCAGCGCAGGCACTCGTGCCATGTTAGCAGCAGAAGGCAATCGCCCGGCGTGTCCCCGGTTCATCTTGCAATGAACGGACATCGACGGGACACCGCTAGGCAAGCCTTTACTGACCCAGGATCAGGGGCAGGCCGTTCTTGGGATTTCCTACCACGACCACCTTTGTATTCGGGCTTTTCGCCAGCGTTTCGGTGGCCTCGATGCCTTTCCATTCCAGCAGCGACGGGGTAATTCCCTGGGCGACGATTTGCTGGAAATCGCGCACGCCGGCGGCCTCGATGCGCTTGCGCTGGGCCTCCTGCGTCTCTTTTTGCAGGCGGAAGTTCATGGCCAGCGCTTCCTGTTCTGCTTGCTGCTTGGCCTCGATGGAAGCCTTCAATGTGGCCGGCAGCTGAATGTCGCGCAGAAGAACATTCTCCACCGTGATGCCTCGCTGGTTCAGGGCCATGGTGATCTGATCGAGAATCTGTTTTCCCACCATCTCGCGTTCGCCGGTGTACAGGGCGTTGGCGCTGTGCGAGGCAGTCGCTTCCCGGATCGCGGAGCGCAACGTCGGCTCCACCACTACAGTTTCGTAATCGGCGCCAATCTTCTGAAATACCTCGGCAGCACGCTCCGGATTCAGGTGATAGATCAGCGAGGTATCGAGGCTCATCATGAGGCCCTCGCTTGAGGGCACGCTCGCCGACTCTTTGAGGGTCTGCGTCTGCACCGATAGTTCGTTGTTGGTCTTGAGCGGATTGATGAGGTGAATGCCTTCGCCGAGAGTCTCGTTCGTGACTCTGCCAAACAGGGTCAGCACTCCGACGTGCCCCGTGCCCACCCGCGTAACCGACGCGAAAAGCAGGATTACGATTATGAAGGCTCCAACCGCCAGGCCAATCAGGCGTAACAGGTTGGCCCCCGGCCCTCCGCCATCAATCACTCGTCCGCGAGCTGGATCAAAAATTGTCATCGCTATTCTCCCCAGGGAAGTTTAGAGGCCGCGGCGGCGCCGGGATAAGTGACTAGCGGGGGTCGGGAAGGTCTTGGGTGTTGGGTGTCGGGTGTTGGGTCTTGGGATTCTGGCCTCTCGGCAGTGGCCCCGGGTTATCCTGTGTCAGATACCCAAGACCTAAGACCCAACACCCCCCTGAATCTTGCCCCACCCTCGCCGCATCTCTTACAGTATTACTATGAGCAAGATTCACATTCCGACGCCTTTACGGCAGTATGTTGGCAAGCAAGCCTCGGTAGACGTGCCCGGATCTACAGTGGGCGAGGCCATGAATGCCCTGGTGGCGCAGCATCCCGAATTGCGAAAACACCTCTACACCGAGGAGGGCAAGCTGCGCGCCTTCGTCAATCTCTACGTCAATGACGAGGACATTCGCTATCTGCAGAAAGAGGCGACTGCGCTCAAAGACGGTGATAACATCTCCATCGTGCCTTCCATCGCCGGGGGCCTTGGCCTGGCGGGAGCCTTAGATTGAGACCTGGCTTCACAATGCGCTGTTGTTGCTGTTGCCCCTCCTGCCGCTAGAAGCAGCGCGTTTGCCCCAACCCGCTTACATTCTTGAGCCACCAAGGGCGCGAAGGTACACGAAGGAATTACAGAGGACATCATGGCTACTACCGCTGAACTGCCAATCACATTGAACAAAGACGAGATCCTGCGCTACTCGCGGCACCTGATCATGCCCGAGGTCGGCATGGAGGGCCAGCAAAAGCTCAAGGCGGCGCGTGTGCTTTGCATAGGAACCGGCGGGTTGGGATCGCCCATGGCGCTCTACCTCGCCGCCGCCGGAGTGGGAACCCTCGGCCTGGTCGATTTCGACGTGGTGGATTACACCAACCTGCAGCGCCAGATTATTCACTTCACATCCGACGTGGGCCGGAAGAAGCTCGATTCCGCCGCCGACAAGCTGAAGGCGATCAATCCTTATCTCAACCTGCGCACCTTCGACACCCGGCTCAGCAGCGCCAACGCCCTTGAGCTGTTCCGCGACTTTGACATCATCGCCGACGGTACCGACAACTTTCCCACGCGCTACCTGGTAAACGACGCCTGCGTGCTCACCGGCAAGCCCAACGTGTACGGATCCATCTTCCGCTTTGAAGGGCAAGCCAGCGTATTCGCCACAGAGGAAGGCCCGTGCTATCGCTGCCTGTATCCCGAACCGCCCCCGCCCGGACTGGTTCCGTCCTGCGCCGAAGGCGGGGTCCTCGGAATTCTCCCCGGCCTGGTCGGAGTGATGCAGGCCACAGAGGTCATCAAGCTGATCTTAGGCGTCGGCGAGCCGCTTATTGGCCGCTTGCTGCTGATCGACGCGCTGGGCATGAAGTTCCGCGAGCTGAAGCTGCGGAAGAATCCCGATTGCCCGGCCTGCGGCGCCCATCCCACCGTCACCAAGCTGATAGACTACAACGAGTTTTGCGGCATTCGTGGAGAGGAGAAGCCCGTGGGCAGCGGAGTTCCCGAGATTCAAGTCGAAGAGTTGAAGCGCCGTCTGGATGCGAAAGAAGACCTGTTCGTGCTCGACGTGCGCGAGCCCCACGAATATCAGATCTGCAACATCGGCGGATACCTGATCCCGCTCAACGACCTGCCGAAACGGGTGAACGAACTCGATTCCAGCCGGGAGATCGTCGTCCATTGCAAGATGGGCGGCCGCAGCGCCAAGGCCGTCGCCTTCCTGCAGCAGGCCGGGTTCAACAAAGTGCACAACCTCGCCGGAGGAATCACCGCCTGGTCGGATCGCGTCGATCCTAAGCTGCCGAAGTACTGAGAGCGGGCTCGGCCTTGAGGTTAGAGGGGAGCGCGAACGCGCTCCCCTCTTTTACTGATCATTGCGTTGTCTGGGCGTCCGGTGCATAATGCCGCCTTTCAGTCCCTGTTCCCCTTCAGTTCATTTTTCTTCCTAAGGAGAATTCCGTGAAGCCTAAGCTCTTGCTTTCATTGCTCATTTTGGAATCCTGTCTAGCCTATTGCCAAGGTAAGCCCGGCGACAGCACCCAGCAACTCCCGGCCGAGCCCGTGACCTCGTCGACAACTACCGCCTCCAAGGGCTTCATTCTCGAAGACGGCACCCCTCTGAAATTGCGAATCAACAGAACGATTTCATCGGCTGATGCGCACGTCGGAGACACAGTTGATTTCGAGGTTCTTGAAGAAGTCAGTGTCAATGGTACGGTGGTGATTCCTAAGGGAGGATTAGCATTCGCTACGGTGACGGAGGCTCAAGCTAAACGGAGGATGGCAAGAGGCGGAAAACTGGACATAAATATCGATTACGTGAAGTTAATCAGCAGTGAAAAAGCAGCTCTAAGGGCAATCAAAGACGTGAAAGGTGGAGGTCACACCGGGGCGATGGTCGGAGGAATAGTAGCGACCAGTCTAGTGTTTTTTCCAGCTGCTCCGTTCTTCCTTTTCATGCATGGAAAGGATATCAGCATACCAAAAGGAACTGAGGTAACAGCTTACGTAAACGGTGACTTAAAGTTAGATATCGCAAAATTCCAACCCGCCACGATTATGCATCAGGCATCAAGCCCAGCAATAGGTACTAACTCCGCAAAGCTTCAATTGGAATCGAATCCTGCAGGAGCCGACATTGAGATCGACGGAAATTTCATCGGTAACACGCCGTCCGATGTACAGGTCACCGAAGGTGACCACAGCATAGCGGTGAAGAAAGTTGGCTTCAAAGATTGGGAGCGTAAGATGAAAGTGAGCAGCGGCAGCAGTATTCACCTGAATGCAGAGTTGGAGAAAGCTGTTTCGCAGTGACGTGACAATCGCAGGCGCCCAAGCTGAATGCGTAGCTGTCGTAGTGGACTTACCGAATTAGACCCCGCATGAAAACAGGGAGCGCGATCGGCGCTCCCCGTCTTTCTCTACCTCGTTACTTGCTCGACCCCGCCTGCATCTCGTCCGTAGACTCGCCGATCTGCAGCGCGTATTTCTTGCCCTGGAAGCGCGCTCCCGCCAGCGTACGCTTTCCGTTATCCCCATTGTTCAGGATGGCTGCGTTATTAGGCGCGGGAGCGCTCATCTCCACCACCTTGGCCGGGACCTTCGCCAACACGTGCTTGCCTTGCAGGATCGTCAGTTGCACGTCGGAACCGGAACCTTCCCACTCCAGCTTGTAGTCACCCGGCTTCAGATTGGTTCCATTGATGGTGGCCGGGCTCAACAACGTCATTTGCCCCTTGGTCGCCGCAAACCCACTGGAGGCCACCAGCAGGGCCAGCCCCATGATCACACTCTTGGATACGGTAGCGAACTTCATAGCTGCTCCTTTGATTCCCGAACGCTTCGGGATGGTTGGGGCGGCCCGGTTCGCAATCGCTGGAGAAAAACTCTTGTCTTTCCCCGGGAATCGCCTACAATGCTTGCCGCTGGGGTTAAGCGCACAAGCCCACAAGCTTGCGCTTCCGCTATGGGGGTTCTCTCATCTGGGCCGCCAAACCGAGCGTGAGAGAATCCCCAAACCCCGCTACTAATTTTTCAGGAAAACCAAAGTCACCTCTGCTTTGGCTTCTTTGCTCACCTCAGCAATCCTTCTCGCGGCAAGTTCCTTCGCGATTTACTACCTTGGACGACCCAGTTTGCCGCTTGGTAGCAGGAAATTCAGATCAATCTTTCTGAAGAAATACACACAGATGTTGTTGTTGTTGAGCGGACCAAGTTCTGAATTCGCGGCGCTTCCTGTCCCGGCGCGTTCAGACTTGATCGCCGCGGACTCCACGGCGTCCCGTTGGCCGTTTTATGCGCTGTATACTCCTCACGAATTGCATCGGAGGCGAACCATGCTTCGCGGAACCTGCATCGCATTTCTCGTCTTGCTCTCATTCACCGCGTTATCGGGCAGTCAGACAAACAGCACAATTCCCCTTGCCGCATCGAAGGCCGATGCCGCGGCGAACACGCCTGCGTTCGACGTGAACGCGGCTGTGGACGCCTACCTGGCAAAGATGTCTCCCGCACAACGGGCGCGTTCCAACGCATACTTTGAAGGCGGTTATTGGCTTAGCCTGTGGGATTTTCTCGCCACTGCTGCGGTGATGTGGCTGCTGCTGCAGCTGCGCTGGTCGGCCCTGATGCGCAGCTTGTCGGAGCGGATCACACGCTTTCGCCCGCTCCAGACTGCGTTGTACTGGATCCAGTTCATCATCGTAGCCTCAGCACTGCTGTTCCCGCTCACCGTCTATGAGGGATATTTCCGCGAGCATAAGTACGGGTTGCTCAACCAGACGTTTGGGCCGTGGATGAGAGATCAGGTTGTGGCCTTGGCTGTGAATCTGGTGCTGGGAGCGATTCTAATTGTCCCCCTGTGGGGAGTCGTGCGCCGGCTCGGCCGAAAATGGTGGGTGGCGGGAGCCGCGCTGACAATCGCTTTTCTTGCCTTTGTAAGCCTGATCGCCCCGGTGTACATTTTCCCGCTGTTCAATACTTACACCAAGCTCGAGGATCCTAAGGTAAAGAATCCAATCCTCAGCATGGCTCGCGCCAATGGAATCGCGGCTAATGATGTGTACGAGTTCGACGCATCACGGCAATCGAACCGGGTCAGCGCTAATGTGAGCGGCTTCGCGAATACCCTGCGGATTTCCCTGAACGACAACCTGTTGAAGCGCTGCACCCTCCCGGAGATTGAAACCACCATGGGCCATGAGATCGGTCACTACGTGTTGAATCACTCCTATAAAGGTCTGGTCATGATGGGCGCGGTTATGGTCATTGGTTTCGCGTTCCTGCACTGGGGAATCTATTTCGCCTTGGCGCGCTGGGGCCAGAACTGGGGCATCCAAGGGATAGGCGATGTCGCTGTTCTGCCGCTTGCCGTGATTGTTTTCTCTCTTTATTTCTTTCTCATGACACCTGTGACCAACACCATCACCCGCACCATGGAATACGAGGCCGACATGTACGGCTTGAATGCGGCCCGGCAGCCGGATGGCGAGGCGAATGTAGATCTGATGCTGGGAGAGTACCGCAAGATGGACCCGGCGCCAATGGAGGAGTTTATCTTCTTCGATCATCCCAGCGGGCGCACGCGCATCACGGCAGCCATGCGCTATAAAGCTGAGCACCCGGAAACCGCTTCGCCAGAGGAGATGGCAAGACCTTTCCAGAGCGCCCAGTGATCAGCCGTGAAGGTAGCCTGACAACGGGACAAGCGGCCGCGGGGCCTCTCCTCGGTTCAACCGCGAGGAGAAACCCCGCGACGCCACTATCCGCTTATTTCGCGGCTGGCGGAGGCACCACCTCCTGCAGCCGGGGGTTTTCGCGCATGCGGCTGAACTCTTCATCCTTGTAGACGTTCGCCAGGTTGCGATATCCCTGCTCCTTCGCCTTCTTCAGGCACTCCAGGCAGCCTTCGGTATCTCCGCGTTTGGCGTACGCCTTGGCCAGCGCGTAGGCGTACTGGGCGCGCTCTTCGGGGCTGGAAATCTGGGCTGCAATTCCGATCCTGGATTCCTGACGGAAAGCGTCCGGATCAAGCTCCATGGCCCGGATGTATTCGGCAATCGCCCGATCCAGCTTCTTCTGGCTGAACCACGCCGCGCCCAGGTTCACGTGGTACGTGGAATGGGTCTCGTCCAGAGCCACGGCTTTCTTGAAGTATTTGGCCGCGCCTCCGTAGTTCTTCTTCATGTACTCGATCGCGCCGATATTGTTGATTGCCTCGGCATACTTTGAGTTGTACTTGGCGGCCTTCTCAAAGCTGTTGCGGGCTCCTTTGAGATCGTCTTTCTTCAATTGCGACAGGCCCAGCTTGTTATAGATGGCCGCATTTTTGCGCTCCTTCTTCAAGGCGGCCTCGAAGTATTGGATCGCGAGATCGTAATTCTTCTGGGCTCGCGCCGCATCGCCGGCCTTGTCCAGCTCGGCAACCGTCATGGCGCTCAGGTTGACAGCGGCTTGCTCGGGGGAATCCATGGCATGGCCGTATGTCCCCAGGCTCGCCAGCAGGATGATTACGAAAATTGTAAGTGTGACTCTGTGCATAACCTGTCTCCTTCTGCGGAGAGCGTCTGCCCCGAAGCCCTGGGCTCGGTGATTGGCTCTCCGCGATGTCCCCGTTATGACGCCAATTGAACCGCCCCACAACGCTATAGCCGCTACAGAACGGTTACCCGCGCACCCTTAGGACTGCCAGGCAGGGCCTGCTCGTGACCTGCAGGCATTTAGATCAGGTGTTGCATTTCTACTCAGCACCTTCGGGAGGGGCCAAACCCGGGGTTACAGGGGGTTACATAACGGGTTGTATGAACCAGACCGCAAGAAGAAGCGTATAAATGAACCAGAAGGCGCGCAGTGCACCAGCAGGGAGGTCCGGTGCCTTCGATTGCGGCAGAGTCCGTCAGTTGGGAAGCCGAACGGGCTGAATTGCAGACCGTCTTGCAGGCCCCCATTTTTGTTCGTTCGCCGGCGCTTAGCCACCTGCTTTCTTACCTTTGCGAGAAGACCTTCGCCGGCGAAACCGACCAGATCAAAGAGTACTCCATCGCGCTCGACGTCTTTGATCGGCGGGATTCGTTCGATCAGGACACCGATTCGATCGTGCGCGTAGAGGCGAACCGCCTGCGCAAGCGGCTCGCCGAGTACTACTCTCGCGAAGGTGCAAGAGATCCCCTCCGCATCACGATTCCCGTGGGACAGTATGTGCCGGCATTTCAGAAGATCGTTCCTCCGATTGCTATCGCGGATGCTCAGACGGGACAACCGGAACCGCAGCCCGCGGCTCTCACCGCGGCATGGTACCGGCGCAGCTGGCTGATCGCGGGAGCTTTTGCGCTGCTGGTTGCGGTCATCGCCTCAGCATTCCTGCTTCGTGAGAGGTACCAGCCGCGCCCCATCGTTATCCCAGCTTCGCCGGCGCCCAGCGAGCCTACGGTCGGGCTCCCGGTGGGAGAAGAACTTCACATCCTGGCAGGCTCCACGCGCAAGTATGTGGATCATGCGGGCAAGGTATGGGGGCCTGATGCTTACTTCACCGGGGGCAGGGCGGTTGCCAGTTCAGTCCAACACATCTGGCGCACCCAGGATCCGATCATCTATCGCAGCAGCCGGCACGGGAATTTCGCCTACAACATTCCTCTGAAGCCGGGGACCTACGAACTGCGCCTGCACTTTGCCGAGAACTTCTATGGACCGGAGAGTTCGGGCGGCGGCGGCGAGGGCAGCCGTACCGTGACCGTCTCCGCCAACGGACAGATTCTGCTGCGCGATTTCGATGTGCTGGCGGACGCAGGCGGCGAGCGCACCGCGGAAGTTAAGGTGTTCCCCAACATCTCTCCCACCGGCGACGGGCAATTGCATCTGGCCTTCTCTTCCGGACACGGCGGAAGCGCGATGGTGTCTGCGATTGAGATCCTGCCGGGAATTCGCGACCGCATCAGGCCGGTGCGCATCGTGGCCCGGGACGTCCCGTACTACTCCGATGACAGCCGCTGGTGGAGCCCCGACACCTACTTCAAAGGCGGACAGCTTAGAGCGAGCCAGGTACCTGCTCTAGGCACCGACGATCCCGAGTTCTATGAAACAGAGCGCTGGGGACATTTCTCCTACTCCATCCCGGTGGCGCCCGGAAGGTACAGTGTGACCCTGCACTTCATCGATCACAACGCGCCCGCCGCAGAGCGCAGCGACGCGTCGGTTCCAAGCCCCGCTTCGGAAGACCGCACCTTCAACGTCTTCTGCAACGGCAAGACGATTCTTTCGAACGTCAACATCGTCGATAAAGTGG
>Ga0070741_10009762_pt1 | contig 18462 bp, 16 predicted proteins | sample Coa_R1_4_FD_66440 | JGI IMG/M metagenome (GOLD analysis project Ga0070741, IMG submission 66440) | Surface soil microbial communities from Centralia Pennsylvania, which are recovering from an underground coalmine fire - Coalmine... | ecosystem: Environmental > Terrestrial > Soil > Unclassified ...
CGCGACAAGGACGGCTACTTCTGGATCATGGGCCGCATCGATGACGTGCTGAACGTCGCCGGACACCGCCTGGGCACCATGGAGATCGAGTCCGCCCTCGTCTCACACCCGCGCGTGGCTGAAGCCGCCGTCGTGGGCAAGCCGCATGAGATCAAGGGCGAGGCGGTATTCGCCTACGTGGTCTTTCGGGGCGAACGTCCCACCGGGGATACCGGCGCGCTGGTGCAGGAGCTGCGCAACTGGGTCGCCGAGCAGCTGGGTGCCATCGCCAAGCCGGAGGAGATCCGCTTTGCGGACAATCTGCCCAAGACCCGCTCGGGCAAGATCATGCGCCGCCTGCTGCGCTCGATTGCCCGCGGCGAGGCGATCACACAGGACGTCTCGACGCTGGAGAATCCCGCGATCCTCGATCAGCTGCGGGGAGTCGATGCGGGCGCCAAAGCCACGAGCCCGTCCGCAAAAAAGACCGCGCCGGCAAAGGAGGTGCGCGGGACTGGATCGGCGCGAGCAAAAAAGGCGGCACACGGAGCCAAGGCGGCACACGGAGCCAAGGCGAAACGTACTGCGCGCAAGAGCACCTCCTCCGGCAAGCTTGCCGGCCGCAAGAAGCGCACCGGCGCCGTAAAGGCCGGATCGCGCAGAGCGGGGGCACGAGGCAAGTCCACGCGGAACAGGCACGTCAGCCGCTCGAAGACAACACACGCCGCGCGCAAGAAGACTGCAGCCGGACGGGGACGCCGGGCCACCGCCAAGGGCAGCCGGGGGCGCAAGATCTGAATTCAACATAACTGGAGAGCACATGTCGTTGAAGAAGCCGGCGCTCGAGCCACTGAAAGTCGAGCCTGTCAGCAAGACCGGGTATCCCGAGCCGTACCGCAGCCGGGTGTTGCCTCGCGAGAAGCGTCCCCTGGGAGACGCGGTGGGGCTGAAGAGCATTGGGATCAACCGCTCGACACTTCTGCCGGGCAAGGAGTCCTCGATGCGCCACTGGCATACCCACGAGGACGAGTTCGTCTTCGTACTCGAGGGCGAGGTCGTGCTGCGCACCAACGGGGGTGAGCAGGTGTTGATGCCAGGGATGTGTGCGGGCTTTCCGGCGGGTGTCGAAGATGGGCATCAGCTCATCAATCGCAGCAGCCGACCCGCGGTGTACCTCGAGATCAGCAATCGCGACGACGACGACACAGTTTACTATTCCGACGAGGATGTGGACCTCGTGGCCAGTCCCCCCCACGCCCGGGGCCGCATGACCCGGCGAGACGGAAGCCCGATCTAGGCCGTATGTGCCACTCCGCCTTGGATGCGGTACGGAACTTGCGGATTAGGCCGCATGGGTGAGGTGATACACGTAGCCTTCGGCACCGAACGCGAGTGGGAACAGACCCGCGCCAAGACCGCCGACGGTCTGGTATCCATCGGTTCCCTGTTCGGCGACGACGAGGAGCTGATGCGGGCCAAGGCGGACTGTGTCTACCAAATCCTGCGCGAGATCGTGGAGGAGGTACCGGCGGTCCAGATCACGACGAAAATGCCCGAGAATCTATCCGCGGAGCAGCTCGAAACGCTCACCCGGGCGATCAAGGAAGCGGCGTTGAAGGGCATCGAGATCGCGATGACCCACTCGGTGCAGGTGCTGATGGCTTCGATCTATGACCTGTGCACCTCGAAGCTGCACGCCTGTCCTCAGTGAGGGGTGCTGACGAGCCGTAGCGAGTACGAAACCAGCACTTCGTTGCCCACCCACTCGGTCGACTTCCAGTCGCCCTGTCCGATGCCGAAATCCAGACGTTTGACTGTCGTTTTTCCCGTGAGATAGGTCACGGCTTTGCCTTGTTCCTGGGCGTTGCGCAGGACAAAGGCGACGCGCTGGTCTCGGGTCACACCTCGTAAAGTCAGCTTGCCTACCGCCTCGTAGCCGTTCGCGGTCCGGGTGATCTGCGATGACGTGAAGCGCGCCTGCGGGTACTTCGCGATATCGAACAGGTCAGCTCCCTTCAGTGTGTCATCGCGCTCCTTGTCGCCGGTATCGATCGAGCTCGTCGGCACCTGCACGTCGAGCTTTCCACCGGCGGGATTGTCCGCTGCCAGATCGAGGCTTACGGCTAGCTGGCCGAAATGTCCCTGATTGCGCGCCCCCGCCTGCACGAATTCAAAATCCAACCGGCTTTTGCCGGGATCGAGACTGTAATGCGTGGCAGGGCCGGGATCCGCACCCGTGGCGACGCCAAAGTAAACAATGGCGCACAGAGCAGTGCACAGCCTCGCGCTTGCAGGTACAGCCATCGTGATCGACCTCAGCCAGGTTTTTTCGCTGTGGGTAACATGCGCCGCAGGACGTCGTCCTTGAGCACGAAGTGGTGTTTCAGTGCCGCCGCGACGTGAAGAAACGCCACCGTGTAGAGCGCGTACGACAGAACGTGGTGGGTTTCCTTCATCGCCTCGTACAGCCGTTGGTTCTTGGGTACGAAATCGGGAAGCTGGAACAGGTTGAACCAGCTCACCGGGAAGCCGCGCGCGGAGGTCATCATCCAGCCGGTGAGCGGCATTGCGAACAGAAGCAAGTAAAGTGCCGCGTGCGTGAGGCGTGCGAGAGTCCGCTCGTAAGGCTTGAGCGTGTTAGGCAGCGGCGGCGTCGGGTTCGTCCAGCGCCACAGCAGACGTATGATGGCGAGCACGAGGATCGTCAGCCCGACGGACTTGTGACGCGCGAACATCGCGACCTTCTTCATCCCGATCGGCAAGTCCATCGCGATGTTGGCCAGGATCACCTGTGTGATCAGCAATGCGACGATCAGCCAGTGCAGGCTTTGGGCGAGCCCGCCCCAGCGGGTGGTGGTGTTCCGGAGGGTCATGCGACTAAGCTTAAGCGGATGCACCTGCGTTTCAAAATGGCGTGGCTTCCTGGCGGATGCGCGCTGATCGTAGCAGCGAGCCTGCTGTGCGGCTGCCGCTCCGGTGTCCTGCGCCCGGGAACGTCTCATCCGGCGCCGCCTGTTACGGAGCAACCGGCACAGGCCCCCGGGGCGCTCGTCCCCGGACACGCCGGGCGGCCCTACAGCATCATCGCGGACGAATCTCTTCTGAGCATCCTGGCTTTTCGAGGCGGCGCACTCTCCAAGGCAGGACACAACCATGTCATTGCTGCCCACGACCTCTCGGGAACGGTGTACGTTCCCGAGAACATGCTGCAGACCTCATTCGAGCTGCGCTTCGCGGTGGCTCAACTGAAGGTCGATGAGCCGGAGCTGCGCGCACGGGAGGGCGCCGATTTTCCGCCGGATATGCCCGAATCGGCCCGGGAAGGAACACGACACAACATGCTCGGCCCGGCCCTGCTCGATGCGGAACGGTTTCCGGAGATCACGCTACTCAGTGAGCAGCTCGAAAGAGCTCCGGGAAACAGCGACTCTGGCGACGGCTCGGATGGCGCTGCGCACGCGCAGGCGCGTGTTCGAATCACCGTCCGAGGACAGAGTCACTCAGTCAGCGTTCCGGTGCGATTTCAACTGCAGAGGGATCAGCTCATCGCCGACGGCGAGCTGCCGCTCAGGCAGAGCGAGCTCGGCCTGACGCCTTTCAGCGCAATGCTGGGCGCTCTGCAAGTGCAGGACGAGATGCGGGTGAAGTTTCACGTGGTGGCGAAGCGGGCTCCGGTACGGGGTCGCGACGCGAACTGACGGCTATTGCCATCCAAGCTCCTTCAGCAGCTCGGTAGCGTTGTACACCGTGCGCAGCGCCTCGAGCATGATCGCAGGATGAACGGCGACGGCGCGGTCGAGCTGCGGATCGAACTCGAATGAGCTGGCGATGGAATGCAGGTTGCCATCGAACACCAGCCCCACCAGCCTGCCATCGGCTGCGATCAGCGGGCTGCCCGAGTTGCCGCCGACGATGTCATTGTTGGTGGATAGATCGAACTTGGAATCGGGATCCAGCGCATCCTTGGCGGCGAGCCAGCTCGGCGGCACCCGAAACGGCTCCTCGCCGGTATCCCGCTCGAACAGCCGGCGCAGATGCGTGAAAGGCTCGATCTGCTCGCCATTCTCCCGCCAGCCCTGCACGGTGCCGAAGTTCAGGCGCAGGGTGAAAGTCGCATCCGGCGGCACGCTGGTGCCCAGGAGGCGGAAGCGGGCCTGACCAATCTTCTGTTCGGCCCCGCTCACCGGTGCCTCGACCTCCGCCTCGTATCGCTTGCGAATCTCGCGGGCGGCGGGATCGACGCGACGTGCGAGGTCGATCATGGGATCCTCGGAACGTGCCACGGCCTCTGCGCCGCCATTCCACAGCTGCAGGCGTACGGCCGGGTCCGCGAGCTTCGAGCCCTCGATCAGACGCGTCGCGAGCGAGTCCGGCGTGTCATGGGCGAGCAGAGTGCGCACGAGCGGCTCATCCGCTCCCAAGCGCTCGCGCATGCGCTCCAGTGAAAAAGACAGGGTCAGCTTCTCGAGCTCGGGATGCACGGGGAGCGCGGCGCCGAGTTGCTGTTCGAGGCGCGGCAGTGCCGGATCACCATATTCACGCAGGCGTTGCACGCTGGGCTTGGTACGCTCCTTGGCGGCGCGTACCAGCAGTCGGGCGTAGTTGAAGAGACGGCTGTTGAATCCCGCACCTTCTTCCAAAAAAGTGTATGGAAGCGAGAGGGCGCGCTCGACCTGTTGCGCCTTGGCAATCGTCGCCCACGGGTCCCCGACGCTACGGGCCAGGGCCGGATCGGCCGCGATGCGGGTGCGCAGGGCGGCCTCTTCCTGGCGCTTTCGTCGCAGCAGGGTTTCATCGAGCAGCGCTTCGAGCTCGACCCGATGCACCTTGATGGCATTCTCGAGCGACTCGAGGGGTGCCTCCACCATCCGTTGCGCCTCGCGGCTGCTCTTGCCGAACTGGATGTAGCGACCCCGCAGCTCGGCCGCGCGCAGCAGCCAGCCGGGCAGGTCCACATCCCGCAGTGTCTCGAGCTCCGACACCGTCAACATCCGCTCGGTGGCGCCGGGATGACCGGAGACGAACACGAGCTGACCTGCATCGGGTCCGGCGGGATTGATCTCGAAGTAATCGGGTGTCTGCGCAGGCTTGCCGTTGGCCTGGTACGCACGCAGCAGAGCGAAATCCAGACTCCAGCGGGGAAACCGGAAATTATCCGGATCGCCGCCGAAGGCTGCGATGTCGCGCTCAGGGGCGAACACCAGGCGCACGTCCGTGTATCGCCGGTACCTGTAGAGCCAGTACTGCCCCCCGTCATAGAGCGCAACGGTCTCGCATTTGAGCGGCGCTCCCGTCCGAGTCCGCGCTCGGTCCTGCTCGCATGCCTGCTCAAGGCGGCTCAGGGTTTGCTTGCGCGCTTCGCTGGCGGCCTGCTCGCTCAGTCCTCGCCCGGCGGCGCGCACCTGCTCGGTGATGTTCCGGGTCTCGAGCAGCACGTCCGCCAACTGCGCGCCGCAGCTCAGCTCGGCCCCGCGGCTTCTGGCCAGAAAACCATCATCGAGCAAACTCCTGCCGCCGCCGGAGTGCTGATCCAGGCACGCAGCCACGCAGTGCTGGTTGGTCAACATGAGGCCCGTGGAGGAGACGAAGGAGGCCGTGCAGTTGCTCAGGCGAACCGTCGCCTGGCGCACTCTGTCCAGCCATCCCGGCGTGATGTCCGCCCCATACTCCTGCTTCACCACCCCGGACGGGAAATCGTTGAACGTCCACATCCCCTCATCGCTCAGCGCCGGCCCCGCCGCGAGTGCCAGCAGCGACAGAAGGAGCCAGGCGTGTGGGCGGCTCAGTCCTCGCCCTCCATCAGCAACAGCCTCATCCCTTCGGGTGATTTCAGCAGCGCAGCCGAGGAGGGCTCGAGGCCGCGGGGCACATCGGACGAGAGGGTGAGCGCGAGCTCACGCAGCCGGGCGATCCGCTCGCGCATGGCCCTGTCACGAAAGACCAGCAGGGGCGCAGCGAACGTCTCGGGATGATGGAAGGCGATGTCGATGTGATCGCTGGTGAGGGCGAGACGCGGGAAGGGGCTCTCGGTCTGCTCGGCGGCGACGAAACCCAGCGGCTCCCAGAACGTGCGCGCCGCTGCGAAATCGCGCGCTGGCACGCTGATCTCGGCGAAGTAGCCGCAGAGGGAGACCTCTGCCGCATCGCGCGCCACCGGGGAGTACGTGCGGGCTTCGATTCCGCGCACAGCCTGGCCGCAGGGAGCGAGAAAGCCGATCTCGTTGAAGACCTCCTCGGCGGTCCGGCAGACTGTCAGCTCGATTCCAAGCCGCGCCAGCTCGGACAAGTGTGCGGCCACATCCGGCATCACGAACGTCACGCAGGGCGACGGGGCGTCCCTTTGATGCAGACCGATGAACAGCCGGCCGTCGGTCAGCACGCCGTAGGGGTGCGGCCAGACATCCATCGTCGGCGCCTGAGTGAAGCCCAGGGCCTCGTAGAACTCCACCGAGGCGCGGATATCCGGCGTCGCGAGGCTGATCTCGTGGAACCGCCCGAGAGGCAACTGCGGAGCTCCGCTGCGCGAAAGGGGGGGACTCAGGCCGAGGCGCCGCGGGCGGCGCCGGTGGCCCGCAGACCGAACTCGACATGCGTCCAGCCCTGGCAATGTCGCGCGATCAGGTCGGCCAGGAAGCGCGCGTGCTCCGGCCGGAAGTTGAGTGCGGGTACGTACTGGAAGCGCTCGCCCCCGGCTGTCAGAAAGCGGTCGCGATTCTCGATCGCGATCTCCTCGAGCGTCTCGAGACAGTCCACTGCGAAGCCCGGGCACACCAGCGTGACCTGGCGCGTGCCGCGCGCCGGCATGTCCTGCAGAACCGTGCTGGTGTAGGGCTTGAGCCAATCGTCCGGGCCGAATCGGGACTGAAAGCTCACGCTCCACTCCGACTCGCGCAGCATCAGCTCATCGGCCAGCAGACGCGCCGTCTTCTGACATTTGCAGAAGTAGGGGTCGCCGTCGTGAAAGTGTCGCTCGGGGATGCCGTGGAAGGAGATCAGCAGATGTTGCGTCTTGCCTTCACGCTCCCAATGCTGGATCACGCTCGCACGGAGCGCCTCGATATAGCCGGGATGATCATGGTATTCGGCGACATAGCGCAGCTCGGGCAGCCAGCGCCAGCGGCGCAGCTCCTCGCTCACCCGGTCATAGACCGCGCCCGTCGTCGCCCCGCAGTACTGGGGAAACATCGGCACGACGAGAATTCTCTGGGCACCGGAGGCCCGCAATCGCCCGAGAGCCTGGGGCACACTGGGCTCGGACCCGTAGAGCATCCCCAGCTCGAGAGACAAGGGCGCGAGCATGCGCTGCGCGAGCGTGCCGATGAGCTCGGTGCGCAACCGCTGCGACAGATCGAGCAGCGGAGAGCCGTTCGCCGTCCAGATGCTGCGGTATCTACGCGCCGAGAGGTGCGAGCGGAACGGCAGGATGAGCCCATACAGGATCGGCAACCACAGCAGGCGTGGCAGCTCCACGACCCGGGGATCACCGAGCAGCCCCGCGAGGAAGTGGCGCACGTCAGCCGGCGCGGCGGAAGCGGGCGTACCCGAATTGACCAGCAGGATGCCGATGCGCTCTGCGGCATCGCGATGAAAATCCGGAGAGCTCACATAGCGCATGGGTGTGACGATACCGCAAGCCGGAGGTGGGGGACCACCTGTTGCGGGAAAGCGCTCAGGCGATGCCCCCCACGCACACGTACTTCATCTCGGTGTAATCCAGAATTCCATAACGTGAGCCCTCGCGCCCGTACCCTGACTCCTTCACACCACCGAAGGGTGCAACCTCCGTCGAGATGATGCCCGTGTTGAGTCCCACGATGCCGTATTCGAGCGCCTCCGACACTCGCCACGAGCGCGCCAGATCGCGCGTATAGAAATACGCAGCCAGCCCGAACTCCGTATCGTTTGCCATGCGGATGGCCTCGGCTTCGGTGGAGAAGCGGAACAGCGGCGCCACCGGGCCAAAGGTCTCCTCACGCGCGACGAGCATGTTGGGAGTGACATTGGTGAGGACCGTCGGCTGAAAGAATGTGCCGCCGAGCGCATGGCGCTTGCCGCCGCAGACCACATGCGCCCCCTTGGAGAGCGCGTCCGCGAGGTGTTCCTCGACCTTGGCGAGCGCCTTCGAGTCGATCAGCGGTCCCTGCTCGGTCGGCCCCTGAAGTCCGTCGCCGACGCGCAGCCTGGAGACCGCCTCGACGAGTTTTCCGGTGAAACTCTCATAAACGGACGCTTGCACGAGCAGCCTGTTGGCGCAGACACAGGTCTGACCGGTGTTGCGGTACTTGCTCGCAATCGCGCCCGCAACGGCAGCATCGAGGTCCGCGTCCTCGAAGACGATGAAGGGCGCGTTGCCACCGAGCTCGAGCGAAAGCTTCTTGAGTGTGCCGGAGCACTGCGCCATCAGCTTCTTGCCCACCGACGTGGAACCGGTGAAAGTCATCTTGCGCACGATCGGATTGGAGGTCATCTCGCCCCCGATCGCGGTGGCATCCTTGCCGGTCACGAGATTGAGCACGCCGGGGGGAAGGCCGGCGCGGGCTCCGAGCTCGGCCATCGCCAGTGCCGAGTACGGTGTTTGTTGTGCGGGCTTGCATACGAACGTGCAGCCGGCGGCGAGCGCAGGACCGGCCTTGCGAGTGATCATGGCTGCAGGGAAGTTCCAGGGCGTGATGGCGGCGACCACTCCGATGGGCTGCCGCAGCACGAGCAGACGCTTGTCCGACTGGTGTGCTGGAATCAGATCGCCGTACAGGCGTTTGCCCTCTTCGGCGAACCACTCGATGAACGAGGCCGCGTAGGCGATCTCGCCCTTGGACTCGGCCAATGGCTTGCCCTGCTCGGCCGTCATGATGGTCGCGAGATCCTCCTGGTTGGCCATCATCAGCTCGTACCAGCGACGCAGGATGGCGCCCCGCTCCTTCGCTGTCTTGGCGGCCCAGGCGGGAAAGGCTGCGGCGGCGGCCTCGATCGCCTGGCGCGTCTCGGCAGCGCCGAAGTTGGGTATGGTGCCGAGTTTCTCGCGCGTGGCCGGATTGAAGACCTCCACCGCCGGGCCATTCGCAGCACCGATCCACTGGCCGTTGACGTAGGCCTGGGTCCGCAGGAGCTGAGGATCTTTCAGTTTCATGGCGCTTCTTCCGAGTTCAGGACGGCTGCTGCTTCGCCCCGGCCAGGTAGTGGGCGAAGAACTGCAGGGTACGCTCGCGCGCCAGCGCAGCCGCCTGCGGGTTGTAGGTCTCACGCGGCTCGCAATTGAAGCCGTGCCCGGCCTCGTACTGGTGGAAGACACCCTGCGGGTGGGCAGCCTGGACCTTGTCCACGTCGCTGAGCGGAATGCTGCGATCCTGGGTCCCGAAGTGATACATCACGGGACACTTCGGGCGCCGGTCGAGATAGTTTGCGACACGGCCGTAATACACGACTGCGCAGGCGATCGGCAGCTCGCTGGCGGCCACGTACGACATGGCACCGCCCCAGCAGTAGCCGACGCTCCCTACACGTCCGGAGTTCCTGACGACCGCGACGGCCGCCGCGAGATCCTTCAGGGTGTCCTCCAGCTTGAGCTGTTTCATGTAGCCGGCCCCTTCCTCCAGCTCAGGCGGGCTGTAGCCGAGCTCGATGCCCCGCCGGATCCGATCGAACAGCGCAGGGGCGATGGCGGTGTAGCCCTCGGCGGCGAATCCCTCGGTCACCGAGCGGATGTGGGCATTCACGCCGAAAATCTCCTGGATGACGAGCACCGCGCCGCGGGGCTTGCCGCAGGATGCCGCGAGGTAGGCCTGAAACTCGTGGCCATCACGCGCCATGATCGTGGTGAACTCGGCCATAGCCGCAATCCGTCCTTCGGTGGGGCATGTGAGAATACCGCCCCGGGTCCAGGCAGGGAAAGCTGGGCGGGAGCGGCCGCGCCGTGGCATTCTTTTCGGGGTCGCGCGCCGTAGCACCTTACCGTAACGAGGGGAGAACACATGCTCGTCGGCTCAGCAGTGAGACGGGTCGCCATCATCGGCGGTGTACGGATTCCCTTTGCGCGGGCCCATTCGGTCTACGCCAAGGCGAGCAATGAAGACATGCTCACGGCAGTGTTTCGCGCCGCCGTGGCCCGCTTCAAGCTCAACGGCCTTCGACTCGGCGATGTCGCGGCCGGCGCCGTGATCAAGCACACCAAGGACTACAACCTGACCCGCGAGTGTGTTCTGTCCAGCGGCCTCGACCCGCAGACTCCCGGGGTGGACCTGCAGCGCGCCTGCGGAACGAGTCTCGAGGCGGCCATTCTGATCGGCAACAAGATCGCGCTCGGGCAGATCGAGTGCGGGCTCGCGGGCGGCACGGATTCCATCAGTGATGCGCCCATCGTCTACCCGCGCTCGTACCAGCAACTTCTGCTGGAGAGTTACCGGGGCCGCAGCACGTGGCAGCGACTGGAGCCGTTCCTGCAACTGCGACCGCGGCACTTCAAGCCGGTGCTGCCGGCGGTGGTCGAGCCACGGACCGGACTGTCGATGGGCCAGAGTACGGAGCTCATGGCCAAGCGCTGGAAGATCACGCGCGAGGACCAGGACAAGCTCGCCTTCGACAGTCACGTGCACGCCGCAGCGGCCTGGCGCGAAGGCTTCTACGATGACCTGGTGGTCGAGTTCGCCGGCCTGAAGATCGACAACAACGTGCGCGCCGACACGAGCATGGAGAAGCTGGCGAAGTTGCGGCCGACTTTCGACCCTCAGGCCGGGACCATGACGGCGGGCAACAGCACCCCGCTGACCGATGGCGCGAGCGCGGTGTTGCTCGGGACACCGGAGTGGGCCCAGAGACGCAATCTGCCCGTTCTCGCGTATCTGACCTACGGCAAGGTGTGGGCGGTGGACTTCGCGAGCGGCCATGAGGGACTGCTCATGGCCCCGGCTCACGCGGTGCCGGCGATGCTGCGGGACGCCAACCTGACCCTGCAGGACTTCGACTACTACGAGATTCACGAGGCGTTTGCCGCGCAGGTGCTGTGTACGCTCAAGGCCTGGGAATCGGCGGAATACTGCCGGGACGTCCTGGGACTGACTGCGCCCCTGGGCAGCATCGAGCGGTCCAAACTCAACGTGAAGGGAGGCAGCATCGCACTCGGTCACCCCTTTGCCGCCACGGGCACGCGCATCGTCGGCTCGCTGGCCAAGCTGCTGGCCGGTGATGCAAATGCCCGGCGAGGATTGATCTCGGCGTGTACCGCAGGAGGCATGGGCGTCACGGCCATACTGGAGCGCTGATCCCCGCTGGCGAGGGGCAGCACTGACATGGGGATGGAGGGAGACCTTCCGGAGGAAACGGTTCTGCTCCGCGCCAATCTGGGTGTGGTGCTGAGCGGACTGCCGCTGTTCAACGGGCTGGACGAAGCCATCGTGGGCGAGATCGCCGCGGCGGCCGAATGGCTCTCCCTGCCGGGCGGTGCAACCCTGTTTGCCGCTGGCGAGCCGCCAGATGCGCTCTACGTCGTTCTCAGCGGCTGTCTGGGAGCATTCGCCCCTGACAACATGCGCGACCGGCGCCGCTTCATGGGGCGCGTGCTCTCCGGTGACACGGTCGGCGAGATGGGACTGATCTCCGGCCGGCCCCGCTCGGCCCATGTCGTGGCGCTGCGCGACAGCGAGCTGGTCCGCATCCCGTCCGAGTCCTTCAACCGCATCTTCGGACGCCACCCGGAGGCGATGATGCGCATCGCGCGCCTCACGGTAGATCGTCTGGAGCTGTCCCAATCGCGCGTGCGTGGGCCGCGGCACGGAGCGCGCACCTTCACCTTATTGCCTCAGAGCGTCGAGGTGGATGTCGGCGGCTTTGCAACCGAATTCGTCCAGGCGCTCAGCCGCTTCGGGCGGACCGAGCTGGTCTGGAGCGTGCGCGCCGAATCCCACACCAGCCATTGGTTCCACAAGATCGAAACCTCCAACGAGTTCGTGGTGTATGTCGGCGATCCGACACCGGGACGCTGGAGTAACCTCTGCGTCCGCCAAGCCGATGCTCTGCTGCTGCTGGCGCGCGCCGAAGGCGAGCCGGGACGCTGGGCGGCACTCTCGAGCCCACGGGATTCGAGCATGGCGCCGCAGCGCTCCGAGCTGGTTCTTCTGCATGACGGCGCGCTCGTACGTGGGGCGGCCGCGCGCTGGCTGGCCGGTCAGCCCTCCGTACCCCATCATCACATCGTGACCGGGGGCGACTTTGCGCGCCTGGCCAGGATGCTGACCGGTCGCGGCGTCGGGCTCGTGCTCTCCGGCGGCGGCGCGCGCGGGTTCGCTCACATAGGCATCGTCAAAGCGCTGCGCGAGGCGGGTGTTCCGATCGATCTCGTCGGGGGCACGAGCATGGGCGGTATCCTGGGTGCCGGTGTGGCCCAGTGCTGGAGCGTCGAGGAGCTGACACATCGCTTCCGGCGCGCGTTCGTCGAAGCGAAACCCCTGCGGGACTACACCCTTCCTTTCGTGTCGCTCGTCTCGGGGCGCAAGGTCAGCAAGCTGCTGCGTAACGATTTCGGGGACATCACCATCGAGGATCTGCCGCTCACTTTCTTCTGCGTCTCGTCCAATCTCACCACCGGCCATTCCGAGGTCCACCGCCGCGGCGAAGTGTGGCGCTGGTTGCGGGCCTCGGTAGCCATTCCAGGCGTGCTGCCGCCCGTCATGCACAAAGGGGAAGTGCTGGTGGACGGCGGCACCATGAATAATCTGCCCGTGGATGCCATGCGAGAGCTTGGCCGTGGACCGGTGATCGGCTGCGACGTCGGGGCGGACCGGGCATTCACCACCGACAGCGACGAGCTCGATGTGCCGCTGCCGTGGCAGCTCATGAGCTGGCTGCGCACTCGGCGCCGCCGCCCCAACATCTTTCAGATCCTGTGGCGCTCGGGGATGGTGAACAGCAGCGCCATGACGGCAGCCCACCGCGAAAAGACGGATCTGCTGCTGCAGCCGCCACTTGCGCAGATCGACATGCTCAACTGGTTGGCATTCGAGCGGGCCATCGCCTCCGGCTACGAGTACGCCGTGCGGCGCCTGGAGAAGCTGCCAGCCGATTCGCCGCTCCGGGAGTGCATGGAGCCGACCTGACCGGCGCGACTGTTCAGCGGCTGTATGTTCGTCAGGCAGAAAGAAAGCGCAGCAGCTCGCGCTGCTCGGAAGTCATTTGATCCGGTGGCGTGATGATCGCGCTTCGAAGGCTCCGGCGGCAGGGGCGCGACTCGTCCTCGGTGTACTGCCCCACGACGGCTGCGAGCAACTCCTGGACGCGCTGCAGACTGCTGCGGAAGAGGCTGCTCACCTGCTCCACTGACACGTGATGCGCTGCATCCTCCAGCCAGCAATCGTAGTCGGTTGCGACCGCTATCGTGCAGTAGCCCAGCTGCGCCTCGCAGGCCAGGAACGCCTCCGGCACGTTGGTCATGCCCACCAGGTCGGCACCGGCCGTGCGCAGGAAAAAGCTCTCTGCGCGGGTCCCGAAGCGCGGCCCTTCGATGCAGGCGTAGGTCTTGTCCCGGTGAAGCGGCAGATTGAGTGACCGCGCGGCGCCTGCGATGAGCTCCGCCGTACTGCGACAGCTCGGGTGAGCGGTCGAGACATGCGCCACGAGTCCACGGCCGAAAAAAGTGGCCGGGCGCAACCCTTTGGTGAAATCGAGATACTGGGAAGGCAGCGCCAGATCGCCCGGTCGGATCTCCTCGCGCAGGCTCCCGACGGCCGAGACGCCGAGGATGGTCCGGACTCCCAGACCCTTGAGCGCCCAGATGTTGCCCCGATAGTTGATCTCCCCGGGTAGCAGGGTGTGATGCAGCCCATGGCGAGCGAGGAAGGCGACGTTCCGGTCCCGGATGACACCCAGCATGACAGGCGAAGAGGGCGCACCGAAGGGCGTGGTCACCTCACGCGAATCGGTTACCCGCAGCTCCTCCATCTGGTAGAGGCCCGTTCCACCTATGATGCCGATCATTGGGAAATCCTCGAAACCCTGCGCCCAGGCTGCCTGCGGCGCGTATCTGCGCCGATTCGCCGCTGGCCGCCGCACAGTGGCATCGCGGCCCGCGACGCGGCAAGATGCCTGAAAACGCTCCACGATGCCCCAAACTGCCGCCGCACAACAAGCCGAAAGATGGCATCCCGGTCAATACCTCGGAATACGGACATCCGCCCGGGGAGCTGCGGCGCTAGCAATGCGCGGGCCCTTGGCGCCCAGCCTCGCGTGTGCGGCATCCGGGCGCAGGCGCTGGTAGCCCAACGATGAGCAAACCCGGAATCGATCGCGTCTTCGAGCGGCGTTTGGCGGCCCTGGTCAACAGCGGGCAGCCGCAGATCCTGCAGGGCGGCCGCAAGGGCGTGGAGAAGGAATCCCTGCGCGTGCTGCCGAATGGCTCGCTCGCCACGAGCCCGCATCCCCGTGCCCTCGGCTCGGCACTGACGAACGTGCATATCACCACAGATTATTCCGAATCGTTGATCGAGCTCGTGACGCCACCCTTCACGGCGAGCTGGGAGTTGCTGCAGTATCTGCTGGATCTGCACCAGTTCGTCTATCGGCATCTCGGGGAGGAGCTGCTCTGGGCGACGAGCATGCCGTGCGCGATCGAGCGGGACGAGGACATTCCGATCGCCGAGTACGGCAGCTCGCACGTCGGCAGGATGAAGACCATCTACCGGCGCGGTCTGGGCTTGCGCTACGGGCGCATGATGCAGGCCATCTCCGGCGTGCATTTCAACTACTCGTTCCCGGTCCCTTTCTGGGAGCTTTACGCGGATATGCGCGAGTCGCGCGAACGCGGGACCGACTTCATCTCCGCGAGCTACTTCGAGCTGCTGCGCAGCTATCGGCGCTACGGCTGGATCGTGCTGTATCTGTTCGGCGTCTCACCGGTCGTGTGCAAGTCCTTCCTCAGAGGCCGGCATCTGGAGCTGACCGATCTTACGGGAAACACCGCGTATGAGCCTTATGCGACGAGTCTGCGCATGAGCGACGTGGGCTACCGAAATCGTAACCAGGCCGGCCTGCATGTCTCGGTCAACAGTCTCGATGAATACGTGCGCGATCTGACACACGCGATCACGACGGTGCATCCGCCCTATGAGGCGCTGGGTATCCGCGATGCCCGTGGCGAGTACCAACAGGTCAATGCGAATGTGCTGCAGATCGAGAATGAGTACTACAGCTTCATCCGCCCGAAGCGCGTGGCGCGTTCCGGCGAGCGCCCCACCAAGGCTCTGCGGAGAGCCGGGGTCGAATACGTCGAGGTGCGGGCGCTGGATGTGAGCGCCTTCGATCCGGTCGGCGTGAATCAGAACAAGCTGCGCTTCCTCGAGGCCTTTCTGGCGCTTTGCCTGATGAAGTCCAGTCCGCCGATCGATGACGCAGAGCAGGCGGCACTCGATCAGAACCATGTGACCGTCGCCAGACGGGGTCGCGAGCCGGGGCTGACGTTATGGCGTGAAGGCCGTGCCGCACCGATGCGCGTCTGGGCGCAGGAGCTGCTCGATTCCATGACGGGCATCTGCGAGGTGCTCGATCAGGGCGATCCCTCGCGCCCGTACTCGCAGGCGCTTGCCGTCCAGGCGGCCAAGCTCGAGGACGTGACGCTCACGCCCTCCGCGCGCCTGATGGCCGAGCTGCAGCAAACCGGTGAGTCCTTCTTTGATCTGGCGCTGCGGATGTCGGCGACCCACAAGGCGTACTTCCTCGAGCTGTACCCGCCCAATGAGGAGCGGCTCGCGGACTTCGCTGCCCAGGCGCAGGAATCGCTCGACCGCCAGGCAGCGATCGAGGCCGGCGACAAGGGGACGTACGAGGAGTATGTGGCCCGTTACTTCGCCGGCTGAGGCGGCGCATCGCGCCGCGCCTTGCGAACCGCCGCTTGAAACCCGATCCTTCCACCATGAATGCACTTTCCGTACGCGGCCTCACGAAAACCTACAAGAACGGCGTTCAGGCTCTGAAAAGCATCGACCTCGACGTCGAGCAGGGCGATTTCTTCGCCTTGCTCGGTCCGAACGGCGCCGGCAAGACGACCCTCATCGGCATCGTCACCTCGCTCGTCAACAAGAGTGGGGGCCAGATCAGCGTCTTCGGGCACGACATCGACCGTGAGCTCGAGGCCGCCAAGGCGTGCATCGGTGTGGTACCGCAGGAAATCAACTTCAACATGTTCGAGACACCCTTCACCATCGTGGTGAATCAGGCGGGGTTCTACGGTATCCCGCGTCCGGTCGCGCGGCAGCGCGCCGAGAAGTACCTGAAGCAGCTGCAGCTCTGGGACAAGCGCGACAAGATGTCACGCGGTCTTTCCGGCGGCATGAAACGCCGCCTGATGATTGCGCGTGCGCTCATGCACGAGCCACGCCTGCTGATCCTGGATGAGCCGACGGCCGGCGTGGACATCGAGATCCGGCGCTCCATGTGGGACTTCCTCCGCGAGACCAACGCGCGCGGCACGTCGATCATCCTCACGACGCATTATCTGGAGGAGGCCGAGACTCTCTGCCGGAACATTGCGATCATCGATGACGGGCGCATCGTGGAGCGCGATCGGATGAGCAATCTGCTGCGCCGATTGAACACCGAGACGTTCGTACTCAACCTGCGCGACGTGCTCGAGCGCGCGCCGATGCTGGAAGGCTATGCGGCCAAGCTGGTGGATCCGCACACGCTGGAGGTGGAGATCTCGCGGGAGCAGAATCTGAACGAGCTGTTCCGGAAACTCTCGGCGGCGGGGATTGAAGTGCTGAGCATGCGCAACAAGGTGAATCGCCTCGAGGAAATCTTCATGCGGCTGGTCGAGGGACGCACGGCGGCCCCCGCCCCTGCGGTAGGACAGGCTTGATGGATACGGCGGTCAAGCAGGCCGCGGCGCCGCCGGTGAGGCCCGGCACGGTCCGCTGGATCGGCTACAAAACGATCGTCATCCGCGAGTACGGGCGCATCATGCGCATCTGGGGCCAGACCATCGTGCCCTCGGTGGTCGCAGCTTCGCTGTACTTCGTCATCTTCGGCAGCCTCATCGGCCGGCGCGTGGGCACGATGGGCGGCTTTGATTACATGCAGTACCTCGCCCCCGGCATCATCATGATGCATGTCATCAACAACTCCTATGCCAACGTCGTCTCCTCGTTCTTCGGCGCCAAGTTTGGCAAGCACGTCGAGGAGATGCTGGTCTCACCGCTGCCGAACTGGATCATCGTGGCGGGTTACGCGACCGGAGGCCTCGTCAGGGGAATGCTGGTCGGCATCGCGGTCACGGGCATTGCGCTCCTGTTCACGCATCTGCACGTTCATCACGTGTTGATCATCATCGCCGCGGTGGTTCTCACCTCGCTCGCGCTCTCCCTCGGCGGCTTCCTCAACGCGCTGTTCGCGAAGAATTTCGATCAGGTGAACTTCGTGCCGGTGTTCGTGCTGAATCCGCTCACCTACTTCGGCGGGGTGTTTTATTCGGTGAGCCTGCTGCCGGCGTGGGCCCAGAAGGTCTCGTTCCTGAACCCGATTCTCTACATGGTGAATGCGTTCCGTTACGGCTTCCTGGGGGTGTCCGACGTGAACGTCGGCATCGCTTTCGCGCTCTTGATTGCCGCCGCAGTCGCGCTGTTCGTGGTGGCTGTCGTGTTGATGGAGCGTGGAACCGGGACACGGGAGTAGCCGGTCGTGACCTACGGCCGGATACCGGGGCGCAGCCCGTGAGAGTCGCGTTGGTCACGGCGCGCGCGGCGCGCGGGCTGGACGAAGACGAGCCGCCGCTGCGAATGGCGCTGCAGTCGGCAGGTTGCGAAGCCGTCACGACGGAGTGGGATGACCCCGGGGTCGACTGGGCTTCCTACGACCTCGTGCTGCTGCGCTCAGCGTGGGACTACGCTGAGCGGCTGAGCGAGTTTCTCGCCTGGGCGCAGCGGACCTCGGCGCTGACGCCAGTCCAGAATCCCTTGCCGGTCGTGCGCTGGAACACCGACAAGCACTATCTCGCGGAGCTTTCCAGGAGCGGGATCGCGATCGTCCCGAGCCGCTTCCTGGAGCCCGGGACGGATCCGGTCCGTGAGCTCAACGAGTTCCTCGCCGCTCACGAGCAGGCCGAGATCGTCATCAAGCCCGCAGTCGGAGCCGGCTCGCGCGATGCCCAGCGCCATCGACGCACGCACAAGGATGCGCCCGTCGCCCACGCCCGGCGACTCCTCGAGGCAAACCGCAGCGTGCTGCTGCAACCCTATCTGCGTCGTGTCGAGCAGGATGGCGAAACCGCGCTGATGTTCTTCGAGGGACGCTTCAGCCACGCGATTCGCAAGGGTCCGTTGCTGCCGGCCGGCGGAGCGGCGACGACTACGCTGTTCGCGACCGAGACGATTCAGCCGCGGACTCCCGCCTCCGATGAGCTCAAGCTGGCCGAGCGAATCATCGCCGCCATTCCGCACGGAGCGCTCCTCTATGCACGAGTCGACTTGATTCGCGACGACCAGGGAGCCCCCTGTCTGCTGGAACTGG
>Ga0070741_10009763_pt1 | contig 18461 bp, 14 predicted proteins | sample Coa_R1_4_FD_66440 | JGI IMG/M metagenome (GOLD analysis project Ga0070741, IMG submission 66440) | Surface soil microbial communities from Centralia Pennsylvania, which are recovering from an underground coalmine fire - Coalmine... | ecosystem: Environmental > Terrestrial > Soil > Unclassified ...
GCCGGGTTGCTGGTGCTGCTGGCAACCCCTGCCCTGCGCATTGTGATGGCCTGCATTCAGTTTTTCCGCGAGCATGATAAGCGGTATGCCCTAGTGTCGCTGGGTGTGCTGGGCATTGTGATACTGGCATATTGCATGGGGATACAGACCTAAGAAGAATCGTCGGGATCGCGCGGAATCGTACGTCAACGCGCGACATAGGGGAAAAGAAAATCTTACCGCGGATCACGCGGATTAACGCGGATACTAAAATAGTCTTCGGACAAAATATTTGTGATTCTTGGATCAAGGAATTTAAGAATATGGGGAAATTGAGGAGCTGCCCATGAACAAAAGATTTTTATTGCCAGTCATTATTTTGGCATTTGCTTGTGTGGCTGTTTCGCAATCCATGCCTACGGTTTCCACGTTCTCCATTGTCGCCATTGATCCGCAGACCGGGGAAATGGGCGTAGCCGTCGCCTCGCGCTATTTCTCCGTCGGCTCAGTTGTGCCGTGGGCCATGGCGGATGTTGGTGCTGTGGCAACGCAGGCCAATGTTAACGTCGGCTATGGCCAGCAGGCGCTCGATTTGCTGCGCCAGGGACTCACAGCGCAGGAAGCCCTGAAAAAGATTCTGGCTGACGACAAATTTGAAGGCAAAGATGGCCGCCAGGTCGCCATTGTGGATGCCAAGGGAAATATTGCCGCTTACACCGGCCCCAATGCGCCCAAGTGGGCAGGCGATCGCCAGGGCAAAACCTGGTCAGCGCAGGGAAATATTCTGGTTGGCCCGCAAGTACCAGAATCGATGGGCAAAGCCTTTGACGCCACGCAGGGCGAGTTGGCAGAAAAGCTCTATGCCGCGCTTAAAGCCGGCGACTCGGCCGGTGGCGACGCTCGCGGCCGGCAGTCGGCCTCAATGTTGATCGTGAAAAAGCAGGGTGGGCGCAACATCAATAATGACCGCTACGTTTATATCAACGTTGACGACAATCCAGACCCATTTACCGAATTGCGCCGCCTGCTTGACCTGAACCTGGCTTACAACTACGGCGACCAAATGTACAAAGCATTCGAGGCCAATGATCTCCCCAAAGCGCGCGCTGCGGCTTTAAAAGGCGTGGCATACGCGCCTAAGAACGCCAATCTCCATTTGCAGCTTGGATTTCTGGATTATGCCACCGGAGATAAAGCCGCATCGCTGGCTGAGTTCGGCAAAGCTCGCGAGTTGAATCCTTCCGCTTTCAACAAGCAGTGGAAAGAAGAAGTGGACAGTGCTCCATTCAAGCCGATGGCAGCGGACAAAGAATTTTTGCAGAAGCTGTTTCCGGACGGTGTACCGCAATAGGAATCTGTAAATACTGGATTCCCAAAGAATAGATCAATCGTGGCCTGATAGAGGGTTGATTCATTTGTCTTCCTCCACCATTCCAAAATCATTGATCAATTCGTCAGTTAGATTTCCCATGATTTCCATGTGTTTAAACATCTTTCTTGCTGTTCCGGGTGGAACATAGGAACTGGCAGCTTCGAAGGGGCGTGCCAGCTTCCGATCGGCTCTTATTCGATCTTGCAATATGTCACTGAAAGCGTGGTTACTTAATGCTGCTAGGGATCGTTCAAGCGTGGACACACTCATGCTTACAAGAGGCGTCACTATATATTTTTTGCAGTTTTTGCGATTTAGCTTTTCAGTAAAACGCGCATTTAAGTAAGCATTTATCATCCAACTGGAACCAATCTCGTCTTTCGTAATAATAAGAGGAATGAATTTCGTGATTCCAGCCATCCATGGGGGCCGATTGGTACCTGGTAGCGTGGCGAGGCTTTCTATCGCCGTTAGTAATTGGGAAACGCCAATTGGCCGATCTGTACCGATCACCAGCCTATCCTCCAAATATTTCTTGAACTGTTGATAATCGCCTGAATATCGAACATGAGCAGGGCAAGTTGCGAGCTTTGCTTCAACTAATATGGCGGTCGAACCGCAAACCATGACTGCGTCGCATATTGATCGATTGTTGTCATGCTCATAAGCTGGCGATGGGTAGTATTTGTTCAGTTTTTTGTTCGCGTATATCTCGAAAAGCCACGTTATATATTGTTCGAAAACCTGTCCCCAGAAGCCAAGGTAGGGTATGCGTTTTTTGGGATCTAACGCTTTCAGCACCCTCCATAGTGCACCGCTTTCCAACTTCGTTACCGCATACTCATAGTCGAGGCAATATATTGCATCGCCATGATTAAAATACGGTTGATCACGCAAAAATTCAAAATCACCATAACCGAATGGCGGTTTTTTGTCCGGAAGATCATCCAACGAAAAGCAAACGGCCTTGAACATCTTTCCAACTTGTTCCGTAGGTATTGTAGTTTTTTGAAACCAAGAAATTCTTAACGCGCCGTCAATGGGAGTGTCTGCAGGCTTCTCATCGCGTTCGATCATCGCATGCATCATGAAAGCAAAAATGAATTGATAGTAACGCTTGAGTGGAAAAGCAAACTGCTGTTGAAATAATTCTTCTACATCGAAGGTCTTTAGATTAGTTGGAAGCTTGGGAATGATCACAGTCAGGAAGATGTAAAACCGTAAAAACAGCATAAAAGGATCCGTTATCGAGCCAATCTCGTAAACCGGAAGAAAATCTGCAACCAGATTCGCCATAACATCCAGGTTCTCGGAAAGCTGAATGTGCTTCTTGTAAAGCAATTCGCCGGATGCGAGAAGTAAGCCACCCAAAGCTGCATCTGCAATGAATGTCGAGCCTTCTTCTGCAGCCTCTTCCAATCGCATTACTTCCGCAGCTAGATAGCGCAGTTGCCCTTGGAAGAATATGACTCGTCCTTGCGCGGCAAACGCTTGAACCCGTGGCGCGAGCTCTGGAGGGAATAATATTGGAATCCACTTATTTGAATTTTCTTTTGCGGCGGTCTTTCCGTCAGGACCGTAATTAAAAATCACACTGAGACGGGCGCACGCGATCAGAAGAGCACTTCGGGGGTATTGGCGTAACGCACTCCGGAATTCGTCGAGAGTGACTCGCGGCCTTCGTACCAGTTCAGACCAGGGGAGCCAAGTCTTTATTTGTGGTGTTAGTGCCAAAGAAAATCTCCCAACTTAATTTTTCTTGCTACAAGCCGGCAACTAATCTATGATAGCGAACAAAATAGGAACGAGTAGAAGTTTTTACGCAACGGAATTCCCGTTGTTTTTTGCGTTTTTGGGGAGTTTGCGACCCACTGCTGATCCTTGGGTGACATTGGGTGACTTTGGGTCAATTTGGGTGAAACGGGGGGGGGAAGGGGGCAGGTAGTGAGAATTGCCAGAATTGCCAACATTGCCAAAGATCGCCGGAATTGAGCGAAAAGGACTTACGCAGTGATTGAGAAACACGAGCAGGCCACAGAGCGTCGGAAAAAGGCTGGAAAATGCAATCAAATCAGCCGGTCTACCCAAGATTCAGGCAGAGGGACGCAAAGGAAATTGCCGGATCACCCGTGAGCAGAATGAGAGCCATTGGCGGATGAGGATTAACACGTTGTGCAAAATCGATGAAGCAGGAAAAGCATACAATTTGAAGAGAATGTGACGACGGATGGAGTAGTGCAAATGGTTAAGACTCTCGCCGAGGAAAACCTGATCGCAACCGGCCCGTTAGACCAAAACGAATTGCAATTGATTCATCGCTACTGGCGCGCCGCCAACTATCTTTCTGTAGGACAGATTTATCTGCGTGACAATCCACTGCTGCACGAACCGCTAAAGCTGGAGCACACCAAGCCTCGTCTGCTGGGGCACTTTGGCACCACGCCCGGACTGAACTTTGTCTATGTGCACATGAATCGTCTGATCCGTAAAAACGATCTGAACGCGATTTATGTTACCGGCCCTGGCCACGGCGGGCCGGGAATTGTGGCCAATACTTATCTTGAGGGTTCGTACACGGAGTTCTACCCGAGGATCACGCAGGACGCAGCGGGCTTGCAGCGGCTGTTTATGCAATTTTCCTGGCCCAACGGGATTCCCAGCCATGCTTCGCCAGACACGCCCGGTTCCATCAATGAAGGCGGCGAACTCGGATACTCCGTGCTGCACGCTTACGGCGCAGCGTTTGACAATCCTGATCTGCTGGTCTGTTGCGTTGTTGGCGATGGCGAAGCTGAGACCGGGCCATGTGCCACTAGTTGGCATTCGAACAAATTTCTCAATCCCGCGCGCGATGGCGCGGTGCTGCCCATTCTTCACCTCAACGGATACAAGATCGCCGGCCCGACCGTGCTGGCGCGCATTCACAGAGAAGAGCTGATCGACCTGTTTACCGGCTACGGATATAAACCATACTTTGTTGAAGGCGACGATCCGCCCACAATGCACCAGTTGATGGCGGCGACCATGGACAAGGTGCTGGCTGAGATTCAAAGCATCCAGCGTGAAGCGCGGCAAAATTCCGCCTGGCAGAGGCCGCAGTGGCCCATCATCATCCTGCGATCTCCCAAGGGCTGGACCGGCCCCAAGGTTGTTGATGGCCTGCAAATTGAGGGCACATTCCGCGCGCACCAGGTCCCGGTGACCGATCTTGAGAAGCCCGAGCATCTGAAAATCCTTGAGCAATGGATGCTGAGTTATAAACCGGAAGAACTGTTCGATAGCTCCGGCAAGCTGTTTACCGAACTGGCGGAGCTGGCGCCGAAGGGCAATCGCCGCATGGGCGCGAATCCGCACGCGAATGGCGGGTTGCTGCTCAAAGATTTAAATATGCCGGATTTCCGCCAGTACGCCGTCAAAGTTGAGCAGCCGGGCGGCTCTTTTGAGGAGTCGACACGCGTGCTTGGCCGCTTTCTGCGCGACATCCTAAAGCTGAATGCTGATGCGCACAACTTCCGCGTTATGGGCCCGGATGAGACCGACTCCAATCGCCTGAGCGCGGTCTTTGAAGTTACAGATCGCGTTTCCACTGCGGAGATCCTGCCCACGGATGTTCATGTAAGCCGCGATGGCCGGGTAATGGAGGTCCTGAGCGAACACATGTGCCAGGGATGGCTGGAAGGCTATTTGCTCACCGGACGCCATGGTTTCTTTGCGTCGTATGAGGCGTTTATCCACATTGTGGATTCAATGTACAACCAGCACGCGAAATGGCTGGAGGCTACCCGTCATATTCCGTGGCGCAAGCCGATTGCATCGCTTAATTATCTGCTCTCATCGCACGTCTGGCGGCAGGACCACAACGGCTTTAGCCATCAGGATCCCGGATTTTTAGATAATGCGGTCAACAAGAAGCCGGAATTGGTCCGCGCTTATTTCCCGCCTGACGCCAACTGCCTGCTCTCCGTGGCAGACCACTGCCTGCGCAGCAAAAATTACGTGAACATCATTGTGGCTGGCAAGCAGCCGGAACTACAGTGGCTGGACATGGATGCGGCGATCAAGCACTGCACAGCCGGAATTGGAATATGGCAATGGGCGAGCAATGATGATGGCGGCGAGCCGGCCGCGGTGCTGGCCTGCGCCGGCGATGTTCCTACGCTGGAAATTCTGGCGGCAACTTCACTGTTGCGAACGCATCTTCCCAGGCTGAAGATACGCGTAGTCAATGTTGTTGATCTGATGACACTGCAACCTTATGGCGAGCATCCGCACGGCTTGTCGGATGGGCGTTTCGATGCATTATTTACGAAGAACAGGCCCATCATCTTTGCCTATCACGGATATCCGTGGCTGATCCATCGGCTTTGCTATCGCCGCATCAATCACCATAACCTGCACGTCCGGGGCTATAAGGAAGAGGGAACCACAACCACGCCGTTCGATATGGTGGTGCGCAATAACATGGACCGCTTCCAACTGGCGATTGACACCATTCACCGCATACCTGGCCTTGAGGCTGAAGATGTTGTGCAACTGTTTCAAAGCAAGCTGGTGGAGCACAAGGCCTATGTCGCTTCACACGGGCAGGACATGCCGGAAGTGCGCAACTGGCGCTGGAACCACAATTGATGTGCGATGTGATTACAGCCTGCGCACAGGTTAGGTAAATGGAACAACTCATTCTCTGTCTGAATGGCGGTTCGTCATCGCTGAAGTTTGCAATGTACCGCATGGAGGAAGCGGCAGAGGAGCGAGTTTTTTCCGGCGCTATAGAAGCCATTGGAACCGCAAACGGAAGGGCCTGGCTAAAAACTCCAAAAGCTGTAGTCGCAGACCAGAGCGGCAGCTTTCCTGATCACGCAGCGGCAATCAAAACCACGTTTGCCGCATTGCAGCAGCAAGGCGTAAAAAAGCCGGCTGCCGCCGGGCATCGCATTGTGCACGGCGGCCCAAAGTTCACCGCGCCGCAACGGGTTGATGGCGAACTGAGGCGTGCGCTGAAAAGGCTAATCTCTTTTGCTCCGCTGCATCTGCCCAGCCAGTTGGCAATGATCGATGCCGTGACAGCTCATTACCCTGATCTGCCGCAAGCCGCCTGCTTTGACACAGCGTTTCATTGTTCCATGCCGGAGGTAGCGCAGCGGTTCGCGCTGCCAGAGAAATTTTGGCAGCAGGGAATCAAGCGTTATGGATTCCATGGCCTTTCGTATGAATATGTCGTCGCAAAGTTGGGCAAAGAGCTGGGCCATCGCGCTATCATCGCGCACCTGGGCAATGGCGCAAGCATGGTAGCGCTAAAGGACGGTAAGCCTATCGACACCAGCATGGGCCTGACGCCTACCGGCGGCTTCATGATGGGAACGCGCAGCGGTGACCTTGATCCCGGAGTGCTTTTGTACCTGCTGCGTCAGGGAAACTCAGCCGATCAACTGGAAGCTCTGCTCAACCATCAATCAGGCTTGCTCGGCGTCTCCGGCCAGACCAGCGAGATGAAAACTTTGCTGGATCATCAAAGCAGCGATCCTGCCGCTGCGCTGGCAGTAAGAATGTTCAGTTATCAAATTCGTAAATTTGTTGGCGCGTTTGCCGCAGCTCTGGGCGGGCTGGATACACTGGTTTTCACCGGCGGAATCGGCGAGCGTGCGGCACAGGTTCGCGCCGAGGTTTGCCGGAACCTGGAACATCTTGGAATCGAACTAGACGATGATGCGAACGCCAGCAGCGCTGCGATCATTAGCAGATCGAACAGTAGATGCCTGGTTCGCGTGGTAGAGACGGATGAAGACTTGATGATCGCCCGCCACACGCGGGCAGTGCTACTAGCGGCAAAAATCCTATAGCAAGTTAGGGCTTGCCTGCACCTTCCAAGGATGGAATTATTACGAACAGTGTACTTGTTTGGAAATCTAAGATAATTCTTAACTACAAGTGAGCTGGTTTTGTTGTAAATATTCTTTGAATAGTTAGAATGATTTGACTGGACCGAAATACGCTAGCAGCACCAACGAGAGAAGACCTGGATGCGAATTCTAATAGCAGAAGATGACGCTCCGCTGGCAACCTTCATAGCTAAGGCCTTCAACTCGGAAGATCATACAACTGAGATTGCGGCAAGCGGGGATGATGCGCTTCAGCGCCTGCAAAAAGGTTCCTATGATCTGCTCATCCTTGATCTAAATCTGCCTGTGATTAGCGGAAGCGAAGTTCTGGCCAAGCTACGCGGCAGCGATGCAGACATCCCGATTCTTATTCTCACGGCAAGCGGAGAAGTAGGCGAGCGTGTAGCATGTCTTGACGCCGGCGCAGACGACTATCTGACCAAGCCGTTTTCTTTTTCTGAGCTTTCTGCGCGAATCCGGGCGGTGCTGCGGCGAAAAAACCGTCCTGGCCATGCGGTGCTGAAGCTGGCGGATCTGGAACTGGATTATCTGCAGCGCACCATTCATCGCGGCGGGCGGCAAATTGAACTCACGCCCAAAGAATTTGCGCTTCTCGAATACTTTATGCGCAACCATGGGCGGCGCATCACCCGCAACATGATCATTGAGCATGTATGGAAGCTTTCCCCGGACACCATGACTAACGTAGTGGATGTTTACGTAAATTACCTGCGCAAAAAGATTGATGAAGGGGCCAAGGTGAAGCTGATCCATACCATTCGTGGCGTTGGTTATGAGTTTGGAACAGCGGAAGAGTCGAACGAATAAAGAAAGCTGCATCGCTCTTCACCTGAGCAAGGCGACGCAGCTTGCCTCTATTTTTATACTCCGCTGTACACTGCGCGTTTCAGAAAGCCGCCTTGGCCGGCTTTTCCGTGGAACTTATCGTCCTCAACCAGCACTTTTCCGCGGGAGAGCACTATGTCTGGCATGCCTTTGACCCTGATGCCCTCGAACATCGAATAATCAACCCGCATGTGATGGGTTTTAGCACTGATGGTGTGCTCGCGATTTGGATCAAAAATCACAAGGTCGGCATCACTGCCCACAGCAACAGTTCCTTTTCGCGGGTACAAGCCAAAGATCTTTGCCGGCGTGGTGGATACCAGTTCTACGAATCGGTTCACGCTGAATCGTCCTTTGTTGACCCCGCCTGAATAAATCAGGCTCATGCGATGCTCAATACCGGGCCCGCCGTTAGGGATTTTGGTGAAATCGTCTTTGCCCATCTCTTTTTGCTCCTTGAAGCAGAATGGACAGTGATCAGTGGAGACCACTTGCAGATGGTCTTGCTTTAACCCGGTCCACAATTTTTCCTGGTGCCACTTTTCCCGCAGCGGAGGTGTAAAGACATACTTGGCGGCTTCAAACCCCGGCTTGTCCATGTCGTCGAGCGAAAGGTAGAGGTATTGCGGGCAGGTTTCCGCATACACCGGCAGGCCGCGGTCGCGCGCCTCACGCACTTTTTCCAGTGCGTCATTGCAACTCAGATGCACAATATAAACTGGCGATCCAGCCATCTCCGCCAGGGCAATGGCGCGCGCCGTTGCTTCGCCTTCTGCGGTGGTGGGTCGCGTGAGCGCATGATACTTGGGAGCAGTCTTCCCCTCAGCCAGCGCTTGCTGCACGATCACGTCAATCGCGCCGCCGTTTTCCGCGTGCATGCAGATCATTCCGCCGATCTTTGATGCCGTGCGCATCGCCTTGAAGATAGTCGCGTCGTCTAACATGAAAACGCCAGGATAAGCCATGAATAGCTTGAAGCTGGGCACGCCTTCGCGCACCATTTCGCCCATCTCGTCGAGTCGCGCATTGGGCAGATCGGTAATGATGCAGTGGAAGGCGTAGTCGATGGTTGCTTTGGATGCGGCCTTTTCTGCATCCAGGTATCAAAGGCTGCGCGCAGCGGCTGCCCTTTATACTGGATAGCGAAATCAATCAACGTTGTGGTGCCACCAAAGGCCGCTGCGCGCGTGCCGGTCTCAAAATCATCGGCGCTGGTGGTACCGCCAAACGGCATGTCGAGATGTGTGTGCACATCGATCCCGCCCGGCATGACATACTTATTTTTTGCATCAATCACGCGCGTCGTGTTTTCACGCGGCAGGTTCTGGCCGATGGCCGTAATCTTGCCGCCGCTGATGGCAACGTCAGCCGCGTAGGTATCAGTGGCCGTGACCACTGTGCCGTTTACGATGAGGGTATCAAAGGGCATAGAAAGAGAATTCTATGCTACACTCGCGGAATTTCCACTCCCTGTTTCAGGGAGGGGTGACCAATGTTTAAAGATCCTGCTCCCAAGCTCTTGCCAGAGCAACTGGAAAAGAACTTTGCCGATATTAATCCACCGCTCACGCCGGCCCAGGCTCTGGAAGAGGGTTCGCGCTGTCTTTTTTGCCACGATGCGCCTTGCATCAAGGCTTGCCCTACGGAGATCAACGTGCCGCAGTTCATCCGCCAGATTCTAAGCGACAACATGCGCGGCTCTGCGCGCACGATTCTTGAAGCCAATATCCTTGGCCATAGCTGCGCGCGCGTCTGCCCGACCTCTGTTCTGTGCGAGGGCGCTTGTGTCCTTAATATGGAAGGAAAAAAGCCGGTTGAGATCGGCAAGCTGCAGCGCTATGCCGTTGATCCAGTGATTGCGAATGGTACGCAATTGTTGCAGGCCGGCGCAGCTAATGGATATCGTGTGGCCCTGATCGGCGCTGGTCCGGTCAGCCTTTCCTGTGCTGTCGAGTTGCGCAAGCGTGGCTATGAAGCAGTGATCTTTGATGCCAACCCACAGCCCGGTGGCCTTGATACTTACGGAATCGCAGCGTACAAGATGCGAGCTGAAGATGTACAGAAAGAAATGGAGATGGTTCGTTCACTCGGAGTCGAGATTAGGAGTTCGACCGCCGTGGGCCGTGACGTCAGTCTGGCCCAGTTGGAGCGCGATTTTGACGCAATTTTTCTCGGCATTGGCTTGGGTGCTACCGATGATCTGCACATCCCAGGTGAAGAGTTGCAGGGCTGCCGTGACGCTCTTTCAGTGATTGACGAAACCAAGAGAAAAAGATTTGCCGATGTTCAGATCGCGCGGCGTGTCGCGGTCATCGGCGGCGGAAATACTGCAATCGATGTTGTCACCGCTACGCGGCGTTTGGGAGCCGAAGAGGTTTACATGGTGTACCGTCGCGGCCCGGAAGAGATGAGCGCCTTTGCCTACGAATACGAGCTGGCCAAAAAAGACATGGTCACGTTCTTATGGCAAGCCGCGCCGGTGCGCATTATTGATGATGGAGAAGGCCGTGTAGCCGCTTTGGAATGTATTCGTACCATGAAAGGCCTGCCTGAGAACGCTTCTGCCACGCGCGGCCGGGCAAGCTTTGTTCCCATTCCAGGAAGCGAATTTCGGCTGGAAGTTGGCATGGTGGTAAAGGCGCTTGGCCAGCAGCGGAAGACAGGTTTCCTGCAACAAATAGCAGGATTGGAATTAAAAAATGGTTGCGTCAAGGTTGATCCCGCGACCATGCGCACAAGCAATCCAAAATATTTTGCCGGAGGAGATTGCGTAAACGGCGGCGGAGAAGTGGTGGACGCGGTTGCGCACGGCAAGAAAGCTGCGGTGGGAATTCACCAGGCGTTGGAAGCGCAGAGCGGAAGGAGGGCCCATGCCGGATCTAAGCATTGACTTTTGTGGAGTGCGATCCCCAAATCCTTTCTGGCTTGCATCCGGCCCGCCCACCAATACGGCTTACCAGGTGATGCGGGCCTTTGATGCCGGCTGGGGTGGAGCGGTGTGGAAGACTATTGGCGAGCCAATCGTTAATACTGCCTCTCGCTACGGCTCTATCGATTACAAGAATGAGCGCATGATCGGCCTCAACAATATTGAACTGATCAGCGACCGTCCCATTGAGGTGAACCTGCGTGAGATTACCGAAGTAAAGAAGCGTTTCCCGGCTCATACAGTCGTGGCTTCGCTTATGGTGGAATCAAAACGTGAAAGCTGGCATGACATTGTGCGCCGCACGGAAGATTCCGGCGCTGACATGCTGGAGCTGAACTTCGGCTGCCCGCACGGCATGAGTGAGCGTGGCATGGGCGCAGCCGTGGGACAGGTTCCGGAATACGCCACCATGATCACCAGTTGGGTGAAGGAGGTTGCGCGCACGCCGGTAATCGTGAAGCTCACGCCCAACGTGACCGACGTGGCCCATATGGCCGCTGCTGCCAGAACGGGTGGCGCGGATGCTGTTTCTTTAGTAAACACTTTTAATAGCCTTGTTGGTGTTGATCTCGATACCTACGCGCCGCGACCCAGTGTAGGTGGTTTTGGCAGCCATGGCGGATATTGCGGTCCAGCGGTCAAGCCGATTGCACTGCACATGGTTTCCGCTGTCGCCAAACACCCCCAGGTCAATATTCCCATTTCAGGTATCGGCGGCATTGGCAACTGGCGTGATGCGGTTGAATTTATGCTGCTCGGCGCAACTTCAGTGCAGGTCTGCACCGCCGCTATGCATTATGGCTTCCGCATTGTGCGTGACATGATTGATGGTCTTGAGGATTACCTCCGCGACAAAGGCCTAAACTCAGCGATGGAGTTGGTTGGCAAGTCAGTGGATCGCATTGAAGACTGGGGCAATCTTGATTTGAATTACAAGATTATCGCCAGAATCGATGCCGAGAAGTGCATTGGCTGCAACCTTTGTTATATCGCCTGCGAGGACGGCGCGCATCAGTGCATTCGTGTGGAAGAGCGCCCTCACGGCGATCTTCGTCACGGCGTTGCATTAAAGCATGTTCCTCACGTTCTGGAAAATGAGTGTGTTGGCTGCAATCTCTGCGCTCTGGTTTGTCCGGTGCCCGGATGCATCACCATGGTTCAGGTGGAGACTGGACGGCCTCACATGAGCTGGAAACAGCTTCAGGAGGCAAGAGGGAAGAGCCCGCAATGCAGCGTAGATGAGTTGCTGGTGGGGAAGAAGATGGGACCGAGCTAACGGGAACGGCCCGGAATTTCAATGAAACGCATCATCATTTCATTTAAGAAATGCGGCGCGATTCTGAAGCCATCAATAAATAGTACGCAGCAAACGCCACTGCGAAACCCACAAACCACGAGTAATCGTACAAGAATCGGACAGCAGGAATAATTAGTCCGATAAGCGCGATCGCTGTTCCCAGGCCTAGCGCCGCGATGGCCCGCCAGTTGAAACCGCTTACGTATTCATATTCGCCATTGCGCAGGTAAAGATCATTTACCTGCAGGCTCTTGTGCCGCACGATGAAGTAGTCACAGATCATAATTCCTGCCACCGGCCCCAACACAGCCGCATATCCGCCGAGCCAGCCAAAGATAAAGGTCTTATGATTGGCCAGGAGCTTCCATGGCATCATGGCGATACCCATAAAGCAGGTAATTACTCCACCCAGCTTGAAGGAAATTTTGCGCGGCCACAGGTTGGAAAAATCATTGGCGGGTGAAACTACGTTAGCGCCGATGTTGACGTTAAGCGTCGCCAGCAGAATCGCCAGCAGAGAAATAATCACCGCAACCGGCGAGTGGAAACGGCTGAGCAGTTGCACCGGGTCCCAGATTGATGTGCCATAGATCACGACAGTCGCTGATGTCACAGCTACGCCGATGAATGAATACAGTGTCATGGTCAGCGGCAAGGCAAATGCTTGTCCAATCGCTTGTCCGCGCTCATCCTTGGCGAAGCGAGTAAAGTCAGGAATGTTGAGCGAGACGGTTGACCAGAAGCCGACCGTACCGTTGAGAGCGGGAATCAAAAATTTCAGCAAATCGCTGGTAGAACTGAATTTTGAAGGTGCAGCCAGCATCGGCCCAAAGCCGCCGGCGCTCTTCCATGCCCAGCCGAGCAGCAGCAATCCCACACCTAAAAGAATGGGTGCGCTCACTCCCTGCAAGAAGCGGATGTACTCAATACCTTTCAGGATCACCAGCAGGTTGATGGCCCAGAAGACCATGAAGCAGATAGGGGTGCCATAAGGATTTTGCCTCCAGGCCGGCCACACGGTCTTCAGCAAGATGTTGATCGCTTCGCCGCCGATCCAACTCTGGATTCCAAACCAGCCGCACGCAACCATAGCGCGCAGCACGGCCGCCACATTGGCCCCAAGCACGCCGAACGACGCGCGCGCAAGCACAGGAAAAGGTACGCCGTAGCGCGCGCCAGGATGCGAGTTCAGCAGCATTGGCGCCAGCACAATGGTGTTGCCGATCAGGACTGTCAGCACGGCCTGCTTCCAGTCCATTCCGCCCTGAACAAAGCCGCCTGCCAGCATGTAGGTAAGGATATTGACTGACATCGATACCCAAAGCGAGGCGTAATTGTAGGTGCTCCAGGTGCGGCGTTCCGGTGGCACAGGGGCCAGATCAGCGTTGTAAAGCGAGCTGGATTGAATCTTTTTATTGTGGTTGCGCTGGATGGGGTCATGAGTTTGTCGTCATTAGAGATTAGCTGCTAGCTGCTAGCTTCTAGCCAAAATCAAAACAAACAGCATTTACGCGAGCACAGCATTTTAAGGCATTTTATAAAGTTTTCAGATCACCAGCTAAAGCTAGCGCCTAGGAGCTAGTAGCTGATTTACCCGTCTGCGTGACCAATGGCTCATAGCTATCGGGGCGTCGATCGCGATAAAACTGCCAGATATTGCGCACTTCGGCAATCATGTCGAGATCAAGATCGGCGACCACCAATTCGTCTTTATCGCGGCTGGCCTGCGTGATGATCTTGCCTCGCGGATTGCAGAAGTAGCTCTTGCCGTAAAATTCGCCGATATTCCATGGCGCTTCACGGCCCACGCGATTGAGCGCTCCAACAAAATATCCGTTCGCCACGGCATGCGCTGGCTGCTCCAACTCCCATAGATATTCGGAAAGGCCGGCCACAGTAGCAGAGGGATTAAAGACGATCTCCGCGCCGTTCATGCCCAGGATGCGTGCGCCTTCAGGGAAATGCCGGTCATAACAGATGTAAACGCCGATGCGCGCATACTTGGTCTGGAAAGTTGGATAGCCGGTATCGCCAGGAGTGAAGTAAAACTTTTCCCAGAATCCCGGCGCTACCTGCGGTATGTGGTGCTTGCGATACTTGCCCAGATACTTGCCATCGGCATCGATCACCGCCGCCGTGTTGTAGTAAAGACCGGTCATCTCTTTTTCGTAGATCGGGACCACAATCACCATGCGGTGCTTCGCTGCCAGCTTCTGCATCAGCTTAACAGTTGGTCCGTCCGGCACTGGCTCGGTGAGTTCGTACCAGCGCGTGTTCTGCTCGGCGCAGAAATAAGGACCGTAAAAAATCTCCTGCAAGCAAAGCACCTGGACCTTCTTTTTTGCCGCCTGATCTATCAGCTTCAGGTGCTTTTCAATCATCGCTTTCTTGATTTTTTCCAATGGCTGGCTCGCGCCAAGCACGTTGCTGGCCTGTATTAATCCGCTGCGCACAATTCTGGACATTCAAACCTCTCAAGATAAAAACTTTTGGCAATATAACGCAGAACGTGCTGCCTGGGGGTGAAAAAGTTAATCGCTGGCATGATTTGGCGATACCCTGAAAGAGGGTTTCTGCATCATCTTTGAAGAGCAGTCTGCCTGTTAGTAGCCTATTTAACGAAATATCGATAATCTTGTTTGTTGCCTCGTCGCAGTCAGAAGCTCTACTTGCAAACATGATTAGCTTTTTTTCTATTATCGCTATTGGGTTTTTTCTTGGGATGCGTCACGCCACCGATCCTGACCACGTGATTGCAGTTACAACCATTGTCAGTAAGCAGAATAAAGTTGGCCGCGCAGCCCTGACCGGAATTTTCTGGGGCATCGGCCACACGCTGACAATTCTGGCTGTCGGCTCAGCCATCATTCTTTTTGGGCTGGTCATTCCCGCGCGCATTGGCCTTAGCATGGAATTTTCAGTCGCATTAATGCTAGTGGTGTTGGGCGTAATGAACGTCGTGGCGTTCCTCCGCTCGGCCCGCTCGGTAGCAAAAATTCAAAGCGGAGCGGCCACAGTTCACTCTCATCACCACAGCCATGGAGACTATATTCACTCGCACCCGCACGGTCATGCGCCAGAGTCGCATCCACATGCTTCGGACAGTACGCCCGTAGCGCGGATGGACCGACTATTTGGCAGGGTTGGCATCTATCGCCAATTCCGCCCGTTGCTGATAGGAATTGTGCATGGTCTAGCTGGGTCGGCTGCGGTAGCGCTGCTGGTTTTAACCACGATCAGAGATCCACGCTGGGCAGTAGCTTATCTGCTCATTTTCGGCGTTGGCACGGTTGCCGGAATGATGCTGATTACCATGAGTATTGCCTCAGCTTTTAATTTCTTTGGCAAGCGGCATGCGAATTTCAGCGTGCGGCTGGGACTAGCCTCCGGATTGCTTAGCCTGATTTTTGGCCTTGTCCTGGTTTATCAGATTGGTTTTGCAGGCGGATTGTTCAGCAACCATCCCTTGTGGACTCCGCACTAATTCGGCTACCTTGCACAGCGATGGCCGTCAGTAGCCTCGGTTAGTGCGTTCTCTCTAATAACACGATCGTGCGATCATCCTGCGCTTCCTGGTTGTGGGAAAAAGCCCGAACCTTGTTGATCAGGCTGAATATTGGTTCCGGTTCAAAGAGGCATTGTTCTACATTCTTGGTGCCAAATTCCGCTCCGCTCGGATCTTCAGTCTCGGTAATACCGTCAGTAAGAATGCACAGCCGTGAGCCAACCGGCAACTGCTGCTCGATTACATGAAAGCCCACACCGGCAACCAAGCCTACGGGCATATCGCCATCGGTTACCTGTTGAACAGCGCCGTTATGGGCAATCAAGGCCGGAACATGGCCGCAATTTACAATCTGCAATGAGCCGTCTCTCCGCAACTGCGCCGCTAGAAGCGTCGCGTATTTCTGGCCGGCAACACGCGAGCACAAAAAACGATTAATGGACGTGACGGCATTCACCAGGCTGGCGCCGCCAGTAATCTGGGAGTGAAACATACCATGGATCACTGAGGCCAGCAGCGCTGCTGAAATCCCCTTGCCTGAAACGTCAGCGACTATCACCGTCACTGTGTCCTGGGAAACATCAACGTCAAAAAAGTCGCCGCCCACTTCACGGCAAGGTATGCTTTCACCAAAAATGCGGGCAAAGTCACACTCGGCGCCGGACATGGAAATAAGGCTTCGCTGGATAGAGGCCGCAATCTCCATTTCCTTGCGATATTGCTGCGCCGCTTGCTCCGCTGCCACCAGCTTTGCGCTCTCCAGTACAGCTGCGCACTCACTCGCCAGCGCACGAAGCACTTCATGGCTTACACCAGATATGCTGCGCGAAACGGAGCGGCTATCGAGATAAATAACGCCATCTGCCTCCTCTACGACCATGGCGCCACTTGCGCCGCGACGCGTACGCAACGGAATGGCGACCACCGTTCGGAGTTCATTGAACAGGATGCTTTCTCTCGCTGCCAGGGCGCTTTGCCGGCTGGCATCGCCGGTAATCAATTCCTGGGCAGAAATCATGGCTTCACGCACCACGGAGTGTGTGACGTTGGCGTCACGAGAGAGCGGCATGTTGTTGCTATCCAGACCGCAGGCCAGGGCGGGCTCGCCGGATTTATCTTTCAGGTACACAAAGCCCCGCTCGGCCTTGGTGATCTTTAGGGCATAACCCAACATGTTGCGCAGAACGTCGTCCACCACCAGGCTGCTGCTGAGGTTGCGCGCTGCTTCAAGGAATAGATGGAGTTTTTCCAGGTCGGAGGTATCTGCGCTGGAAGCGAGGCGAGTGAGCAGCATATCAGCCGCGCTGCCCGGAGCGTCCCCATACAGGAACACCATTTTGGCTGCGGCGCCCAGCCTGATCTCGTCATTGTTCTTGAGTTGCGTGCGTTCACAGCGTGCGCCGTTCACAAATGTGCCATGCCGGCTGCCTGCGTCCTCAATGAAATACACTTCATCCTGCATCACGAATCGGGCATGCACGCGAGAGACGCGCACGTCAGGGATACTAACGTCGCATTCCTCTGAGCGTCCAACAGTGAAAGGAGATTTTGAGATAACCACCCTACCGCGCTGACCGGCGGAGTCAATCAGAATGGCTGCTTCTTTTGGACGAACAAAAACAGATGTTGCCATGTTCGGCTTTGCGCTCCTGGGACGGCTGCCAGCGAAATCCTCGGGTATTCAGATGCTGATCATTATTACCCGTCTTAAACCGCGTAGGCAAATCAGGTTTGCAAGAAGCCTCAAGCGGCCATAGTGTGGCTCAGCCGAACTTGAGATTAACCAACGCTCTTACTATTTCACAACGCCAATATCCTCATTCCACAAGCTTGGGTTGGCACGAATAAAAGCCTGCATCAGCTCAATGCATTCCGGATCATTCATAACGACACATTGAACGCCGCGGGCGGCAAACAGGTCTTCTGCGCCAAGGAATGTTGTATGTTCGCCAATAATGATGCGCGGAATCTTATAAAGCAGGCTTGCTCCTGTGCACATGATGCAGGGGCTAAGAGTGCTTTCCAGGGTAAGTTGGTGCCAATCCGTTCTGCGCCCGGCGTTTCTGAGGCACACAACCTCAGCGTGGGCAGTGGGATCGCCAGTTTGCACCCGGAGATTGTGCTCTTTGGCAACAATGCCTCCATTGGCATCAGCTAACACTGAGCCAATAGGAATTCCTCCGATTGCCAAACCAAGCTTGGCTTCCGAAATCGCTTCGTGCAGTAACTTTTGCTCTAATGTGCTCACGCAGGGTTGTGATCTTGTGAGAATTTGACAGTCATTAAAGTATAACGAAGGAAGCACATTATGCGAATGTAGCCCAGTCGCAAAACGCTCCACCGCCCATTTGCGATCCAGTATTCGAAAATATTTTGCTCAGGGAGTTTTTTTTAATTTGAAGAAGCTTCTGACGAGTGTGCAGAATTACAGCATGTGGTAAACCGCGTTATTTCCTTGAACAGCAATGCGGACTCGATTGGCTTTGCTACGTAGCCGTTGAAGCCGGCATTGAGCATTCGCTCACGGTCTTCTTTCATTGCATAGGCCGTAACCGCCACAACAGGCAGTTGACGGAATTTAGGATGCTCTCTAATCCAGCGTATGACTGCAAATCCGTCCATCACTGGCATGTTGATATCCAACAACACCAAGT
>Ga0070741_10009764_pt1 | contig 18460 bp, 23 predicted proteins | sample Coa_R1_4_FD_66440 | JGI IMG/M metagenome (GOLD analysis project Ga0070741, IMG submission 66440) | Surface soil microbial communities from Centralia Pennsylvania, which are recovering from an underground coalmine fire - Coalmine... | ecosystem: Environmental > Terrestrial > Soil > Unclassified ...
GGAGAGATGTCCGAGTGGTTGAAGGAGCACGCTTGGAAAGCGTGTGTAGGGGAAACTCTACCGTGGGTTCGAATCCCACTCTCTCCGCCACCCCGTTCCCATCGTCGCCTAAATCGCCTGCTGTCAACAGCTTCGGGCTATCGCCAGCGTCCTGATCGTCCTGTGTGACGCGTTTGAGTGACGCACGGTCGATTTCTGGGGCCGGCACGAGCCCCGTCAGCTTTCCAACGACCGTCCGCAAGTGCTCCTGCTGGACCTTGGCGTAGATCTGGGTCGTCGCCAGATCCTTGTGCCCCAAGAGGTCGGCGATGTCGGCGAGGCTCACTCCGGCCATACGAAGATGGGCGCCGAAGCTGTGCCTCAGGGCGTGCACGGTGGCCGGCCTGATGCCCGCACGCCGGCAGATCTTCTTCAACTTCTCCAGGATGTGACGGTCCGGCTGGCCCTTCTGATTCGCGAATACCCATTGCTTGCTGCGCTGCCTGGCAAACTGCTCGAGAAGCAGCTGCTGCAGGGTCGGCGAAATCGGAATGATTCGCTCATCGGTCTTCGGTTGCCAGCCGATCTCCGGTTTGGCCTGAATGAAGAGGATCCCGAGTTCAAAGTTGATGTCCCCCCACGTCAGGTGCGCGACCTCGCCCTTCCGCATACCGGTGAGTAGAATCGTGGAGAAGAGCCGCCGCTCGTCTTCGCTGCAGGCAGCGAAGAACTTCCGGAGCTCGTCCGACGTCATGAAGCGCGGCAGAGAGCGCTTCGGGATTCGGAACTTCTCGATATTCGCGACAGGATTGGCAAACAGGTGATTCTGCTTGATGCACCAGCGGAAGAACGTGAACAGGCATCGGAGCTCGTAGTTGACGGTCCGTGTCGAGACTTGCGAATGAACCGAACGGCGTCCAAGCCAGCCGTACTTCGCATTGGCTTCCATCGTGGGCCGCGTCGGACTTCGCGCCAGCTCTGAGCGAAGGCGCGCTTCGCGTTCGAGGTCTTCTGCGGTCTTCTCTTCGACGATCTCGCCACCGCTCCGCCGGCGTTTGTAGTCCTCCACGTGCTGTGGCTTGATATCGCGCAGGCGCCCGATCGATGGGTGAAACTTCTGCAGGAAGCACGTCGCAAACGTTTCGAGAACACGCACGTAGCGCGTCACCGTCGCCTCGCGTCGATTCAGCTTCAGGTAGTCACGGTAAGCGTCGATGGCCTGTGCTACCGAAAGGTCCTGGGGCGCTGCCCCGTGTTGCCGTAGCTGCTGCTTGAAATGCGCGAGGACGCCCTCCGCCTCCTCGCGCGTCTTGCCGGCTACGAAGCGCACGCGCGCATCGCCGCGACCATGCGTCAGCTCCCAGAACGTTCGCCCTGCTCGGGTCTTTCGGCGATGAATTGAAGCCATGCCGGCCTACCTCCGCGGCATTCCTCGGCGCGCCTTCGCGAGCACCTCGAGGTTGGACACCGAAAGCAGGTCGAGCCACCGGTCGAGGTCAGCCCTCCGAAAACGAAGTCGCCCGGCAATCCGGATGTGCGGCACTCGAAGCCTTGCCTTCGGTCCTGTCATTTTATAGAGGCTGTTGACCGGTAGCGCCAAGTACGCCGCCGCTTCCTGGACTGTCCAGACACTCTTCGCGTTGGCAACGTCTCCGTCGGCGCTGGAGTCCCGGTTATCGCCAATCGCGCGTTCGGATCCCTGGGTTGAGATTGCCACAGCCGCTCTCCTTTCCTCTCTCGTGTACGAATTCAACTCCCGTCGGTGTCACGGAACACCTCGCAGCGGGCGGCTTCCCGGACAGTCATGATCAGATCGCGCCCGAGAACGTGCACGAGGTCTGCTCGCGCCTTCGACCGTCGTGTTGTCCCGCATGGCTCATTCCTCCTCTGGTCTGCTGAACCTGCGCCGGACGCCGCACAAGGCAGCGTCCGGCCAATCCATACCGTCATCTGGCTATGCCCGCTCGACGCGATAGCACTGCCAGCGGTACCGCTTTGGGAGAAACCGCATGACGAAGCGCTCCCACCATGGGCAGGGACTCCATCGACTTCGCCATCGGCTCGAACAGACAGTGCAGAGGAACCCTTGTCCGTCGCCGGACGTCAGCTCTCCTCCGCAATCCCAGCACTCGACCAAGGCCGCCGGCTTCAGGCGCCGCACGACCTGAACGAGCTCGAAGTGATACGCGTTTCGAACCGGAACGACTGCAGCACGAGGCTGTCCTAGTGTGGCTGCCATCGCAACCTCCCTCGCAGTCTTCCCGTTCACGCCGAAGCAGCCTTCTCGAGCTGCTGGTCGTGCGCGCGATACGCCTGCAGGATGAAGTCCCGCAAGCGGTCCTGCGACGCCGGATCACTGATGGCGCGGAGCAGGAGGAAACTGCGCCGCTGCCCGTTGGTTGTGAACTGGCGCGCGGGGAACGTGACGTTCTGGCCAGTGCCGTCCTTTCGCGCCCAGATGCTGAACCCGATCAGCCTCAGGCCATCGAGCTCGCCGCCGGTGAAGTGGAGTTCGGCGTCCGCGAGCTTGCCGGGCGCCATGTGACCGTTGCGGACGATCTTCACGAAGATGTTCATGGTGCGACCTCCTGCGAGTCCCGCCATCCGGCGGGCGATGTGTCGAATTGCGTTGACGTCGACCGCGCGCCATCAATGCACCTCCTGGTCGGATGGCATCGCGAGTCGGTTCCACAGCCACTCCTGGAGCGTGTTCCGGCCGATGAGAACGAGATCGGCTGGTGCGAGGAGGTGTCGACCTTCGCGGTAGCACGCCTTCTGGACCTTCAGGTCGATCTCGGCGATCAGGACGAGCCTTGCGGGCTTGGATCCGAGCGTGGCGTCGAACGGAATGAGGTCCGCCGTGAGATGAGCCACCCTGGCGAAGCTCGATTGCTCCAGCGTGACGGTCGATGGTCTGTCGAGTGCAGCCGGCGCTGTTGTGACGAACGCCTGATAGACACGGGTCTCCCCGCCGATCGTCACGTCGACGGCTGACGGGGTTCTGTCGAACATGGCTATGCCTCCCTTCGTGCCCCGATGGGCGTTGAGTTCGAGTTGTTCGTCCGAGCGGATTCCCGGGCCATCACGTAATTGCCCTCCCGATGGCGCCCCGCAGGGCCTGTCAAGCCCGAAGCCCCGAAGGGGTCGAGCAAAGCGAAGAGGCTTGACAGGCCCGAGGAGCGCCGCACAATCCAGAGCGTGATGGCCCGGGTCACATCCACGTCCTTCACCACGTGACCGGCTTCAGCGCGCCGTGCTCGCGGAAGCTGAAGTAGCGGTCGGTGTCGCCGACGATCAGGTGGTCGAGCAGCGCGATGTCGAGCACGTCGGCCGCCTGACACAGCCGAACCGTCAATCGCGCATCGTCTTGGCTCGGCGCGGGATCGCCGCTTGGGTGGTTGTGGACAACGATCAGGCCGGTCGTGCCCGGCGTGACGCACGCCGGCACGAAGACATCCGGCATCGAGACCGGCGTACTGGCACGTGTGCCGCGCGACAGCACGTGCCACGCCAGCAGCCGGAACTTCGTCGACAGACACGCCACGCCGAAGACCTCGACGGGTTCATGCGTGAGCAGCGGTCCCAGCGTGGATGCGGCAATCCGCGGCGTGTTCAACACGCGCGTCGCGATGTCGACGACGCGACCGTCGTTGTCGCGGAGTGGTCGATAGGCGAAGACCAGCTCGCGAATGCGATGGCGTGGCGTCGCGAGCGGTGGTGAAGGAGTGGTCAGCATGTCCGTTCTTCTCCTTTCTGAGGTGTGCAGATCTGTGGCGATGGCGCCGAGTGGCTGGTGAAGGCGCGGCGATTGGCGACGTCGATGACGTCAGAGGAGGGACCGCGATCGACCGCAGGTGAGGTGGGTGAGGGCGAGAGCCCGGGCTCCGCGATGATTCGGGCGAGGTCCTCGGGGAACCAGCTGTGTCGAAGGACCAACGCGAGCGCCACGAGCTGCGGATAGTTGACCTGCGCTGACGGAGGGACGCGGCCGATCAGATCGTCGAACTCGTCGCTGACGTGCAGCTCGTCGAGCAGGAGATCGATCAGCTCGCGCGACCAGCGCAGGTCTCGCGTGCGGTCGAGGAAGTCATCGAGGATGACGGGACGCGTCTGACATCGCCAGTCGGCCAGATCGGCGCGCCTGGCGGCCGCGGATGTTCGTCGCGTCCGTGGGTGGGATCGGCTGTGTTCGTTCCGCATGGTGCACACCTCCAGTTGGGCCGTCGCTCCTGGGAGCGGCGGTGGAAGTGCGCGCCACCGTGGTCGCGCACGGCCGGGCGGGCAGGCTGGTGGCGCCGCACCCGCGCGGACTTGGTGTGGGAGGGATGCCGTGCGGGGATGTGCCCGCACGGCGTCACGGAACGGTCAGTGCACGGTGGCCAGGAGGCGGCTGGCGGCCTGGTCGAGCGCGAATCGTCCGTCCTGCCAGGGCGTGCGCTGGCTGAGTCGTGTCAGCCCTTGCACGTAGCCCCAGACGGAGCGGGGATTCGTCTCATGTTGCTCCGCGAGCGTGAACGCCTCCGCGGCTTGCTTGCGCGACAAATCGAGTCGCTGCACGACCGAATCGAGAACCGCGTCACGCGTCGGACCGAGCTCCAAGGTGATGGACCGCTGGAGCAGAGTGCGATCGACGGACGGGTCGGCGTCGAGGGCGGTACAGACAGCATCGAGCGACGCCGTCCACGCCTCCTGAATCGACGCGCCCACGTGCCGGCGCCGGAAGCCAGCGACGTGGTGAAATCCCCAGATCACGTGATTCGCGCACACGGCGCGAAACAGAAACAGATCCAGGGTCAGGGCGGCGGCTCCAACGTCGCTGTTCCGGAGAATGAACCCGCGGAACAGGCCGGCATGAGTGGAGTCCGTGGGATCGTCGAGATCGCGGTTGCCGTCCACGAGGAACAGGAACATGTCTCGGTCTCCCAGGTAGGCGCCGGACGGAACCCGTTCAGCGCCGTACACGCCGTCCTTGTAGCCGAGCGGCAAGGACCACGAGGGGTGTGCGGCCGTGAGGTCCAGCACCCGGGTGGCCAGCTCGTCGTGGTGGGCGCGCGCATAACGCGATGATGTGATCGCGTGCACCGTCCACGGTGCGTCACGGTCGACGAACAACTGGTGTTGCGTGCGACGGTGACGCTGCAGCCCGAAGTTGATCGCGTCCGAGGCGATCGGCGCGGGCAGCGAACGCAGATACTTCGGCGGCGCGCCGGCGATCGTGGCGAGCTGCTCGAAGCTCCAGTGCGTCAATGCGGCCGTGCGGCCCGACGACTCGCAAATGGCGAGGCCGTCGGTGCCAGCCGCGTCGGTCCTGAAGTCGCCGGTCTCGATGTCGCGCTCCATCGTGCGGTCGCGTCTGGCGCGAGCCGCCTCGTGGAGCGCTTCAACGCTCGCGTACCGCTCATCGGGTGGGCGGTTGGCCCATTCGCGATGGGCGGTGTACGCAGTCACAGCAGACATACCGAGTCCTTGCATGGGCGATTGCTCCTTTCTACGAGCCCCTGGGGGCGCCGTCGTGAGGACGCTCCACACCGGGCGGTGTGGAGGGGTGGCCAGGACCGGCCACAGGCGTGAAAACTCTCCGATCTACAAGAGTCGCTCTTGGACCTCCTCTACGTTTCGGGCGCGGCGTACTCGCGTCGCAGATCGAACGGGCCCACCTTGCATGTCACGAGCACGCCATGCTTCGTCAATGTCGGAGCCTCGGCGTGACCCTTCCAGGAGACGCGGTGCTCACGGAGGGTCACGGTCGCGTTGGGAAATACCTGGCGCAATTGCTCCATGAGTGCCCACTGTGCGGCCGTCGCTCCCACGGCATCCGTGTTGAAGATCGTGATGTGGTTCGGCGTGACAACCACATTTTCGTACTGCGGAAGCTGGCGGAGCTGCTCCTGCAGGCGTGCGGCGCCGTCGCACGCATATCGTTCGAACGCATTACCGGCCGCGAACGCCTGATCGGCCATGGCGTCGATGACCTCCTCCATCGGGAGAAAGCCGGCGGCCTGCCGAGCCTGTTGCTCCGGCGTGCCGTGCTGTGCGACCCACTCGGCAACCGCCTGCTTCTTCTGGGCGTGTGATGCGAGCTGCGCGGCGGTCTCCCGCTCCCGCCACTCGTCGCGGGCTCGGATGTCGGCGCGCCAGCGGCGGTATGCCTCCGGCGGTACGAGACGCGCGGTTCCGCGGTCGTGTCGGACGTCGAACACCAGGTGACCGTCAGGCGTGTCGATGAAGCACCGCTGCGGAGTGGGTGTCGGGCGGCGCCGGGCACGCTGGGTCGGGTCCGCCAGGAAGGAGCTGGCCACTTCGTCGCGTCGCTGCTGCTCGGCCTCTCGCTGGGCTCGACGTTCGGCGCTCCGCTCGGCGTGAAAGGCATGTTCGAGCTGATGGTTGCGGCCGGCCTCCCGGAAGAGATCCTCGATCGAGGGCGGCGCGTCGTACGTCGGCGGCGCATCGATCTTCACAACGCGCTGCTCGTCATTCAGCGAGAAGCGCGGACGGAGTTTCAGGTGGGCGCGACCGTTGGCATCGACCGCCACGAGGTGCAGACGGTTGGCGGGCACGTGAAGCGTGACCTCCTGGAGGGCACGACCGTTCCCCCCGCTCAGCAGCGACGCTTTGCGCCCTTCCTCGGAGAGGAGATACGTCGCAGTCACGGCAAGCTGCTGCTTCGCATCGGGGTGAAGCACAGCCTCGGCAGCCTGGTCTGGGCGGCGGGGTTCGAAGCGCGCCACGGTGTCCATATCCATCCCTCAGTCTTCGAATGATCGATTCAACGTCGCAAGCGACCGACGGCGGCCCAAGCGGGCGGACCTGGGTCCGTCCGCCTGGGCACATGCCGAGGAATGCGTTCAGGCCTGCGCCTCGAAGCGGCTGTACGCCTCGAGGATCGCATCGCGAATCGCTTCCTGCGCGCTGGTATCCCCGTTCGCCGGGCGCAACAGCGCGAAGCTCCGGCGTTCCCCGTTCACGGAGTACTGCCGGGCAGGGAACGTCACGTTTCGCCCTCCTCCGCTACGACGTTCCCAAACGCTGAAGCCAATCAACTTGAGCCCGCTCAGCAGCGGACCGGCTTCAGGCTCGAAGATCACCTCGGCGTCGGCCAGCTTCCCCGGAGGGTTGCCTTTCTCGTTCGGGATGATCCTCACAGACACCACTTCTCCATTGCTCCTGGACATGGGTTTTCCTCCAAGGACCGCCGAGAGCCTGGGCTCGCCGACGGTGGGATGAGTTCGCCGAGTGGATGTGCACGCCGGCGAACGAGGGTGGGGACGCATAGCTCCTGGGAGCGCATGCGCCAGACGGAATACCCACGTCATACAACCGTTCGATTCAGAAGTCAAGTACCATCGAATTACGCTCGCATATACTCATGCAAGCACACGCATGGGCGACAAGGTGTCTGCGCGTGCTGCGAATCTGTTGGGGCGTCATCGCTGCGCCTCCAGCAGGCCACCGATCGGTTCGCGTCCGTAGCGCCGGGCACTCGCGATCTTCTGCTCCAGCTCGCGATCGGTCCATGGAGGCAGACACCGTGCGTTCCACTCCTGCAGCAGGACAAAGGCCTCGTCGTCGTCGAGCGCGAAGCCCCGCACGAGACGGCAGCACACCCGGAACGTATGGAGGTCTCCGTGGCTACCCGCAATCGCGGGAGGCAGCGCGGCCAGGTAGCGGCGCGCGCGTTCGAGACGCCAGTCGGCCGGAACCTTGTGCCCGACGACGGCGATGGTCGGTTCGACTCGCAGCTTCGGCGCGGGAAAGTCGCCAATGCCATAGACGCGACCGACATGCCCGTACACCATCGTCACGAGCTCCGCAGGCTGCCTCTTGTGATTGAACAGCCCTGGCAATCGCGTGAGCTGCGAACAGGATGTCGCCGCGGTGTCAGTCTTGAGCTCGCGCGCGAGCTGCTTCTGGAGCGCCTCCACGCGCGGGATGTCGAATCCGGCAACGCGCCAGAAGACGTGGACTCGGCGCCTCGACGAGTGCAGCACATACGACGGCGGCGGCAGATCGCCGCATGCGGCAGTTCGTGCCAGCACGCGCGGACCGTCTTCGTCGGCTTCGAGAAACACGTGGCGGACAGCCATAACCGACTGCCGCGACCGAGACCGTCCCTGGGGACTCACGGCATTGACAGAGACATATACGTTCCAGGCACGGGCGTTCCGCGCCCTCAGCCACGCCAGGAACTCCGGCCGCGAAATCTGCGGGATGGACAGAACGCGCTGACAGGTCTCGCCGGTCGCGTACGATTTCAGAAACACAGCGACCCAATCGTCCGGTGCGTAGCCGGCGCGCAGCAGGCGAAGCGGTGCGGACGGCTCAATCATGGACATGACCTCACGTTCCCGCCTTCGTCAACTGCACACGGCCAGTAAACGTCTGGTGTTGAAGCGATGGGCAATCAACCCCCGAGAAGTCGGCATCGATCGTTCGCGTGTCGGCCGTGCCGACGCTCAGCAGGCTTCCCGTACAGCCGCGCGGCGACGGATACGTGCCCTGGGTACTGATGCGCGCTGGCGGCGTATTGCCTGGAGTGATCTGGCTCAGGACCGTGGCGGTGATCGGCAGAAATGCGTGCTGTGACTGGATGCGCACGTTGAACGACTGCAGATTCGTGCCCGGCATGACCTCGAAGGTCCATGTCATCGCCCCCGATGTCGTCGGCTCGCCCTGGCGCTCGATGGTCACTGTCCCTGTCCAGACGCCCTCCAGGAACGAGCGCGGCGTGGACGGCGATGTCGGTGTCGCCTCCCGGCCGCAGCCGGCAAGTGTCAGGAGCAGGAGCACGCCCGCAAGATGCTGTGTCGAACGCTTCATGTCGCGGATACCTCAAGCGACGATTCTGGGACCGTCGCGGGTTCGAGCAGAAATCGGTCCGTATCGCCGTCGTACCCGCGCACGTTGACGATTTCCGTGACGCGACGCAGGCCATCCACTCGGCTGATGTGCACGATAACGTGAATCGCGAGCGCAATTGCCTCTCGAACGCTGTGATGTGGCAGCCCCACGTTCGCCGTCAGCACGCAGTGCGCGAGGCGGGTGAACGCCTGCTCGGCCGAATTCGCGTGAATCGTGCTGAGGCTTCCGAGATGCCCGGTGTTCAACGCCTGAAGAAGATCGAACGCCTCGGCACCGCGTACCTCGCCAACGAGGATGCGATCGGGGCGATGGCGTAGCGCGGCACGCAGGAGGTCCGCAATCGACACTGGCGGGAGCGGGGTCTCGTGTCCGAGCGGCGCCTGCGCCCGACGCGCCTCGAGGCGGACCACGTTCGGTTTCTCCAGGTGAATCTCGGCCGTTTCCTCGATGACAACCACGCGATCGTCCGCGGGAATGTGTGCGGCCAGCGCGTTGAGCAACGTTGTCTTGCCCGTCCCTGTGCCACCGGATATGAGAACGTTGCGCTGGCTGTCAATCACCGCACGAAGGGTCTCGGCCATGCAGGGCGTCAGCGCCCCGACGTCGACCAACTCGCGTAGCGTGAACCGCTTCGTGAACTTGCGGATGGTCAGGATTGGTCCCGCCACCGCACATGGCGGGAACATCGCGGCCACGCGGGAGCCGTCCTCGAGCCGCGCGTCCAGCAACGGTTGCATATCGGAGATCTCGTCGCCGCACGCCCGCGCGATGTTCTTGATGGCGACAGTCAGATTCCGGGGTTCCAGCACGCGGTCCGACACGCATTCGAGCCGTCCATCGCGCTCAACGAAGACGCGCTGTCCGCCCTGGTTCACCATGACTTCGGTAATCCGCGGATCGACGAGAAGGTCCTCGATCGGCCGCAGGAACGGCAGGATCCGATCGAGGCTGCTCACAGTGCACCTCGCGACACATGGTCGAAGTAACTGGTTTGGGCGTCCAGATAGTACGGCTTCAGGTAGCAGTACTGCGGCGGCAACGGGTTCAGGCCGTCATATGGCAATGCGACCGCTTGCGCGTTCTGCAGCTCCATGAAGACGCGTGGTTGAAAGATGTACTCGGATTCGAACGTGTACGACTTGCTCGCGCCGAGCGTGTGCTGGTCGGCTGCGGCCTTGCCGCTCAGGAGGGAAATGTGCGCGCCGACGCCCGTCTCGGCGATGGTGTACTTCGCTTTCAGTTGGTCCGCTTTGCCGCACAATTCCGCCGCCACTCGCGCGGTCAGTTCGTCGCTCGTTGCGAGGAACAGCTTCGTCCGGAAACACTGCAGCAGCGTTCGCCAGGCATCGTCCCCCGCCAAAGCCGATCGCAGGGAACTGATGCTCTGCGTTGCAACGATCGGAATGAGCCGCGCCTGGCGCGACAACGCGAACGCACGCTCGTCGCCAGTCGGGTCGGTTTCCCCAACCGTGGCGAAGGCGTGGTACTCATCGGCCACGAACAGAATGTCCCGCCAGCTCCCACGTGGATTCGCGGTGATCTTGGGAATGCGATTTAACACCGCGCGCTGAAAATCCAGCTTCAGCATCACACCAAGACCCCGCGCCAGAGCGGGATTGAGCGCGACTGGGAAGTTCAGGCCGAGCACGCGCCCCTTCTCGACCAAGTCTTCAAGCGGCGGCAGGGGCTGCCGCTCCCCGGGTTCGGGTGGCGTTGCGTACGCGGATCGTTCGGGGCAGAAGGCCCTGTACACGGCCGGATTCTCGTCGAAAAGCGACAAGAAGACGACGACACCTTCGACGATTGATGCCTTGACCTTGTTGTCGAGCTTTGCCCAGGGTCCATTGAACCACCGAGTGATCGCATCCAGCCGATGACGTCGGTCTGTACAGATCGCTTGAGTGCCCTTGCGCACTGAAAACGGGATGTCATGAGCGGCGAGAAACCCTTCGAGGTCGGCGCGGTACTCGTGCGCCATCTCGCGCGTGCCTAGTTTTTCCCACAGCGTCCACGGGGCGCGTCGCAGTTGCGTGTCGTGGTCATGATTGGAGACGACCAGGTACTCCCCTGGCTGCCGGAAGTGCTCCGCGAGATCACGGATGTTCCTGTCGATGAGCGAGTCGTTGATGACGTAGCGATACACCTCGGAGAGAGTCGTGTAGCCCTCCGTGATCCGCCGCAGAGCGATCACGAATTTCAGGAGGTCGGTGTACGCCTGCTGCCAGAACGGTTCCTTTCCACGGCCGAACAGGTTGTTGAGCAGCGTGGCGACTGCGTACGCGACGGCATACGGATCGAGATCGTTGTGCAGCGGGTTGTAGCAAAAGCCGGTGTCCAGCCCGATCTCGAGATAGTCGTCGGCACGGCCTGCGCTTGTCAGGATGTTGCGGACTTGGTGGCAGAAGTCGCCTTTCACTTCGAGGACAAGGCCACCGACTTTGTGATCCGGATCCTGCGCGCGCCAACGCAGGAGTTGCTCGACATACGGGTACATGCACGCCGACGTCTTTCCCGTGCCAACGGCGCCGAGAATCATCACACCCGTGTAGAGGCCCCGCTGCGGAATCGTGAGCCATGTCGGCTGCGGCGCGCGCCCGGGCGTCGTGTGGTGATGCGTCTCGCCCAAGACGAGCGTGGGCGCTGGGCGTGTCTCCGGCTTCGGATACCTCGGGAGCGCGCGACTGCGCGGCGCTGGCGCACGACGGTACGCGACGATGGCGGCGACGGACAGCACGAGCGATGCGGCCATGAACGACGTGCTGAACCAGAGCGCCGCGTACCCGTGCATCAGGACGCGGAAGATGACCGGTTCACGCAGTGCGATCAGCTGCAGGAACACGTTGTCGGCGGCCGGTGGGTACGCCGTCACGCCCCACACGCCTGTCGCTGCGGCGATCGCCATCGCCGTCAGGCCGCGCATGTCAACGAGCGCCCGGACCATAGATCCCTGCCTTGCGAGACTCGATCAGCGCGCCAGTGCCGGCGCGTTCGCCGACTCGTGTGCCGAACGATCGACACTGGTCTCGGCTCCGCCAATGCGACGCGCGCGACGGCGGGCACGCCGGGCCTCAGGGCGCGGCGCGTGTGAGCCGGGGTGCGCCTCGCGCCAAGAGAGGAAGTCCTTGTCCTTCGCGAGCACGGTGTCGATGAGCTGATTCAGGACGTACTCGGGCGGCTCACCGAGGAACGCGGCGTAGGCGAACAGCGTCTCGTAGTTCTCGCGATCCAGGCGTGTGATGTGGCGGACCAGATGCTTCCCGCGCGTGCGGGCTTTGATCACCGGCATACGGACTCCTTTCGCGCGGCGATCGGCGATCGGCGAACCCGCGCAAACCGAAACGTATTCAGCGCGCGAAGGCGCCGCGATGCAACGGCGTTGGCACCTTCGATGGGCGGCGCAATTACGTGACGCTTCTCAAGCCGATGACAGGGGGCAGCCGTGGCGTGAACGACCCATGGGGGCGCGCTTAGGGTCAGACTGCGCGCGCGGGAGGGGGGTCGTTCACGCCACGGCTGCCCCATCTCCCGACACTTGCCGGGCGGCACAACACGCCGCCCGTCCAGGAGACGGCGCCGTCGCCTGACACCGCGCAACTCGCCGCCCGCCAACCGATTACCGCCATCTGCGCACCTCGACCGACAGGGTCCCGCAACGCGGTCCGTGCCGCGCCGGCAGACCTGAGAGGGGTAGAAGTCACTCCCCGGGCCCATCTTCTGTGAGTGCTTCTGACTCACCTTCTGCCTCCGTTCACCGTCACGCCGTGCCTGCCAGGGAGAGGAGATGCAGGTACGGATGCGGAAGAACCACGGACTCGAGTACCCCGACGCGCCGCGCGAACACGTCCACGAGGACACCGGACATCGCCGCATCGAGCACCCGTTCGCCGTCCATCAGCCAGCGCCGGTACAGCGCGCGGAAGCGTGGGCCGGCGAAGGCGGTCTGCGCACGGTAGTAGCGTTCGTCGAGGTCGATGCCGCCGTCGCGGCAGGCGTGGAAGTACCACCGCATCTCGTCCACGACCTCAGCCGGGAGCGGAGTCGTCAACTGCTCTACGAACGCCTCACGATGCAGGCCAGCGGCGCCGGTCAGGTGACGTGGCACGAGCAGCCGGATGGTCCACGCCGGGAGACTGCGCAGCAGTTCGGCGTGCCGCTCGAGGAACAGGCGGAAATCCATCGGCGTGCGGCTGGTCACGAGGTACAGAAAGACGTATGTCAGACCATCTCGCCCGACGCCGATCGGCTGCTTGTCTGGGAAATAGCGCACGGTCTCGTCGTCCGCCGAGCGGAACGTCAAAGCCGGCAGGTGGTGCCGCGGCACGCCGTCGCCCGTGAAGTGGGCGACCTTCTCCCGCTCGGTCGCCAGCCAGGTCAGACTTGGGTCAGCCAACACCGCGTCCAGAACCATCAACCGCTCGATCGCCCGCGCGAGCGTCATCGGCCGGCGGAACCGGTTGTCGGGTTCGCCGATGGCGGCATAGAGCGGCTTGTAGTGGACATGAAACAGCCGAGCGCGACCGTGAGCACAGGTCTGCGGAGTAACAAATCGGCGCGCCTCGAGCATCTGGAAGAACGTTCGCATCGGCTCGCCGTACTTGATGCGCGCGAACGCACAGTACTGACGGGCCAGGCAGACGCCGGCGTGGAGCATCACGGTCACGAGGAACCCGGCCTGGCGCTCTGTGAACCCGAAGCGTCCCTTGATCTCGGCGACGCGCTCGGTGTGCGTCATCGGTGTCGGTCGCTCACGCCTGTCGGGGCGCTTCATACGAGCTCCTCGGCCAACCCAGGATCGAAGCGGCTGCCTCGCCCGGTCTTGCCGCCGGCGCGGGCGCCAATGCCGCGGAATCGCGTGAAGCCCGCTCGCACTTTGCCCGCCGCGTGAGCACCGCGGTAGTGCGGCGTGAGGACCTCGACGTTCTCGACCTCTCGCCGCCCATCCGGCCAGAGGAACTCGATCTGGAAATCGGGAAACTGGACGCGTCCGTCGGCGTGCGGGAGGTCGTGGTCCTCGGCCCATCGGCGCACGTCATCGCGGTCGCGCCCAGGCCGGCCGTCGCTGTCGGCCCGGCCGCGGTTGGGCTCCTGGAGGAACACCTGATACTCGCGCCGAAGGTCCTGCTCGAGGGTCACGCGCTCGATGTGTGCGCCCTGTTCTACTAGGCGCTCTGCAGCCCGCAGGTATGCGCGATAAAGCTGCGCGTCGTGAACCAGCTCACGCTCCCGGGCGAGGCCATCGTGAAACGTCTGTCGTGGGTCGTGGTCTGGGGATCGGTGCGATTCCAGAAGTTCGCGTCCCCGGTCCGTCAGCGTCACGAGAGCCGTGCCGGTCTCCCGATCGACCGAAGCGATGTGGCGAATCAGTCCTTCGGAGCGAAGGTGGTCGAGGTCGCCGTGCCACAGATCGGCCGCCCGGTCTCCGTGGTCACGGAGATCGTCTATCGGAACCACGCGAAACGCACCGACAGTGGCCAATGTCCGCACCTCGGAGCCGCGCAGGTCGTAGTGTTCATCGCCGACAGAGACGGGTTCGCGATCGAGGCCCCGCGGCAACTCGAGGCCCTGCGTAAACACGTCTCGAGGATCGACGGCGTCGACTTCACGGGGATCGCGATCCAAGCCACCGCCGCGGCCACGCGCGGGTCCCTCACGGGTGTCGTCCCAACGGGGATCATCGAAGAACGACATGGCTCACCGCTGCCGCTTCTGGAAGTAGCGCCGGAGGTCGTCGTGAAGGCCTGGCGTGCTGCGGAGTTGTCGGTCGACGTGTGTGAGCTTGCGGCCCGCATCGCGCAGGAACAGCCACCGGGCAATGAGGTAGTACGTCCCCAAGAGGTTCACGAACACGAGCACCACGCCGGCGACGATGTGGAGGCCATACGTCCGGAAGATTGCGGCTTTGTACGGCGCGAGAAAACTCAACTCAGCGGCCAACCACGCCGTGAGAACGAAGGTGGTCAGCCCGGCGAGAAATGCGGCATTGGCCATCATCGGTTGGCCTCCTCGAACGCCTGGTCGACGCGGAAGTACGTCACCTGCAACCCCAGCGGATTGACGCGAACGAATTCGTTTGGCACATGGTCCCGGAGCACGAAATCGATCTGCGCGACATAGGTGTGGCGGGCACGCTCATGACGCGTACCGGGCGCGTAGAGCAGCTTCTGGAAGCTCACCGATGCCTTGTACGGCGTGGCGGCGAGCTCCGTGAGACTGACGTTCTGGACCGTCACGTCGATCTCGTCAGCCGAAGGGTTGGTCAGGAACGTTTCGATCACGCGGCTCTGTTCGTTTTGCGCAATCGTGGCGTTGGCCAGGGCGGGGTCTAAGAACAGCAGGGACTCCGGATACTCGCGGTGCACCGTGGCGCGAAGCCGGCTGAAGTGCTTCACCACGAACTGGGTCAGGAAGTAGCGCAGCTCGGGCGGCTGCGGCCGGTAGGCGGTCGCGTCGTACTGCACCGCCTCGGCCCGTCCCACATCATCAATCCGGATGACGAGGGGCTTGACGTTCGCATATCGGCGGGCCGTGTAGAAGTTGAGCGCCAGCAGCCCCACGGCCACAAGCGACACGAGTACCAGCGCGATCTTGAGATACGTGTTCATCACGAGGGCGGACCCGTACAGCTCGACGAACTGTCGTTTGGCGTTCTCGAGGGTTTTGGGATTGACGTCCGCAACCGTGGCCGGCATCGCAGTCCTCTATGCGAACCAGTTCCGAACGAGGTGGTAGCCGACCCAGATGACGCCGCAGATCAAGCCAATCAGCACCGCGATCCCCATGGCGATAAAGATAAGTCTGGTGAGTTCGGGAGATGCCGTGACTTCGTGGTCGTCACGGCGCGGCGATGTGCGCGACATACGTTTCACCCTCGCCTCGGAAGGAGCCGACCGACGGCAATTCGTGGCGACAGGATGCTCTCGCCTCCGCCGCCCGAGAAGATGTTGCTCGTCAGCGCGGGCACCAGGAGCATCCCCACAACAAACGTGATGATCACAGCGACGGCCTGCAGCCCATAGATCCCGTACTCCGCCTGGGTAATGCCATGCGGCAGGGTCGTCACGTACCGAAAGATGAATCGCTCGAAGATCATCAAGAAGGCGATGGCGACCACTGGAATGAACGAGTACTGCACGAATGACTTGAGCCAGCCCCAGAACAGCCAGTCGAGCTTTGGCACGATGAAGAATGGCACGAAGATAGGCCCCAGCAGCCCGCACACAGCGCTGGCGATGAGTCCGAATGCGATGACTGCCAGCGAGATCGCCTTGGCCACGGCAATGAGCAGGAGAACGGCCCAGTACATCAGGTTGGCGAGAATCGACCAGGGATCGGGCTGCACGAAATGGTCGGCCAGCTCGTCCAGGTGGCGATAGATGTTGTCGAACGCTCGGGCCTCGAGAATGCGCTGGAAGTAGTGCGCCTGGTCGGTGATCAGGTTGCTGAACGACACGCCTATACCAGGCAGCGGCGCCTCGTAGAACGTGATGAACGCGTAGCCAAACGAGACGAACATCAACAACTTGGCGAAGTCGAACATCTGCTCACCCAGGCCTTCGTGAGAGAGCATCATGTGGATACCGCGCCACGCGATCACAATCGCTGCAAACGCCAGGAAGAGCCGGTGTCCGAAGCGAAGGAACTCCGGCTCGTACGTCGTCAGCAGGTGAGCGATCGCTTCCTGAACGGTCGGGATCAGGCCAAGCTCCATGTCGATTCTCCACTGGTGCTGCTACGGCTGGCGCCACGTGCTCAGGGCATCGGCGGTGCCAGCTACGAATGCCTCGTTGGCCGCTCGACCGTCCCGCCATGCCGTGAGTTGCATGTTCATCGCCGCAGCCTCGGCGTCGCGGGCGCGCTTACTCTCGATGAGGAGCTGCTCGACGATGCCAGCCAGGAGCTGCGCGCGGGCCTGCCGCTGCCGCGCAGCGATCAGGGCGGCGCCGCTGATCTTGTCGAGGACCGCTGTCGCGCTCTGCTCGTTCGACGGGTCGATGACATGGGCCTCCAGCGCGTCGATGGCCGGCAGTTCCTTCTTGCGACCGTTGAACCGAAGCTGCCCCGTGTCGTGCGTCGCGGCGATCGCCGCGGCATCGGTGAGCTCTATCGTGGCGAGGCGCGCGAGGAAGGACCGACGGGCATCCGCCGGCAGGCGCGCCAGACCTTCCGCGGCCGACAGAAGCCGGTGCGTGAGCTCGACGTAGGCCGCGCCTGCAGCGTCGCCAAAGATGAGAGCCTCGTTGTACGGCCCTGCGAACAGGTAGTCCCCGCCGTGCGTTCGCCACCGCGGAGGATCCGGGAGCGCGTACTTGTCCAAGTTCGTATGCATGCTCAGCCGGGTCGCCATGCGGCGCAGCTCCGAGTGTTGCTCACGTTGCACGTTGAGCAAGTACTCCTTGACCATCGCGGTGATCGCATTGCGGGCCGTCACGGCGGGATCGTTGATGACCCACTGTGCCCAGGCTGGTGAGACGGCGAAGCCGACTAGGACAAAGACGCCGATCGCGGCGGCGACCCGGGATCTCCACCTTCCTGAATCTGCCCGCATTGCACCTGCCTCCTCATCACGAAATGCCTTCCGGATCATGGCTGCCTCCACGTGTGTAGTGCATGACCGCTTCCGCTGACGAACGCCTCGTTCGCGGCCCTGCCGTCCCGCCATGTCGTGAGCTGCATGTTGATGGTCGCGGCCTCGGTGTCCCGGAGGCGCTTGCTCCGCGCGAGGAGCTGCTCCAACGCGTGCGACAGAAGCTGGTTGGACAGCATGTCCTGCCGCCGGCCGAGCAGCTCGCCGGCGGCGATCTTGTCGAGGATCGCTGTCATCTCGTGATAGCGCAGCAGCCCGTTGAGCACATCGCCTTCGAGCGCCTGAACGGCGTCCTGCAGACGGCCGTGGTGGCCCCGCGCGAGCGCCACCTGATGGCCGCCCATCGACGCCACCGAATCCGTGATCTCGATCGTCGCGTATTGGCGTTCGAGCGCACGCCGTGCGCTCAGGGGCAGCTGGCTCGGCATCACCGTCGGACGCAGCACGGGCAGCGTGGTCGCGCGGTAGGCCTCGCCGGTCGCGTCGCCACTATTGAGAGCCTGAATCCATGACCGTCCATACTGCCAGCGCCCTGCGTCATGGAACGTGAGGGCGATCGGTGGCGTGCGGTATTGCTCCATGCTGCCGAGTCCCTCCCCCATGCGGAGGATCGTTCGGTACTGCCGCTGCAGCTCGTCGTAGTGGCGCCAGGCGCGTTCGGCAATCAGAATCGCCTGGGCCAAGTTCGCCGGATCGATGACGATCCACTGCGCTCGAGCAGGGGTCGCACACACTGCCAGGATCACGATCGCCGCCAACGTTCGCCGAATCATGACGCTCCTCCTCATTTCAGATTCCGCTCCCTCGCGGTCAGCGCTCATACGCCGGCAGTTCGAGGTCGCTCGTCAGATAGACCTTGACGCGGTGCCCCTCGCGAACCGTGACCGTCGGCAGCCGGTTCAGAAAGCGGTTCATCACTTGAACGGTCGCCTGTGACGCGGCGTCTCCGACGCCGCCTGCGATGATGACCGTCCGATCGCCGTCGCCGGCTCCGAGTCCGACATTCCCCAGGTACTGAGCTAGGCCGCTGATCAGGCC